>OFHG01000086.1_pt1 | contig 42641 bp, 39 predicted proteins | sample 1521931 | NCBI WGS metagenome assembly OFHG01 (sample SAMEA2468438, study PRJEB22500) | soil metagenome | biome: Glassland; feature: Farmland; material: Clay | place: Australia | collected 2013-01-31 | depth 0.55 m
GTTCTTGACACAGCCCTTGCCGCTCTGATGCGGAAAGCCTCGGACATTATCATCAACGATATTAATACCCTCCTCAAGACCCTCAGAAAAAAGGCGCTGCAGCATAAAAATACGGTCATGATCGGCCGTTCGCACGGCGTGCACGCCGAGCCGGTGACCTTTGGCCTGAAGATGGCGCTCTGGTACGAGGAAATGGGCCGCTCGCTCGAACGCATGCAGCGCGCGCGGGACGTGATCAGCGTGGGCAAAGTATCGGGCGCGGTGGGTACCTTCGCGAACATCGATCCCTCCGTGGAAGCCTATGTCTGCCGCAAGCTCGGGCTCAAGCCGGAGCCGGTCGCAACCCAGGTGGTGCAGCGCGACCGGCATGCCGAATTCCTCACGACGCTGGCGCTGATTGCATCGTCGATCGAAAAGTTTTCCGTCGAGCTCCGCCATCTTCAGCGGACCGAGGTGCTCGAGGCGGAGGAGTATTTCTCCGAGGGACAGAAGGGCTCCTCGGCCATGCCGCACAAGCGAAACCCCATATCGGCAGAGAACCTCTCCGGCCTTGCCCGCGTTGTGCGGGCCAACGCAGTGGCGGCTATGGATAACGTGGCATTATGGCACGAGCGGGACATTAGTCATTCGTCGGTCGAGCGTATCATCATTCCCGACAGCACGATTCTTATCGATTACATGCTCGTGCGGTTCAACAGCCTCGTGGACCGTCTCCTCGTCTACCCGGAAAATATGCAGCGCAACATGGCAATATCGAAGGGGCTGTTTCATTCAGAGACGGTGATGCTCGCGCTCGTTGAGAAGGGAATCGCGCGCGAAAGCGCCTATTCCTACGTTCAGCGGAACGCGATGAAAGTCTGGAAAAGCGGCGGGGACTTCAAACAACTCCTGAAAAATGATCCGGACATCCGCGGATACCTGAGCACTGAAGAGATCGACGACTGCTTCGACATCTCGCACACGCTGAAGAAAGTCGATTTTATTTTCAAAAGGGTCTTTCAGAATAAGAAAAAGAACAAATAGTCGCAGCGAAGGCCCCGAGAAACTGAGAAAATTTCGGTGTTTCTTTGTGACTTTGTCCCTTAGTGGCGAAAGGAAGTTGGTATAGATTATGTTCGACAAGTTTCATGAAGAGTGCGGCGTATTCGGGATATTCGGTCATCCGGACGCGGCAAATCTCACGTATCTGGGGCTCTACGCGCTTCAGCATCGCGGACAGGAGTCGGCTGGTATCGTATCGTCCGACGGCAAACAGCTCCACAGCGTAAAGTCCATGGGCCTGGTTGCGGACATCTTCGATGAAGAACAGATAAAAAAACTTCCCGGCCACATGGCAATCGGCCACAACCGGTATTCGACCACCGGCGACAGCGTTGCGATCAACATCCAGCCCATCCTCGTGAACTTCGCGCTCGGCGGCCTCGCTGTCGCCCATAACGGCAACCTGGTCAACGCCGGCATTCTCAAGGACGAACTCGAGGCCTATGGCTCCATATTCCAGTCTACCATGGACAGCGAAGTGATAGTCCATCTCATCGCCCAGTCCCGCATGGCCACGCTTCACGAGCGGATCGTGGACGCGCTCGGTCACATCCAGGGGTCATACAGCCTGCTCCTCATTACCGAGGACGAACTTATTGCAGTGCGCGACCCGAACGGGTTCCGTCCGCTTTCGCTCGCCGAACTGGACGGGGCCTACGTGGCGGCGTCCGAGACCTGCGCGTTCGACCTGATCGAGGCGACCTATATTCGCGATGTCGCGCCCGGCGAGATGGTCGTGATCAACAGCAAGGGCATTCACTCGTCGTTTCCCTTCAAGCACGCGGAGCCTTCGCACTGCATTTTCGAATTTATCTACTTTGCGCGGCCCGACAGCATGGTTTTTGGCCAGAACGTGTATACGATCCGGAAAAATTTCGGCAGGCAGCTTGCGCGCGAGACCAACGTGCCGGCCGATGTCGTGGTCCCGGTGCCGGATTCGGGCGTGCCCGCTGCACTGGGGTATGCCGAGGAGACGGGGATTCCCTTCGATACCGGCCTCATCAGAAACCATTATGTAGGACGTACCTTTATCGAGCCGCGTCAGAGCATCAGACATTTCGGCGTCAAGATCAAGCTGAATCCCGTCAAGGACGCCCTCAAGGGCAAGCGCGTCGTCGTCGTGGACGACTCCATCGTGCGCGGCACGACGAGCAAGAAGATCATCAAGATGATCAGGAACGCAGGCGCATCGGAGATCCACATGCGAATCAGCTCGCCGCCCACCACCCATCCCTGTTTTTACGGCATTGACACGCCCACGAGACAGGAATTGATCGCATCCACGCACAGTGTCGAGGAAATCCGGAAGTATATCACCGCCGACACCATCGGGTATATAAGCATGGACGGAATCCAGAAAGTAGTGCCGCACCGCATGAACTATTGCTCGGCTTGTTTCGACGGAGAGTACCCCGTGCCGTTCCCGGGCGAGAAGATGTTGCAACTGGGATTATTTGATAAAGAATAAGAATATTTTTAGCCGCAGTTGAACACGAATAAAACCCGAAAAAGGGATTTAAAATGCAAAAAAGTCTTCTACTCGTGTGAATCCGTGGATATCCGCGGCATATGAATTAGTTTTGCTTTTTTGCTCCGTGTTCATCTCTGGTTTCAATCAGGGGAGAGAAAAATGGTGCCGAGGCGCAGAATCGAACTGCGGACACGAGGCTTTTCAGGCCTCTGCTCTACCAACTGAGCTACCTCGGCATGGGGCGGGCCCAACTCAACAGGACGATAAAATAACAGAGTGAGGGGTTGATTGTCAAGCGATATTTCTCCTTTTATCATGACCATTCCGGACGTAAGAATATTTTTTCGTATGCTGCACGAGCGCACAGCAGCATCGATCAGGGTTAGTGGGATAATAATAATCTACTTCATGAATCGAGAGAACGTGGGTTTTTCTCAGAGTGACCGATGAATAAAATTTTTTCGCGACCAACCTGCTTAAAAGATAAGGTATTTCGCTATTGTCCCGGATGCAGCCACGGCGTTCTGCACAGGATCATCGCAGAGACCATAGACCTCTTCGGCGTGCGCGACAGGACAATCGGAATCGCGCCGGTCGGATGCGCGGTCTTTGCGTACGATTATTTCGATATTGATATGATCGAGGTGCCGCACGGCAGACCGCCGGCGATAGCTACAGGCATGAAGCGGTCCAGGCCGCAGTCGGTGATCTTCAGCTATCAGGGCGACGGCGATCTCGCCGCCATCGGTACGGCGGAAATCGTCCATGCCGCCGCACGCGGGGAGAATATCACCGTTATTTTCGTCAACAATGGGAACTACGGCATGACGGGCGGGCAGATGGCGCCGACAACGCTTCCCGGCCAGAAGACGACGACTACCCCCTTGGGCAGGAACGTGAAAGAAGCAGGCAATCCGATCAGGGTTTGCGAGATGCTTGCCACGCTAGACGGGCCTGTTTATATCGAGCGCGTCTCGGTGGATAGTCCCAAAAACGTTCTTGCGGCGAAGAAGGCTATTCAGAAGGCGTTCAAAAACCAGATCGACGGAGCGGGGTTCTCGTTTGTTGAGGCGCTCTCCATGTGCCCTACGGACTGGGGAATGACCCCTATCCAGGCAGTCGACTGGGTGCGGAACCATATGATGAAGTATTATCCCCTCGGAGTGTATAAAGACAAGACGCAGGCGTGAGATGGAATTGCGGATTGCAAATTTCCGATTGCGGAGTGTTGAAACTTTTCAATCCGAAATCCGCAGTCAGAAATCTTAAATCGAAGCTGGGAGACAACATGTACCAGGATGTCATGATAGCGGGTTTCGGGGGGCAGGGGGTGCTTCTCGCAGGAAAGCTTCTTGCGTATGCCGGCATGCTCGAAGGCAAGCACGTAACGTGGTTCCCGTCATACGGAGCGGAGATTCGCGGAGGGACGGCGAATTGCACGGTCATTATATCGAGTGATGAAATTGGCTCGCCTGTGGTCCAGAACCCGTCGGCCATGCTGATATTCAATGATAAATCGTTCAAAAAATTCGAGAAGAGGATCAAGCAGGGCGGCCAGCTCTTTCTGAATACGTCTCTGGTGCACGAACTTCCAACCCGCACGGACATCAGTAGGATTGAGGTCAAGGCAAACGACATCGCCGAGGAACTCGGCGATATCCGCATAGCAAACATGATCATGCTCGGGACGTTTCTGAAGAAGACCGAAGTTGTATCACTGGCATCGGTCCTGGCCGCGCTGAAGCAGGTTCTGCCGGCCCGCAGACATTTTCTGATACCGGTGAATGAAAGCGCTCTCAAACGCGGGGCGGAATTGTGCTCCCGGAGCGCCGCATAGATTTTCTCTTCTGCTATTTTCTGATGATAGCGCCCATTATTCCCGCAGCGCAAGCCTCTCATTTTATTGACAAACCGTGCTATTTCTTGTATCTTGTGTGTTAATTATCATCGATTGAAACTCCCAATAGTCCCGCTTGGGGGACGGGGAATGCGCTCACTCCGGCATTCATTCGGATAGCGGACCTGCGACACGTATGATCGCGGCGCTCGTATGATGTGCGGGATTCGGACGGGGTACGCGGAGCTATGATTTGATCCCGCTCAGAGATATTAACCCTACGGAGCGTTTTGCAGTGGTGACGGCTTTATTTATTGCCGTCAATATCGTTGTTTTTGTCTACGAATTATCGCTCGGAGCGGGGGCGCGGGAAGCCTTCGTATCAGCCTTTGCCCTCATTCCACGAAAGCTGTTTTACCCGACGGCAGCGGTTCGGGGCGCGGTCCCCGTCGGCGCAACCATGTTCACGTCGATGTTCATGCACGGCGGGTTTCTCCATATCGCCGGCAATATGCTTTACCTCTGGATGTTCGGCAACAACGTGGAAGACTCCATGGGCCGCATACGCTTTGTTTTTTTTTATTTCCTCTGCGGCATTATCGCGGCGTACAGTCATGCTCTGGCAAACGCTTCTTCGCCGGTGCCCATGATCGGCGCAAGCGGCGCAATTTCGGGGGTTCTGGGTGCGTACCTCATGCTGTACCCGCGCGCCCGCGTTCTGACGCTGGTTGCCTTCGGCTTATATGTGAGGACCGTTGAACTCCCGGCGATGTTCGTCCTTGGGTTCTGGTTTGCGCTTCAGTTTCTCAGCGCACTGGTATCGGCAGGAACCGGCGAGGGAGTTGCCTGGTACGCGCATGTCGGCGGGTTTATAGCCGGTATGGCGTTTGTCGGGTTATTCAAGCGGAAAAAAGTGCCTTTTTGGGCAGGAAGAGAGAAGAGTGATTTATGATCGTCCCGTGCGAATGCGGAGCAAAACTCAGGATTGATGATGCGAAGATCGGCGACCAGGGTGTAAAAGTGCGCTGTCCGCGCTGCGGCAACATCTTGACCGCGCGCAGGGAAACGGCGGCCCCGGGGACGTCCGTAATACCCAAGGCCGTGCTCCCCGTAACAGCGACCTTGCCGGTAGTCCTTGTGGCACATGACAGCGAAGTGGTCAGGGACACGATATGCAGTGTGGTAACGGATGCCGGATTCGAGGCGGATACCGCGGCCGACGGCGTTGAGGCACTGAGGAAGGCGGCTCAGAACAGGCCCCGGGCCATTGTGCTTGATGTAGGGCTTCCGGGCGTTTACGGTTTTGAACTCTGCGAGCGACTGAAAGGGAGCCGGGAAACCTGCGATATCAAGATCATCCTTCTTTCATCCGTGTACGACATGAGACGGTACAAGCGGACGCCGGTAAGCCTCTACGGCGCCGATGACTATATAGAAAAACATCATATTCCAGATTTTCTTCCGGCAAAATTGCAGAAGCTGATATACCCTGAACAATATGCGTCCTTGTCGGCAACGCCGCCAGGGCATTTCCCGGGCGAGCTTCCTGCGTCGGTGAAACCGCCGGAGCGTGAGTTTCAGCCTGCCCTCCTGAGGCCGGAACAGCGTGCACGGATGGAAGGGGATGCGCCGGGACCCTCACCCCTTCAGGATGCGGCCCCGAAGACGGCAGCGACGAACATCAGCGAAAGTCCGGCGATAATGCCGGAGTCCTTCAGCCTTGATGCGTCTATATTTCAGAAAGAGGAATGCGATATCCCCCGGGTGGATGAGCTGGACCCCGAGGCGGTGGAGAAAGCGCGGCGGTTCGCCCGGATCATTGTGTCGGATATAGCGCTCTACAACCAGGATGCGGTGACCGAGGGGCTCAAAAGGGGCACGTTCTATGCAATGCTCCAGGCCGACATTGATGAAGGACGGGAACTCTATGAAAAACGAGTGCCAACGGCCATCAGGGCGAAGAAAGATTATTATCAGGAGGCCTTTGATAATTTTATCGCCGCCCAGGAGAAGAATGTTCGTTGACAGGGGGGGAAAGTTAGTATATTATACGGCCTTGTCGGGGCGTAGCGCAGCCTGGTAGCGCACTTGGTTCGGGACCAAGGGGTCGGAGGTTCAAATCCTCTCGCCCCGACCATTTTTTACAATGTCATTACCGGGAGAGACTGGCGATACAAGTATTTCTCTCAACGGCAGGGGACGGACGGCGGGGAAACAGAAAAGCCGTTGCCCCTTCGATAGGAGAAGCATGGAGCACCCGGATATCCTATTGTATTTTGCCCGGAGAGACGTTTATGAGTGAAAGGGAAAGACCCGTTGACGATCTGATGGACGCAGAGTCCAATAACAGCGGCCAAGAGGAACCCGAAGAAAAAGAAGAAACAGAAAAAACCAGTCATAACGAAACAGCCGAAGGCGGCCCCGCGCAACGCGGCCTGGACGCAATAAAGTATTACCTCAAGGAGATCAGAAAGACCCCCCTTCTTACCTTTGAGCAGGAACAGGAACTGGCCAAGCGGATCGAAAAAGGCGACCAGGAAGCCCGTGCCAAGATGATCGAAGCGAATCTGCGGCTTGTCGTGGCAATCGGCAAAAAGTATATCAACCGGGGGCTCCAGTTTTCGGACATCATCGAGGAAGGCAACCTGGGCCTCATCAGGGCCGTGGAGAAGTTTCAGTACGAGCGCGGCTTCAAGTTCAGCACCTACGCCTCATGGTGGATCAAGCAATCAATCGAGCGGGCAATTGTCAATCAAACGCGTACGATCCGCCTGCCTGTCCATATCGCCGAGATCGTCAATTCTTACCTGCGCACCGTACGCCAGCTTACCCAGTCGCTGGGGCGAGAGCCGCAAATAGAAGAAATCGCAAAAAAAATGAAGGTCACCGTCGACAAAGTGAGGAGCGTGTCCCAGGTCGTGCGGGAGACCTACTCGCTGGACATGCTTATCGGCGATCAGGAAGAAGATACCCTCAAGGACATTCTGCAGGACACGAATGCCATGTCCCCGGCAAGCTTTTCCGACGAGATACGCAGAAAAGAATTCATCGATGAGTGGCTTCAACAGCTTTCGATAAGCGAGCGCAGGGTCATTGAATTCCGGTTCGGGCTGGTGGACGGAGAACCCAGGACGCTCGATGCCATCGGCAAGGAATTCGGGATCACGCGGGAGCGTGTCCGGCAGATCGAAACGCAGGCGCTCAATAAACTCAGGGCCATCACTAAAAGGAAAAAAATCGATCTGGAAGAAATGCTGTAATTGCGGAATGCGGATTGAAAATTGAAGCGCCAAGAACTTGTTCTCTGTTGCTTAATTTTTTCAAAATCCGAAATCCGAAATCAACAATTAGCGATTGAAAAGCCCCTGTAGCTCAGGTGGATAGAGCAGCGGTTTCCTAAACCGCGTGCCGGGTGTTCGAATCACCCCAGGGGCACCATAAAATCAATACGTTAAGGCCGGATACTATCACCGGCCTTTTTTCGTGCCTGGCTGGCGCGCAAAGAGAATAACGCAGTAACTGGACCTGCAAAATGTATGGTGTTAAGGTTTTTATTCTTGACAAAGTATCTGAAATCTCATACAATTCGCTCTTACGTAAACGAAAGACCTATAGGCTCGTAGCTCAGTGGGAGAGCGCTACCTTGACACGGTAGAGGTCGGCGGTTCGAAACCGCCCGGGCCTACCATGATTTTTTTGTCGCACGGTCATCCATCTATGTCATCTATCTTATGAGTGAAATACAACTCAGGCTGCCTGACGGTCAGGTGAAAAGTATGCCAGCCGGCATCACCGGTCAGGAAGTTGCCGAGAAAATCGGCTCTCGCCTCGCTAAAGATGCGCTTGCCATAAAATTAGACGGTCAACTTCAGGATCTCACCGTCCCCGTTGATCACCATGCCGCGATAGAGATCGTTACCTTTACCGCGCCGGAGGGCCGCGAAGTGTACTGGCACAGTACTTCGCACCTCATGGCGCAAGCGGTAAAACAGCTCTTTCCGCGGGCAAAACTCGCTATCGGTCCGGCGATCGAGGAAGGGTTCTACTACGATTTCGACCTCGATCGTCCGTTTACGCCCGACGATCTCGTCAAGATCGAAAAGCGTATGGCGGAGCTGGCCAAGGCAGCCACGCCGATCAAGAGAAAAGTTATTTCCAGGGCGGATGCCCTGTCGTTCTTTCAAAAACTCGGCGAGACCTACAAGGTCGAGTTGATCAGCGAACTGCCCGACGGCTCAATCACGGTCTACGAGCAGGGAGATTTTGCAGACCTCTGCCGCGGGCCGCATGTGCCGTCAACGGGTAAGATAAAGTCCTTCAAGCTCCTCTCGGTGGCAGGCGCCTACTGGCGCGGCAGCGAGAAGAACAAGATGCTCCAGCGCATCTACGGCATTTCATTCCCGGCAAAGGCTGAACTCGACGCCTATGTCGCGAGACTCGAAGAGATCAAGCGCAGAGACCACCGGAAACTCGGCAAGGACCTGGACCTTTTCTCCCTGTCCGACGAGGTGGGCGGCGGCCTGGTCTTGTGGCATCCCCGGGGCGCCCTGATCCGGAAGACTATTGAGGATTTCTGGCGCGACGAACACCAGAGAAGCGGCTACGACTTTGTGTACTCTCCCCACGTGGGCCGCGGTACCCTCTGGGAGACGTCGGGGCATCTCGGTTTCTACCGGGAGAACATGTATTCGTCCATGGAAGTGGAAGGGCAGGAATTCTACGTCAAGCCCATGAACTGCCCCTTCCACATCATGATCTATAAGAACAAGCTTCGGTCCTACCGCGACTTGCCGCTGCGATATGCCGAACTGGGAACGGTGTACCGGTTCGAGCGTTCCGGTGTGCTGCACGGCCTCCTCCGCGTCCGAGGGTTCACCCAGGATGATGCTCATATCTTCGTGGCGCCCGAGGAAATGGAGCAGGAGATCATCCGGGTAATCGATTTCACGGTGCGGATGCTCAGGACCTTCGGGTTCGAGGATTTCAAGGCTTATATCGCGACGCGTCCGGAAAAGTCCGTGGGCGACAACACACTGTGGGAACAGGCAACGCAGGCCCTCAAGGTTGCCGCGGACAAGGTGAAACTCGGATACGAGATGGACGAAGGCGGCGGCGCATTTTACGGCCCCAAGATCGACATCAAGATCAAGGACGCCCTGGGCAGACTCTGGCAGTGTTCGACCGTTCAGTTCGATTTCAACGAGCCGGAGCGGTTCGACATGACGTACATCGGCGTCGACAATCAGGCACACCGGCCCTACATGATCCACCGTGCGCTTCTGGGATCGATAGAGCGGTTCTTCGGCATGCTGATCGAGCACTATGCCGGTGCGTTTCCTGTCTGGCTCGCGCCGGTGCAGGCAAAAGTGATTTCCATCACGGATAGACAGCTCGATTACGCCAAGGGCGTACGAGATCAACTGCTTTCTGCGGGGATCAGGACGGAGCTCGATGCCCGCTCTGAAAAGATCGGTTTTAAGATCCGCGAGGCTGCGATGGAGAAGGTCCCCTACATTCTTGTGGTGGGGGACAAGGAAGTTCAGGAAGGGGTAGTCGCCGTGCGCGAGCGCGGTGGCAAGGACCTCGGCGCGATGCAGCTCACGGAAGTCGTCGGCAGGATGCAGAAAACAATTCGGGAAAAGAAGTAATTAATGCGCACTTTGCAGTTTTCAAATTCCATTTTAGATACCGGCTTGCCCGGGTTAGGGGGTGATCGTTTATCGCTAAAATAACTACGAGGATCAATTTTCAGATCAAGGTCAAAGAGGTTCGCGTGATTTCTTCGGAAGGCGAACAACTCGGGGTCCTGGACACGAGGGAAGCTATCAAGAAAGCCGAAGAGGCCGGGCTTGATCTGGTCGAAGTGGCGCCCACGGCCAAGCCGCCGGTCTGCCGCATCATGGACTTTGGGAAGTACAAATACGAGCTTGCCAAGAAGGCCCACGAGTCCAAAAAACATCAGACGGTCATTCTCGTCAAGGAGGTCAAGCTGAGGCCGCGGACAGACGAACACGACGTCCAATTCAAGACGAACAACATCAAGCGGTTTCTCGCGGACGGGCACAAGGTCAAGGTGAGCGTCATGTTCCGCGGGAGGGAAATGGCGCATACCTCACACGGCAGGGCTGTCCTCGACCGAATCGTCGCTGACCTGCAAAACGAGGCCGTTGTCGAGCAGTCGCCCCGCATGGAAGGCAGGAACATGATGCTGCTGCTGGGACCCAAGGCGGCCAAGCCGTAACATCGGCCATGAGCGGACGGCAGGGTCGGATTATCCCGCGGGAAACGTTTTCCCGCTGTAAATAACTATGTCAAGACATCTAACAGAAAGACGCAGGAAGGGGCAAAGAGATGGCGAAGGTAAAAAAAATCAAATTGAAAACCAACCGCAGCGCTTCCAAGAGACTGAAGGTGACGGGCACGGGAAAGATCACGAGGCGCAAGGGATGGAAGGGACACTTGCTGTCCGGCAAGAACGCTTCGCGCAAGAGGCGTCTGACCGGTTCATTCGAGGTGGACAAGGACAATCTGAAGAACATAAAACAGATGCTGCCGTACGGCAAGTAGTAACGACAGATCCGGACACGGGATGTATGAAGAAAGTTCCTATGCATGTCCCAGGATGCACGATGGCAAGAAGATCGGGAACCACGCATCGTGAGTCGTGTAACATGGATCATGCATGGTGTAAAATCAAGGAGGTTTAGAACAATGCCGAGAGCAAAAGGCGGCCCCAAGACGAGGGCCAGAAGAAAGCGGGTGCTCAACCTGGCCGAAGGCTATTGGGGAGCAAAATCAAAACTATTCAGGAGCGCCACGGAGGCCGTTGACCGGGCGCTTAAGTACGCCTACCGCGACCGCAAGGCCCGCAAGAGGGATTTCCGAAGGCTCTGGATCGCGCGCATCAATGCAGCGGCCAGGCTGAACGGCGTGTCCTACAGCAGGTTGATTGCCGGCCTCACCAAAAACGGTGTCGCAATTGACCGGAAGATCCTTGCCGATCTGGCCATCTCCGACCCGGCCGGATTCACCAAGATTGTCGAGACGGCCAAGACCGCGTCATAAGAGTGACGTTTTTTTCGCGATGACTTCGTAGCGGCCCTGTGTTCCACTGGGCCGTTTTTTTTATTTGCAGACAAAGCGTTCTTCCTTGTTCGCTCCGACGCCGGCCCGGTGTTGCACCCCGCAGAAACCGAACATGATGACCTATAATATAGGAAAGCACTATTGTTTTTACCGTACAAGTTTTATATTGACATCTCCGGTTAATTCGGTTAAAAAATGTCAGGTAAATTATGCTGATACGCGGCCGTTCACGGATCGCGGCCTCCATGGCTTGCATCATACTGCTGCTTGTAACCGTACCTGCATACCCGTCTTACGATACTGAAGCCGGGCATAAGTATTCTATCGCCTGCCAGCGCCTGGCAAACCTCAGAAAATCAAACAAGAAAAAAAAATACCGGTCCTACTGGATGGACTGCATCCGCACGTTTGAATCCGTGGAAAAGAAGTACCCCAAAAGCCCCAGGGCGGCAGACGCCTGCTTTGACCGGGCAGGGCTCTACTTCGAGCTTTATCGTTTCAATAAATATTCCAGGGACCTCGACTCATCCATCCAAACCTACGGAAAATGTCAGTCCGCGTATCCGGAACATTCGAAGGCCCCCGAAGCGCTCTATCGGGCAATGGAGCTGTCTCTCGACTACAAAAAGAACAATGCTGCGGCAATGAAGTCCTATACGAGGCTTGCCGAAACATATGCTGACAGCACCTGGGTGAATCGGGCAAAGACGAGGCTCGGCATCTCCGCGCGCACTAACAAACCCGAGCCTGAAATCAAAAAGATGCCTGTCCCCGTCCTTACGTCGGGGAGAAAAAAAATGGCGGGAGTCGTGAAAAATATCCGATACTGGTCCGGCGGAGCGTATACCCGCATCGTCATCGATCAGGATAAATCGATCAAATATTTAGTCCAGGAGCTTAAGAATCCTGATCGACTGGTCTTCGACATTCTGAATTCCCGCATCGATGCTTCTGTAGACAAGGACCCCTTGCCGGTGAACGACGGCATTCTCAGACAGGTCCGCGCAAGCCAGCATGCACCCAATATCGTCCGGGTGGTGCTTGATCTCGCCAGTATCAAAAGCTACGTGGCATTCCCCCTTCATGACCCTAACCGCCTGGTAATCGATGTGACTGGCGAGGGAGAAAAACCTGCCGAGGTTGCCGTTGCGAGCAATAACACAAATACGCAGCTGAGGGAACAAGCGATGGAGGAGCAAACACCGGAACCGAAGGCAGAGCTGAAAACGGAGCCGCAGATGTCGGCCCCGCCCGCGCTGAAACTGCCGGAGATCAGGAACAAAGAAGAAGGGAAACTGTCCCTGTCCCGGCAGATGGGACTTAAGATAAAAACCATTGCCATCGACGCCGGACACGGCGGACACGACCCCGGGGCCATCGGCAGGAACGGGCTCAAGGAAAAAAACGTCACGCTCGATATCGCGAAACGGCTTGCCGTCCTCGTCAAGGAGCGGCTCGGATGCAACGTTATCATGACGCGTGACCGCGATGTGTTTGTCCCTCTTGAGGACAGGCCGGCACTTGCGAAGACGAAAGGTGCCGATTTATTCGTCTCGATCCACGTCAATGCCAATCGGAGACGGAATGCGAGAGGAATAGAGACCTATGTTCAAGGTCTTCGTCCTTCCGATAAAGATGCAATGGCTACAGCAGCAAGAGAGAACGCAACGACAACGAAAACATTGAGTAATCTCGATTCCGAACTCAAGAAGATTCTGAGGGGCCTAAGAAAAAGCGATACGGATGAGGAGTCGCTTTACCTAGCCGATTCGGTCCAAGGGTCATTGGTGAACAATTTGAAACTGTTTAACCGTCATGCCGGGGATCTCAAGGCTAGAATGAAGCGCGCTTTTTTTTACGTTTTAATCAATACGGAAATGCCAAGCATTCTTGCGGAGGTTGGCTTTATCAGCAACCCGGAAGAGGAAAAACTGTTGAAAACTGATTCATACCGGCAGGCAATTGCCGAGGCGTTGTACGAAGGTGTCAAAAAATACGTGAATGCCCGTCTGCCGCAGATGGCGGGCATATGAGGTCGGTGCGGAATTCCGAGTACGGAATGCGGAATATAAAGGGGTAAGACTCCTATGTTTTATCTGACTTCAGTCTGCTGGCCTTTTCCCTCGGCTGTTTTCCCGCTTCTCGCGATCAAATAAGCCTCGATGAACTGATCGATATCACCGTCTATCACGGCGTTCACATTTCCGGACTCCGTGGCCGTCCTATGGTCCTTCACCATCTGGTAAGGCTGGAATACGTACGATCTGATCTGGCTTCCCCAGGCGATGTCCTTCTTTTCGCTCACCAGTTTGCCGAGTTTTTCTTCGTGCTCTTTTTTCCGCAATTCATACAGACGGGAGCGCAGCACCTTCATGGCAACGTTTTTGTTCTTGAGCTGGGATCGTTCATTCTGGCACTGCACGACGATGTTTGTGGGCAAATGCGTAATTCGTACGGCCGAGTCGGTCTTGTTCACGTGCTGGCCGCCGGCGCTTGAGGATCGGTAGGTGTCGATGCGCAGCTCCTTTTCGTCGATGGTGATGTCGATATCGTCCTCGACCTCGGGATACACGTATACCGAAGCGAATGAAGTGTGCCTCCGTTTGTTCGCGTCAAAAGGGGAGATGCGTACGAGGCGGTGTACGCCTGCCTCGGCTTTCATCCTGCCGTAGACATAGTCCCCGGAAACGGTGAAGGTGACTGACTTCACGCCCGCTTCTTCACCGTTCTGATAATCAAGGATTTCCGTCTTGTAACCGCGTTTCTCGGCCCACCGCAGGTACATGCGCATCAGCATCTCTGCCCAGTCCTGGGCCTCGGTGCCGCCGGCGCCGGGGTGGATAGAAATGATGGCGTTCGCGGCGTCCTGCTCTCCGGAGAGGAGCGCCGCAATCTCGGCGGAGGAAATGTCCCGCAGGATGACAGCGATCTCCGGCTCCAACTCGGCGCACAGGGACTCGCCGCCTTCTTCGGAGGCGAGCTCGGCCATGGCTTCGAGATCGCTCAGGCGCTTCGCAAGCGATTCCCAGTCCTTGAGCGACCGCTCGAGCGCGGCTTTTTCTTTCAACACGATGTTTGCTTTGTCCTTATTGTCCCAGAAACCCGAGGTTTCTGTGAGGCGGGTCAGCTCGGCCAGTTTCGATTCCTTGGCAGGAGTGTCAAAGATGCCTCCGCAGGATCTCAATCCTGTTTTTGACGTTATCGAGTCGCTGTTTCAGGTCTTCTAAAAGCATGTAAAACTCTCCCGGTTGTTTGATCCGACATGCTGGGTCGTTGTCACGCGTCCTGCTGTACGGTAAATTCTGAACTCAAACGGATTATAACACAGAGAATAAAAAAATAAAAGACAAAGCGGCACAGAAAGAAAAAGAGAAAAAAATCCTATTTGACCCGTTTTTTAGGAATTGCAACAAGCAGAATGATGCTCGAGAATAAGCATGCGTAAGAGAAAAGGTCGCCGTACCGTGTGTACAAGGTCTTCGTGCTGCCGGGAACAAGCGTCTGTGTCAGATATGCTTCGCTGAATATGCCGGAAGCGGCCCGGATCCTTCCTTTCGCGTCGATGAAACCGGAGATTCCTGTGTTCGCGGCGCGTGCTATGGGCACCCGGTTCTCTACGGCGCGGAACACGGCCATGGAAAAATGCTGGTACGGGGCGGCGCTTTTTCCGAACCAGGCGTCGTTTGTGATCGTCGTTATGACTTGAGCTCCCTGGTCCACGAACCTTCGCACCAGGTCGGGAAAGATGATCTCGTAGCAGATCAAGGTGCTGAACTTCACCTCCTGTGCTGGCGATCTTTCGTCAGGAACAGCCATGACCGTGTAGTCATTTCCCGGTTCAAAATCGCCGATGGCCTGCACCATTTTCTCGACAAAAAAAAGCACGCCCTTGAGCGGCACATATTCGCCAAAGGGCACCAGATGAATCTTGTGGTACCGGGCGAGTATGCTGCCCTCTTTTGACAGCAGGAATGCCGAGTTGTGCAGAACGATTGTCCTCGGCGATTTCACCCGGTACGTAGGGCTGCCGAAGAGGAGGGGCGTTTTGTTCTTTTGTACAAACTCACGGAGGTCCATGGTCAGGGCCCGGTCCGCGGGATTGTTTCCATTAAAATAGAACGGCGTCGCGGTTTCGGGCCAGATCACGAGGTCCGGATGCTGTTTGAGCGCTTCCCCGGTCAGTCTCTCGTATATTGCAATCGTTTCCGCCTGGTATGCCGGGTCCCACTTCTTGTCCTGTTCGATGTTTCCCTGGATGACCGAGATCGTGATGGCGCCTGTCCCTTCGGCCGTCCCAAGGCGGAGGGACCCGTAGCCGAGAACGAGTGCCAGCATAAGGGCAGCAATGACGATGCCCCGATATTGTTTTCTGTCCCTGATGAATTCCGCAATTGCGGCGTTTACCAGGACGATCAAAAAAGACACTCCGTAGACCCCGGTAATGTCCGATATCTGGATAACGCGCAAGGCACTATATTGAGAGTAGCCGAGCAGGGACCAGGGGAAACCGCTGAAAACGTGGGTCCGTGCAAGCTCGAGCGCCGTCCAGAGCGTCGGCGTGGCGATGAAAAGAAGGGAAGGACGATGTTGTTTGAGGTAAACGGCCGCCGCGCCGAAGAGGGCGGGGTAGAGCGCCAGATAGGCGCAAAGCAGCAAGGTGACGAGCGATGCCGGAATGAGCGGAATGCCGCCGTAAAAGTGGACAGAGTTCGTGACCCAATGGACCGTTGCCGCGAAAAATATGATACCGAAAAGACCGCCGAGCCAAAAGCCGTTTTTGACGGTCTGTTTCTCAAGGGCAAGGAACAGCGGGATGAGGCTAATCCATGCGAGCAAATGGAAATCGACTTCGGGAAATGTCGTGGCGAGCAGCAGGCCCGAGGCGGCAGCAAACGCCGTGTTGCGAAGTCTCATGCTACTTTGCCGCCTTTTGTTCCTGCATCCACCTGAGAAGACCTTCCTTCATGCTGCTGTTGATGCCCGACTCTCCAATGGCCGCGGAGAGCACGGCCTGCGGCTGCCTGGCTTTTTGGGTTGATGGTTTTACCGGTTTGGCAGCGGGCTTCGCTTGAGCCGGTCTGGGCGCCGGCGCCGGTCGTTTTTGTTCGTCCGGCGCGTACGGAGCAAGACAGGAGACGGCATGGCGGTACACGATCTCGCGTTTCTGGCTTTCCAAGACGATGACGTAACTGTCGAATGCCTTGATTTTGCCCGATACGCGTATTTTGTTCTGGAGAGTAACGGTCACGGCGGTTTGTTCGGACTGGTAGGCGTTCAGCATTCTATCGAGGAGATTTGTCTCCATGGTTCCACCTCAGGCAACTAAATAGGAGATTGAAAATTGAGGATTTCAAAATTAACTACAGCGCCGCGAACGGTGCCTTGACTTTTTACTGTTTCCAATTTTCAATATAATATGCGGGGCATATCATTCAGCGGTTGATCGTGGTAATCGAGTGTTTGTAATACAGATGCTGCTTGTCGCCTTCTTTGAGCAGCAGTGTAAAATTATCGTAGGCCTCAATGGACGCCCTAAACCGCTGTCCATTGATGAGGAAAAGGGTAAGGAGTTGTTTTTCCCTTATCGCTTTATCGAGAAATTCCTGTTGGACATTCGGCCTGCCTGCGGGGTCCGCCGGTCCTGGCTGCGGGGGGGGCGAAAGGAGCGGATGGGGAGCGGAGAGGTAGGAAATCTCCTGTTTCAGGAGCGTGACGATCTTGCCGTTCTCTTCGATGTTGATTTCATACCGGCCGATGTCGCGGATGGTCCCTTCCTGCTCGGTTTTGTTCATCTGGCCGATACGGAGCTTGATGCCGCTTGCTTGAGCCTGTGACAGGAACTGAGGTTCGATGCCTTGCCGAGGTTCTTCTTTCAATACTTCCATTTGATAAAATATATATGAAATCGCGTTCTTTTGCAAGAAATTTTTATGTATTGACTTTTACCTGCTTATGCCATATTATTTTTCACCATGTATGAACTGATGATTGAATCCAAATTTGCCGCGGCCCATCAACTGCGCGGCTATGAGGGCAAATGCGAGAAACTTCACGGCCACAACTGGCGCGTGACCATAGCCGTGACCGCGGAACGCCTGAACGAGCAGGGGCTGGCCATCGACTTCCACGATCTCAAAAAGTCACTCAGGGAAGTGCTCGACCAGCTCGAGCACACCTTTTTGAACGATATCTTTCCCTTCACCCAGATCAATCCTTCGTCGGAGAACCTTGCCAAGTGGATTTATGACACCATGGCCAAGAAGATCAACGACGATGACCTCGAAGTCGGCAGTGTCACCGTGTGGGAATCGGATACGGCGTCCGCAAGCTATTTTGAGTAACGACCCTCTGATAGTTCACGGCAGGGAACAATGCTTTTAACCTCGAAGGCGCGAAGATAATCGGGTTCCACGACCTTAAGACACGATACACCATTGCGCTCTTCGACTTTGCTTCAAGTGTTTCACAAGGGAGTCTTTATCATGGACAAGCATACCGCCGAAAAGATACTCACTTTGTCCAAAGACTTCAAAGCCGACGCCGCGGACGTTTTCCTCCGTACCTATTTCTCTACTACTATAGAAGTAAAAGATCAGAAAGTCGATGCCTTCGAACGCGCCAAAGATATTGGAGCCGGGCTGCGCGTGATCGTCGGCGGCCGCATGGGTTTTGCCTTTACCACCCAGTTGTCGGAAGAGACGCTCAAGACCCTGGCCCGGGCAGCGGTCACGAACGCACAGAATACCGAGCCTGATCCGTATCAATCCATCCCTGAAAAATTTCAGTCTTCCAGCCGATCCGTCGCCATCTACGATCCCGATATTGTTCGCCTCACCGAGCATGAGAAGATCGAGCGGGTTATGGCCATGGAGCGCGAGGCTTTTGCCGTAGATCCTCGGATAAAACGCATCCGCAAGGCATCCGCGAGCTTTTCCGAATCGGAGACCGTCATCCTGAACACCAACGGAGCCGAGGTTACCTACCAGAGTACGGCCTGCTCATCGGGCATCGAAGTCGTTGCCGAAGACAAGGGGGAGTCCCAGGCGGGCTCCGAGTTCGATGTAAACAGATTCTATCATAAACTGATGATAGAAGAGGTGGGACGCAAGGCCGCACAGAGGGCGGTGAACCTTCTCGGGGCAAAGCATGTTGAGTCCGTAAAGGCGCCGGTCATTCTCGAAGCGACGGTAGCGCAGGAGTTTCTCTCCCTGATGGCAAGCGGGTTCTCAGCCGAGAATGTACAGAAAAAAAGATCGCTCTTTATCGGCAAACTCGGCACCAAGGTGACGTCTCCGATTATCACGGTTTTTGATGACGGTCTTTTGGATAGGGGACTCGGCACCGCGCCGTCGGATGACGAGACCGTGCCGATGAAAAAGAAGACGGTTATTGAAAACGGCAGGCTTGTTATGTTTCTCTACAATACCTATGCGGCGAACAAGGACAAGACTGTATCAACCGGAAATGGCATGCGCGGAGGGTTCAAGGGACTTCCCGGCGTGGGTGTGACGAACCTCTATGTCGAACCGGGGACAACCTCTCTCGAAGGCCTCATCGCCTCGATCGACAAGGGACTGTTCATTACCGAGGTCATGGGCATGCATACTGCCAATCCGATCTCAGGAGATTTTTCCGTGGGCGCCGTTGGATTCTGGATCGAGAAGGGGCGGAAAACCTATCCGGTTCGCGAGATCACGATCGCGGGAAATATTCTCGATTTGATGAAAAATATAGACGTCGTCGGCAGCGACATCCGCTTCTCCGGAAGGATCGGCAGCCCCTCGCTTCTGATCAAGGAGCTTTCGATCGGGGGGAAATAAAACGCTGCGCATTACGGAATAAAAGATGGTTCGGCAAGCCGCGAATTTGTTCGCACGGTTACCATTCTTTGCGCGTTGGAGCATTTCTTTTTTTGTTGCTCCGCTCTCCGAACTATGAGCCGTCTTTCTTACTCCGAACCTGAACTCTGGGCTCCGTACTATCCTCCTTCCACACTCTCTTCTCTATTTCTTTCAATAAATCTCCGAACGTTCCGGGATTGATCGCCGAGCATACCACGCCGTTAAAGCGCACGGCAACGGCCTTTGCCCACTGCGCGTTCACAAGGTCTGCCTTGTTGAAAACCGCGAGCTTGGGAATGGTGTCGAGACCGATCTCGATCAATAAGTTATCGACTGATTCCATCTGATGTTCGAAGCGCGGGTTGCTGATATCCACCACGTGCAGGATAAGGTCCGCATCCTGCATTTCGTCGAGCGTCGCCTTGAAGGCGCCGAGGAGGTCCTTGGGCAGGTCCTTGATGAACCCGACGGTATCGGTAATGACCACCTCGCGGTCGCGCGGGAAGCGGAGCCTGCGCGTCGCGGTGTCGAGAGTTGCGAACAGCAGGTTTTCCGCTTTGACATCGGATTTTGTGAGCGTATTAAAAAGCGTAGATTTTCCGGCGTTCGTGTAGCCCGCGATAGAGACGATCGGGATCTCGCTTTTGACGCGCCGTTCACGGCGCTGGTCCCGGGCTTTACCGAGGGCATCGAGCTGCTTCTCAAGACGCCGTATTTTGTCCCTTGCCCGGCGCATGTCTATCTCGAGCCGCGTTTCGCCGGGGCCTCTGCCGCCGATGCCGCCGGTAAGGCGCGAGAGGGCCGTGGAACGCTCCGACAGGCGAGGGAGACGATACTTGAGCTGGGCCAGCTCGACCTGTACTTTACCGTCCCCGCTGTGGGCCCTCCGGGCGAAAATGTCGAGGATGAGCTGGGTGCGGTCTATGACGCGCATCTCGGTAATGTCTCCGATGGCCTTGACCTGGGCCGGCGTGAGATTCTGATCGAAGACGATCAGGTCCGCGCCGAGCTGCTGGGATCGGATGATGAGTTCCTTGAGCTTGCCTTCGCCGAGAAGGTATTTAGGATTGATGTCGTGCAGCCTTTGAATAACGGTATCGAGGACCGTGATGCCGTCGGAGCGGGTAAGCTCCTTCAGTTCTTCGATGGATTCTTCCTGCTCGTGTTTGCTCTTTTTCGAGACGCTCACGAGGATGGCACGGTCCCTTTTTGCCACCTCGAGGGCGCTCTGCGCCCGCTCCATCTCCCGTTCGAGATCAGCGATGAAATTGGCAGCATCGATAGTCACTGCATGGACGGCCTGCGGAGGGAGCACCTCGTACAGCTTTTCTTCAAGATTAGGAGGAAGCAGGTGTGCTATAGAAATGCTACCCGGCAACCCGTCGGGCCGGGCGGCAAGCGCAGCGATCATGTCCAGCCTGAGAAGTGCCAGGTCGGTAAGGTCTTCCTGGTTCAGGGGCATTTCCTGCAGGTGAGTGTGAATGAACCTGACGCCGCGAAGACGCTTCGAGCCGAGACGGTGTTCCGAAAGGTCGGGAATGAGAATGTCCCTGTTCGTGCCGACAAGAACGTTTCGGATGCTTCCTGAGCGGTCCATGATGAGACCGACCTGCCTTCCTATTTTTGCTGAAGATTCGGTCAAGGCGCGGGCAGCTTCGGGTGCGATGACCATGTTCGGCGGTGTTTTCCTGCGGTAGAGGCGTTCGAGCATTTTGAGCTCAGCAGGTTTGAGGCCGGTGGTATTGCCGTATACAGTGGGAATGGGAGGCTCCTTGTGTAAATCCCCTCGTCTCTCCGTTTGGGAAGAGGGCGGGCGAGGGGGATTTTGGATACGAACAAATACAGCGCAGGCATGAGTACCTGCGCTGTTCTCACTCTATCATAATTTTGTGCGACACCTGCTACTTTATGAGATATATGATATCATGCTCGCGCGCGGGGTCCACCACCTTGAGGCCCACGCTTTGGCCTGCGCTGGCTTGATCAACGTGCTGGTGCTCATACTCCATGGATTCGACCTTCTGAGTAAAATCGGTGCTATGACCTTTGACGCGGATCATATCGCCTGTTCTGAGCGTTCCCTTGTTAAGCTGCACCACGACCACGCCGAGATGGCTGTAGTAATGGGTCACGGTGCCGAGTGCTTCTTCGTTCGCAGCCGGCTCTTCCACGGGCGGGATGGTTCCGGGCGGCGGGCCCGGCTCTATCACAATCGATTTAGGCGGGATTGGAGGCATTGCCCCCCGTACTGCCTTTTTTTTCAAAACTTTCTTTTTGACGGTTTTTTTCTTACTGACCTTTTTCTTGGTTAATTTTTTCTTAAGCGTTTTCTTTTTCACTGCTTTCTTACGCACGAGTTTTCGGGAAGCCGATTTTTTTGCCTTGCTTTTGCCTTTTGTTTTTTTAGGCATGAAGACCTCCTCTGAAAGCCAGATTATGTGTATTCGAAGGAAAGATTTCTGTGTGAACTCTGCCAGAGGAACACTTGAGACCAAGATAGCTGTTATTAGCAGCATGCATGATGATACTGGCGACTGAACCTGTGAAAATTGTAGCAAAAATTTGATAAAAAGCAAGGAGTATCTGCTCTTATCTTTTTTATCTATGCTCAAATTCTAGAGTCAGCGAGCGAATACGATAATGTTCCACCCTGGTTCTTGCCTGCCGGGGAAGAGCGACCGAGCACAGCCGCAGAAATGGCTGCCGCCTACGCCGAGGCTACTACTATAATGTTCACTATTTTTTTTAACTTATGTTATAGTAACAAAACAGCAGAAGACAAATAGGCGGAACGGAGAAAATATGATACCATACGTCAAAGCAACCGGTGTTTCCATCGTGGTTCTCCTTTTTATAGCAACAAGCTACCATGCGGTGTAATCCTGTCTCCGGCATGCGCACGGGGGTCCTGAAGCAGAACAGGCAGGGATGTTATCTGATTCCCCTCATCTTTTTGTTCCTGTTTCCCGCGTGTTCACAGAAGCAGGAAGTGCGTCTCCTGCCGAAGAAAACCCTCATGTCATCGTCCGCAAAAACCGGCATAGTCATCGCCGCTGTGGGGGATGTCATGATGCCGGCCTCAATCCAAACGGCTGCAACGCTAGAAAAGCGCGGCTATGATTTTCTGTTCGAAAACATAGCACAGGACCTTCGGACGGCTGATATCACTTTTGCTAATCTCGAGACCCCGGTGGACCACAAGGCGGTTTCCTCCGGCTATCCGAAGTTCAACTCCCAACCGACGCTGCTCACGGCGCTCAGGAAAGCAGGAGTGAGCGTCGTTTCCGTTGCGAATAATCATATCATGGATGCTGGAACCGAGGGACTGAGGAGAACACTTGGCAATATTGAGGCCGCAGGGCTTGTGTTTACCGGCGCTGGCCGGTCCCAGACAGAAGCCGCCGAGGTAAAATATCTGGAGGCACGGGAGGTGAAAGTGGCGTTTCTCGCCTATACCTACGGCACCAACGAGCGACTGCCGCGCAAAGCGGCCCGGGCGTCGGCCGTGAACATCTTGAGAACAGGTTCCGAGACCGATCTCGGCTGTGCCGAGGCTGCGGTGAGGCGGGCAAGAACGTCAGCGGACCTGGTGGTCGTCTCACTGCACTGGGGAAATGAATATGCCCTCGGCCCCACGACAAGGCAAAGACAGGTTGCGTCGGAGCTGGTCGAAGCAGGAGCGGATGTCATTCTCGGTCATCACCCGCACGTCCTGCAGCCGATTGAAAGCCATGCTGCCAGCGATGGGAGACGGGGACTGATCGTATTCAGTCTCGGGAATTTTGTCACGAGCCAAAATGCCGGCATAACGTATGCGAATAAGGATAATCGCAAAGCGCTCCGGGGAGACGGGATTATTTTAAGCATTACGGTCGTGAAAGACGGCGGCAAAGCAAGGGTCGAGAGGGCGGAGTTTTTACCGATATGGTCGCTTCGCACGAAGTCCGGCACGAGAACAGTATGCCGCCCTGTGAGTCTAGCGCGGGAGATTTCTATTCTGGCCGCCAAAGAGACTCAAACTGCATCGGAGAAAGGACTCGTGCAGCTGTTACGCTATCGCCAGGCGTGCATCATTCGGAAATTGACCGGAAAACTTGAATAACTATGGCTTGTAATTACACACCGTATCGGGTAAAATTCCTTTCAGCCCGGTACAGTGTTGCTCAGACGTCCCCACGTTGAACATCCTCTCGGATTGGCTCATGAAAATTCTGTTCATAAAACTTTCCGCCATCGGCGATGTGGTTCAGACGCTGCCCGCCCTCGAGGCGATCAAAAAGCTTTATCCCGATAGCGAAATCACCTGGATTGTCGAAGAGGCCGCGGCAGACATCCTCGACGGGCATCCGCTCATCGACAGGGTATTGATCTCGCGAAGAAAAGCCCTGACCGGGATGTTGAAGCATCCGTTTATGTTCGTGCGGGGTCTGACCGGTATTATCCGTTTTTTTTACGAACTGCGGTCTACCCGGTATGACATCGCCATCGACTTTCAAGGACTCTTTAAGAGCGGCATCCTCATCGGACTGTCTCATGCAAACCGCAAGATCGGTTTCGACCGGACACGCGAGCTTTCCTATCTGTTCCTGAACGAACGGTTACCCGCATATGATATCGAAAAGCACGCGCTCGAGCGATATCTCGACGTTGCCCGCTATCTCGGCGCGCAGGACCCGTCGCCGACCTGCACACTGCCGATGAAACATGAAATTTTGAGGATGCGTCGGAAGATAGCAGCCATAAAAGAACAGGGAAAGCCGCTTGTCGTTATAAACCCTGTGGCGAGGTGGAAAACCAAGCTTTGGCGAGAACGTAGCTTTGCCGAGTTGGCAGACAGACTGGCGCAGGAGAAGGAGGCCTTGGTGATCTTTACCGGCAGTCCCGCAGACCGGGACGTGAACCAGAGGATCATATCCGGGATGAAACAGTCCGCAATGAACTGGGCCGGGGAGACCTCTTTGAAGGAACTGGCGGCGCTCGCGGCGCTTTCTGACCTGTTTATCACCACGGACACGGGTCCTATGCACTTGGCTGCGGCGGCGGGCGCGAAGGTCCTGGCGCTGTTCGGACCCACGGCGCCCTGGCGGACCGGGCCTTACGGGAAATCTCAGCTTGTTGTGAGAGCGGGGATCGAATGCTCTCCCTGTTTTAAGCGGAAATGTGAAGATAACATCCGATGCATGGAAGGGATTACGGTCGAGGATGTGATGCGACAATTACAGAACACATTTCAACGTTCAAGTTTCAAATAAATGTAGTACTCGGGCTGTCAGGTTCAGGGTTTAAAGTTTACAGGTCCATTTCCTATCAGCAGGGCATCTCCGTTGTCTTCTCGATATATTTCACGATCTGGGCCAGCTCCAGCCTCCGGTCATTAAGGCCCCAAAAGAAAAAATCGTCAACGGACTTGAACGACCCATAGGCCTCAAGATGGGAAGCGATCACAGAGGTGGCGAGCTTATCGTTAACTTCCACGCCGGCGGAAACGATTTCGTCCATGAGCTTTGGAAAACGTTCATACCAGGCAGAGTAATGCTTGCCGAGACCAGTCTTCACCCTGTTCTTGATCAGGTCGAGGACCTTCCGGTAGTAGCGCGTCTGATCTTTCATCGTATGCTCGGGATCGATCAGGAGGGAATGCATTCCGACTGCCTGGGTGATCTCGGCGTAACGACCTCGTTTGAAATAGTCCTCGATCAAGGTCATAAGACCCTGATTGTTTTCGACGGTTGACACTCTTACAACTTCGGGCATAAACAAAGTCCTCCTTAGGCAATGCGTAGCTTTAACTTTACCAAAAAATAGTATAACAATTCGGGGAAGGAAGCAAGATATTTATTTTCGGTTTAAACTACCCGGGAATCAAGACCTTGCGAAGAACTGCTCGGTCTCATGAGGTCGAGGTGGCTATCGCCATGGAGTCGAGGGAGTGGAGGGTCATATCAGTGAAACGCGCTCGGTTTGGAGACACGCCACTCGATAAAACGCCATAAATATGGAGATGCCCAGCGCGTTTCTTGCCATCTTCAACAATGCCTTGATATCCTTGTATCTTTATGAGATAATCACGACTTATTATGGGGTTTTTCCCGGAATCAGCCAAGAGATATACAAACGCGCTTGCCATACCTCTTGGGGCAGGTCTGCTCGCCCTGCCCTTTGCCGGCGTAGTAAACGCTGTCCGTGTCGTTGCTGCGGCAGGAGTTGTAATTATTCTCTGGAAGGTATTAACGCTTGATTCCGTTACGGCGATACGGATATCGCTGAAGGGGAAAGCTGTCCGCCTGCGGGCTGCGTCGTCATTCATCATCTCGCGCGCCAATACTCCGGCGGTCATTTCGTGTCTCGTTCTCTTCCTCATCGTCTTCCCCGTTTTTACCAACGATTATTATCGCGACGTTATGACGATCACCGGCATGTACATTGTCCTCGCCCTGGGACTGAACATTGTGGTTGGCCAGGCGGGATTGCTGAACCTCGGGTATGCGGCATTTTATGCGATCGGGGCATACACCTATGCTATTCTTTCCACATCCTACGGGCTCTCGTTCTGGCCCGGGATGGCGCTCGGCGCTCTTGTTGCCGCCGGCTTCGCGGTGTTCCTTGGAGCTCCGATCTTGAAGCTGCGCGGTGATTACTTTGCGATCGTGACCCTCGGCCTGGGGGAAATCACCCGCATCGTTTTGAACAACTGGGACAGGATGACCGGGGGGCCGAACGGGATTGCGAAAATCAACAGACCGGTGATCGCGGGATATACGCTCCATACGGCCCTCGATTATTATTATCTCGTTCTGGTCATTGTCATCATAACCATCTTTGCCATGCACAGGCTTATTTCGTCGCGCATAGGAAGGGCGTGGATCGCGATCCGTGAGGACGAGGTTGCAGCCGAAGCAATGGGGATCAATACGTTCAGGCTGAAACTGCTTGCCTTCGTACTCGGATCGGCTTGGGCAGGATTGGCCGGCGTATTCTTCGCCGCCAAAATGGCCTTTGTATCGCCGGAGAGCTTCACTTTTTTTGAATCGGTCCTGATCCTTTGCATGGTAGTGCTCGGCGGCATGGGCAGCATTCCCGGCATAATACTGGGGGCGCTGCTTCTGGTCGGACTTCCGGAAGTGTTCCGTGATTTTCAGGACTACCGGATGCTGGCCTTCGGTGCAGCGCTGGTCCTTATGATGGTCTTCAGACCTCAAGGGCTTTTGGGAACGGTGAAAAGAACAGCTGTTTAAACCGTTCACACAGTTTAAGCGGCTCAGACTCATTATGTTATTGTTAGAAACAAAAAACCTGACCAAACACTTCGGAGGACTCAAGGCGCTCGATGGCATCGACATGCGTGTCGAACGCGAGAGGATCGTAAGTGTCATCGGCCCGAACGGAGCGGGGAAGACCACGTTCTTTAATTGCATTACGGGCATGTACCAGCCGACAACGGGAAGGACGATTTTTCACGACCGGGACGTCACGAACGTGCCTCCTCACGATATCACGGCAATGGGTATCGCGAGGACGTTCCAGAACATCCGCCTCTTCGGCGGCATGACCTGCGTTGAAAACGTCATGGTAGCTGCACACTGCCGCACCAAGACAGGCGTATTTGGCGCGATCTTCCGGCCGAGCAGGGTGAACAAGGAAGAACGGGACATGGGTTACCGGGCCATGGACATCCTGAAATTCGTCGGCCTCGAAAGCAGACAGGACGTCCTTGCAGCAAACCTCTCCTATGGCGACCAGCGACGGCTTGAGATCGCGCGGGCGCTCGGCACCGAACCACACCTTCTGCTTCTTGATGAACCTGCTGCCGGCATGAATCCTCTTGAAACGCAGGAACTGATGGCATTGATTCGCAGAATACGTGACAACGGCGTTGCGATCCTCCTGATAGAACACGATATGAAGGTGGTCATGGGTATATCGGACCGAGTGCTTGTGCTGGACCACGGCGTGAAGATTGCCGAGGGTTTGCCGAAAGATATTCAGGACAACCCCCAGGTAATAGAGGCCTACCTCGGCAAGGAAAACGCCTATGCTTGAACTTAGGGAGGTAACTGTCTCCTACGGCATGATCGATGCGCTCAAGGGTATCACCCTGAACGTGAAACAAGGAGAGATCGTTGCTTTGATCGGCGCAAACGGAGCCGGCAAGTCGACGACCTTGATGTCGATATCGGGTGTTGCTCCTCTGCGCACCGGCAATATCGTTTATGAAAACAAAGAGATCTCAGCCCGCCCGGCTCATGACATCGTTCGGATGGGGATATCGCAGGTCCCGGAGGGCAGGCGTATATTCCCTCGGATGACCGTGCGAGAAAATCTGGAAATGGGGGCATTCCGCACAAAGAAACATGAGTTCGCTCTGCAGATCGCGCGGGTATATGATATGTTTCCCGCGCTCGCCGAACGGAGCAAGCAACTCGGCGGGACCCTTTCGGGAGGCGAGCAGCAGATGCTCGCCATCGGCAGGGCACTCATGTCAAAACCGCGTCTCTTGCTCCTGGACGAGCCCTCTCTCGGCCTTGCCCCTATTATTGTGAGCCGTATATTCAAGATCATCAAAGAGATCAATGATCAGGGCATGACCATTCTTCTGGTGGAACAGAACGCAAAAGCCGCCCTTCGCCTCGCTCACCGCGCATATGTAATGGAAACCGGAAAGATCGTGATGCAGGGTGAAGCCACGGCGCTCGAAAAGGACCCGGGGATCAAGAAAGCGTATCTGGGGGAATAGTTGATTGGGGACTGGGGAATACAGAGCGTGGCATGAGAAATATAAAACTTATCCTCGAGTACGATGGTACAAACTATCACGGCTGGCAGTCACAGGCGGGGAGTGGGAGACCGACGATACAGCACACGCTCGAACAGGCTCTGAAAACACTCACCAAGTCGGATTGCAGAACTTATTCTTCAGGGCGTACGGATGCCGGCGTGCATGCGTTCGGACATGTGGCCAATTTCAAAACCGAGAGCAGTATTCCGGCTGAGGCGTGGGCGCCTGCGATCAATCATCTGCTGCCCGGAGACATCAGGGTGCTGGCGTCCGGGGAGGTGCCAGATGACTTCCATGCCCGCTACAGCGCCCTGAGCAAGGTCTACCGATACCGTCTCCTGAACAGGCGCGAACCGACCGCGCTCTATCGCAACTATGCCTGGCATATCAGTGCGCCCCTGAACCTAAGGAAGATGAGACAAGCGGCCTCTCGTCTTCTGGGCAAGCACGACTTCTCAACATTTCGCAGTTCCGGGTGCGGGGCCAAAACACCGGTGAGGACGTTGAAAAGGGCCGATATACGTAAAAGAGAGGACTTCATCGAAATATGGCTTGAAGCCGATTCTTTTCTTCAGTACATGGTGAGAAATATCACGGGAACGCTCGTTGAAGCAGGCCGTGGCCGATTCAGCCCGGACGATGTTGAGCGGATGCTCAAGTCCTGTGATCGGACTCTGGCAGGCCGCACGGCCCCGCCGCAAGGCCTCTACCTGATTGAGGTGCATTATCCCTGACGGCACAATGGCAACCGGGGATTTGCAAATTTGTAACTGATGAGAGAAAATTCTCATTATTGCAAAAATCTATTGTTACCTTATGTTATAATATCAAAATATTACGAATGGCATGAGAACTGCATTCCTTGAACATATTAGATTATAATAATTATTCTGTTTCAAACGGGGTTCTCATCATGCATCATAAATGGACTCAGGCCGCGACATATATCGGCGCTGGCGTCGGTCTCGTCATTTTCGCTTTTTTCGGGCTGCTGCCGGGCAGCTTCCTCGGTGGAGCGATTGGGCTCAACATAGCAGGAAGAATATTCGGCAGTCCTCTGGTACCCACGCTTTTCCCAAAGATTATCATCTCCGTCTCGATGGCTTTCGTGGCGGTATTGTTCGGCGTTGTCATCATATTTATATTTGCCGCGCTCGGTAATATCGGGGGCTTCTGCCTGATGCGGCTGGCAGGTTCTGATTCCCCGTCTCCTGAAACTGCTCATCTCAATTCAAAAAAATAGTTTCGGTAAGAACGATTGAGAATATCCACCTCATAACATTGATCGAAAGGAGAAGACAACGGCATCCTGTGCAATCAGATGTATCTGTGCTTATCATAATTTGCAGCAAAGAAAATCATGAAACAGTTCCAGTTTCCAAATTTTCTTGAATTGAAAGGAGAACGTAAAGGTATGAGGAATCGGTTGAACGCGCTATCATTGCTGTTATTGTTCACCTTTGTGCTGGTCCCTGCTGCCGGTGCGTCGCCGGACGCTGCGGCGTGCCTCGGTTGCCACGGCTCGATGGAAGGGTCCGTAAATGTCAATCAGGAAAAATTTTCCAAGTCCGTTCACGGGTCGTTTGATTGCGTCATGTGTCATATGACCCTGAAAGGGGCGCAGCACGCCGGGCTCTCCGGCAAAGCCGACGCGGCGACCCGGGAACTGGCCGCCCAGATCTCCCCGAAGAGCAAAATAGATCCTATTGCGCAGGCGGCGTGTGCCGAGTGTCATGGTGATATATACCAGGCATACAAAAAGAGCGTCCACGGGAAGAACGTCATCGATAAAAAATCGTCCGACGGCCCCGTCTGTACGAGCTGTCACGGCTCTCCGCACTATATTCAGCCGAAGACGAGCAAGGAGTCGGCAGTAAACCACTTTAATGTCGTCCAGACCTGCGGCAAGTGCCATGAAGAAAAATTCATGTCTGAGAAATACGGCTTCAGTGAGCATGTCATGGAACGGTACAAGGAAAGTTTCCACGGCAGAAAACTGAAGGTCGGTCACCCCAACGCGCCCTCCTGCGTTGATTGTCACGGGTCTCATGATATCATAAGTGATAAGGACCCTGCTTCGCCCGTGGTAGGAGCGAATAAGATAAAGACCTGCAGCAAGTGCCACGCGGGAGCGAACGCAAAGTTTGTGGCAGCCATTACCCATCATGCCCCTCACCCGATAGCGCATTTCACGGAAATCGCACTGATCATCCTTACGGTGAGTGTATTTCTGTTCATATGCATACATGTGCTTCTGGATATTTACGCGGATGTCCGCGATCGTTTGTTCAGAAAAGGGAAAGGAGGCAGCCATGAATAATAAAAATATTCCCACGGAGATCGAGAGGTTCGACCTCTCCGCGAGGATCCAGCACGTGATCATGTTCACGACGTTCCTGCTCCTGTCCTTCACGGGATGGGGACTCAAGTATGCGTATCAGGACCCGGCGAGCGCCTGGATACGCTTCTGGGGCGGCGCAAAGGCGGCGGGGATCATCCACCGTGTGGCGGGAATTACCATGCTTCTGGATTTCATCTACCATCAGTTTTACCTCATCAACCAGGCACGCAAGGGAGGGTTCAGGCTCAGCCTTGTTCCCACGCCCAAGGACGTCGTTGACGTGTTTCATAATTTCATGTACTTTTTCGGTTTCCGGAAGGAAAAACCCTACTTCGGAAAGTTTAACTACATGCAGAAGTTCGACTACTGGGCGGTATACTGGGGCATGTTCATCATCGGAGCATCGGGGTTCTTCCTCGCGTTCCCGGTGACGGTATCGCCGCTCTTCCCCATGTGGTCGATCCAATGGATCTGGGACGTCATTTTCGTCATGCATAGCGACGAAGCGCTTCTAGCCATCGTGTTCATTCTCATTTTCCATTTCTACAATGAACACCTGCGGTCGGAGGTGTTCCCCATGAACTGGATGTGGCTGACCGGCAGGATGTCGACGGAAACGTTAAAGCACGATCATCCGATGGAATACGATCATCTGTTCGGCGATAAATCCGGTAAAAAGAAATAACAGCCGGATACCCAACCTCTTTACTGATCAGCAAAAGCAAACGGCGGCCTGTTAGGCCGCCGTTTTTTATTGATGCATTCTGATGTTCTGATTTCCCGAAAAAATCGTACGTGAAGAAGCACCGCTAATTCAGCTTTTCCAATACGCCCTGTTTCATCCTGAACCTTTTAGCGGCACGGAGTGCAATTTCGGAACTATGGGTCACTATGATCATGGTGACATTTTTATCACGGTTGATCTTCTCGAAGAACGCCATGATCTCGGCTTCCGTTTCCTCATCGAGGTCCCCGGTGGGCTCGTCAGCCAGGATGACCTCGGGGTCGTGAATGAACGCCCGCGCGATGGCCACCCTTTGCTGTTCGCCGCCGGAGAGCTCGGAAGGATACCTGCCGGTCTTCTCTCCCAGGCCGACGAGCTGGAGCAGACTGACCGCGTCAGCTCTTGTTTTTTTGCCGCCGAACACCGTAGGCAAAAGGACGTTTTCAGCCGCCGTGAGGGTCGGTATGAGGCTCGCGAACTGGTAGATGAAACCGAACTTCTCGTTCCTCAGCTTCGAAAGCCCTGTGTCGTCGTAGTCCCATATGTTGGACCCATCGACGAAGACCGTGCCGGTGTCAGGCCTGGCAATGCCGCCGACAAGGCTTAAGAACGTGCTCTTGCCTGATCCCGAATGCCCGACAATCGAGACGAAGTTCCCCTGGTCAATTGAAAGATCAAGAGGCTGGAGGGCCTTGATTATTTTTCCTGAGATGGTATAGCTTTTCGATAATCCTTTCAGCTCAATCATGAACGTCCTTTCTTTCTGTACGACTTCACGGCCCCGATGAAAGCTATGGCCATGATGATCGCCGATAGAACGGCGACGAACCGTACGCCGGGCACCATGCCGTAATTACACGGCATCTGAGTGCTGTGGCAGTAACCGAATATATCAGGGAGCCGGAATGCGACGACATACAAAATAATTGAGACCCCGGAGCAGACGATTCCGGTCGCCTTCAATCTCAAAATTGCCGCTGCAACGCCGAGCGCGATAAGCAGCGCACCCACCACGTACTCGGCACGCGCCGTGTCCGAGCAGTGCATTGCGGGATGTCCCCGGTATTCGCAGGCAGGGAGAATGTATCTCGGCACCAGCAGGAGGAGAAGGCCGCTCACGATAGCGGTAACGGCAATCACTTTTTTCATTTCAAGGCCTTTGCCGTTGCGTCGAAATCCATTACTGTGCCGAATTCCGAGGCCTTTCCCTTATCCCGGAAGGGCGCAACGCCCCATCCCATCGGGGTCTTAAATTTTTTTTCAGAATGCACATAGTATGCCTTATGAGCGTCGATCCATTCGCCGGTCGAGTAGTCCTTGACTTCCACCCGCGTAACGGATGGCTTTTTTCTTTGCAAATAGGAGAAGAGGTCTCCGATGTCGCAGAAATAGAGCGTCTGATCTCCCTGTATGATCCTGGATGTGAATTTTGCGGCCACGTCGCAGGTCATGCCGCATTCGGTGCATTTCACGGTTTCCGCGAACACCGATGAGGCAACGGTCGAGGTAATTAAAATAATAAAAGACACCAAGCAAAAGATGGAAAGTGCCTTCTTCATATTGTTGCCTCCTCGTCCCGGCTTGTTCATTTCTCCTTTGCGTCGATTTCTTTCTTAAGGGCCTGTGCAGTCCCTTCATCGAACTTCTTCAGTTCCTCATACTGCTTCCGCGCCTCATCCCGCTTTCCCTTTTTGAGGAACACGACGCCGAGATTGTAGTGGGCAGTTGCATAGCGCGGACGCAGGGCGATGGCTTTTTTGAGTGCGGAAATTTGCTCATTTGTTTTTCCGATCATGCCGTAAGACGCCGCAAGGTTGTTGTAGACTACCGGGTTCTTCGGAGAGTGATCTTTTGCCTTCAAAAAAGATCCGACTGCCTCCTCGTACTTTCCGACCCTGTTATAAGCTGTGCCAAGCTGCTCGTACGCGTAGCCGATTTCTTTCGGTTTGAGGGCTATGACCTTTTTGAGGGCATCGATCTCCTCGGGGTACATACCGGCCCGGTCGGAAAGTTGCGCAAGATGAAACCAAGCCTCGGTGTCGCGGGGATTGCTTGCTACCTGCTCCCTGAGCACCTGGATATCGGATTTTTGCGGGGCGACCTGAACGGGGGCCCTTTCGTTATCACGGGAGCATGCGGTAAGCAGCGCCACGGCAATCATTATTACGATTACGGAAGTCCTCCGCGGCATTATTCTTCCCTCCTTATGGCCTCATATGGTTCCATCTTTAAAATGACAAGGGACGGCAAGAGGGCGGATAGCAGGCCGGTGGCGAGAGAGAAGACGATCGCGCCGGCGATCAGGATGGTCAAATTCGCAGCCGAAGGGAATAGATACGGCAATTTTAAATAATGCAACATAAGGTCTTTAAAGCTCATGAGCAGTCCAAAACCGAGGATGACGCCGCTCGCGCCGCCGCCTGCCGACAACAGCGACGCCTCGGTCAGGAGAATCGACGAAATTTGGATTTTATTCGCCCCCATCGCCCGTAAAAGGCCGATTTCCCGCCGTCGTTCATTTACAATCATGTAAAACGCGAATGCCATGATCAAGAGGACAATAAACCACAGGACAATGCTGATAATGATAATCGCGCGAATAAGACCTGAGAGCTGATTTCTGACGGTACTGATCACCGTGTCTGAGACCAGGGCCTTTACGCCACTGATCGCGTATTCGATCCTGACGGCGACCCTGTCCGGCGTAACGTCATCATTCACCTGCACGAGGACCGTTGATATCTTGTCCCTCCCGATCTCGAGGGGCTGGAGGGCCTTGGTCTTGGAATCTGCGGCCATTTTATAGGCCGCGTCGAGGCTCATAAAAACCGCCCGGTCGAAAAAGTCCATGCCGGTGGGTTCCATGGTCCCCGCGACCTTGAAATTGGTGCCGTAAAAGGGGATCATGTCTCCGACGATGACGGGGACCGCCCTGCCGGTGATGATCTCATTGATCCCGAGTTTCCGGTTGAGGTTTTTCTCGAGCCAGGGCTTTACGGTAAAGTCGGTTTCCGGATCAAAGGCCACTAGGAATACATCTACATTGAAGCAGCAGGTGAAACTCGTCGGCTTGATAAACAGCTGGGGCGTGGCGGCCTTTACCCCCTCGACCTTTCTGACGCGGTCGAGGACCGACCGGTCCATCAGAAACTGGGTCGGCTCCCCGGACAGGAGCGCGGACTTAGCCTTGGCTTCGGCGCTCTCGGGCACCACGAGAATATCGGCGCCGAGACGGTAAGTCCCGATTTTAAGCGCATTGTTTATGCTCTTCAGGAAGAGGGTCGCTGTAAATAAGGTGCACGAGACAACGGCGACAATGGCGAATAAGAGCCATGTTCTTGTCAGCTTTCTCTTCAGGTTCTTCAGGGCAACATAGGGAATGTTCATAATATCAGTGATTTTCCTTCGGAATTTAAATAATTAGCATGGACAAATTATTATACCAGAAGAGAGGAGGCAAGTAAAGAGGCCGGAGGGCGAGGTTTCTGCCCTCCGGCGGAATCGGCAATGATTATTTCTTCAACCAATCCACGGTAATGCCGCAGAGCAACGGGGAACCTGAGTCTATGGCGACCTTTATGCCATTCGGATTATGGCATGAAGCGCAGAGAGATACCTCTTCGACGATGTTGTCGTTCTTCGTATTCATGACCGCCAGCAGACTGTCATCGCTGCCGTAAGAGCGGGATGCAAGGAATGCGTACTTCCCGTCCTTAGTGAACGCAAAGTCATGAGGGCTGAGGTTTTTCGGGAGCAAGATGCGCTTCACGACGGTATCCGTCTTCGTATCGATGACGACCACCTGGCTTGGCGTGGTTCCGCCTCTCAGCACATTAGCGGTGCCAGCTGCACCTTCCGGATTCGGCTCGAATTCATTCGGCGCGCTCACCCAGAGATATTTGCCGTCCGGCGTCATGCGGGCCTGGTGAATGAAGGTCATTCCTTTGCTTGTGATCTCCTTGACCTTCTTCTTCGTCTTCCAGTCGTACACGTACACCTTGCCTGCCGGCATGTCGGTGATGTATGCCTTTTTGTTGTTCTTGGTCCACTGAATGCCGCAAACGGCCATACCAGCCGGCATTTTCTCCACGAGCTTTAGGTTTTCCGGGTTCCACACATAAACGTTTCCGTCGGTCATGTCTTCGAAATAGACATTGCCGTCCGGACCGGTAATGGCGCCGCAGAACTTCTCGCCGACCTTAAAGGGACCTTCCTTTTTCGCGCCCCTTCCATCCTTATCGAGCTCGACCTTGTACACGTTTCCTGCCAGCGTGCCGGCGACAAGGACTTTCTTTCCTTTTTCCATCATAAGGGTCTGCCCGTGAGAACCGCCTGACTTTTTGGCTTGTTCAAAGGTGATGCCCGCGACCTTGCCTTCCATCTCGGAGCCGGCTTCCGTGAGAACGATTCTATCCTTTTCAATATCGGACGGAGCCTTCATGGTCCTCATGTCGAGGATCGCCAAGTGCCCGCCGTGGCCGGCAATATACGCTATCGCGTCGAAGGTCATAGGCTTGGCCTCCTTGACGGCCTTCGCTTCGACTACTGTCTCAGATGCGGCATTGACTGAGGAGCGCAGTGACATGACCATGAAAAGAGCAAAGACGCATACCACAACGAGACTGATTACTACATTTTTTTTCAAACTCATAATTCCTCCCCTTTAGTGTGAAGTTGAGCATGGTGTGTGCTCAGATGGCTTCTTGAAAAAATTAGGCTGACATGTATCCGGATACGAATCCAGTTCATCCTTAGTTCTGTCCACCTCCTTCTCCGTATCGCACGGAAAAAAATGAGTAACAATTACTTCTTCATTTTTCGAGGCTTCACATTTGATGAATCAATGTCAGTGTTAATAATAGTCTATCCCTGCTCAGGGTGTCAACTTCAAATTACAATTTTACACCTTCCGTTTATTGTAATTTGCTGTCATAGGGTTAAGAAAATATGCATTAATTATGCCTTTGCGAATGGAAAAACTGCGCCGGGAAGAAAGAGGTATGAGCAGGTTAGCTCAGGTCATATGTTATATGCCCCCTTGCAAACTGCCGAAAATGCGCACCTGTATCTATTCTGGAGAGGTAATGTGGAAAAGTATAAAAGCATCCCCCCACAAGGAGGCGGGGATGCTGACCTTGCTTATTGTTTAGCTGACCTTTTTTACTTTTCCCGAGCGTATGCAGCGCGTGCATACGTGTATGCGCACGTGGGCGCCATGCGGTCCCACCGCCTTTACGCTCTGGATGTTCGGTTTGGATACTTTCTTCGTTTTGTTGTTGGCATGACTCACTTGATTACCGCTGAGTTTGCCCTTGCCGCAAATTTCACATGTTCCTGCCACAGTGCCGTCCTCCACAGACTTAAAAATTTAGGTTAAAAGCGAAAAGCAGGCGTACGATATCACAAGCGCAGGCGGTTTGCAAGAGGAAAAACACGTCAGCCGATTTATATGCTTGACATCCGTTAACACTTATTGTAATGTAAGTACATACTTACAATGATTTGATCAAAAAATGAAAACAACAAATACAAAAGAACAGCTCTTAAAGGCGACCCTGAAGCTCATCTCGGAGAAAGGGTATCTGGGCGCCACGACGAGGGAAATAGCCCTGGAGGCGGGTGTTACCGAGCTGACTCTGTTCAGGCACTTCGGGTCGAAGGAGCATCTTTTCGAAGAGCTCCTGAAGAGCTATACGTTCCTTCCGATGTTAAAAGAGCTGCTGCCTGAGATGAAGGGACTTTCCTGCGAAGAAGGTCTTACGCTGATTGCCTCCCGGTTTCTCCTGTCGCTCAAAGAGCGGAAATCCATGGTCAAGATCATGTACTCCGAGATTACCAGCTATCCTGAAAAGATCAAGGAAGTCTATAATAAATATATCGATGAGATGAGAAGAACGCTTGCACGTTATTTCGAGTCCCAGCAGAACAGCGGTGTGTTGAGAAAAAACATGTCGCCTGAAATGGCTGCCCGTGTGTTCCTGTGGATACTTGTTTCTTATTTCAGGTCTGAAGAGATCATGCGTTCCGCAGGAATAAGGAAAACAGCCATGGAAAAGGACGTGGGGGCGATTATCGACATTTTCATGCACGGGGCATCGATGGATCACAACAGTAACCTGTTCAAGGGAGAAATGCCATGAGGAGAAACCACGGACTGAAAAAACGGCGCATAGCGTCTGGAACCGCTGCCATCCTGGTTCTTACGGTTGTACTGATTCATCTCGTTTACGCTGAAGAGCCTGCACAGTCAAATCAAAATACGACTGTCCCTGAGCAAAAAACTGAGGAACCGATCCAGTCAAATCAAACTACGACGATTCCCGAGCAGAGGGCAGGGGAATCGCTCCTGTCAAATCAAACTACGACCACTCCCGAGCAGAAAACTGAGGAACCGGTGAAGCCAATTCTAAATACGGCGATGCCGGCGCAACCGGAAAAGAATGACCGCACCGGCGAAGGCCTGATAACAAAAGGCGAGACCCTTACCCTCAGCCGCTGTATTGAGATCGCACTCAAGAAAAATCCGACCATCGTTGCCGCGGTGAATACCGTGGATGTCAGCCGGAGCAGGGTGGGAGAGGCACGCGCGGCCTATTACCCGCAGATCAGCGCAACGGGGGCCTACAGCAGGACCAAGGCATCGTCAGTGACGTCGAGTGGCGCTCTCATCGGGACGACCGCACGCGTCAATGAGTATTCCGGCACCGTGGCACTTAACCAAAATATCTACGATTTCGGGCGGACTTCGTCACAGGTCGATGTCTCGAAGTATAACCTCGAGTCCTCGCATTCGGACCTGGCTACAACGGAAGATACGATAATTCTGAACGTCAAGCAGGCATATTACGGAGTGCTCCAGGCCAGGAGAAACCGGGACGTGGCTGCGGACGTAATCAAGCAGTTCCAACTGCATCTCGATCAGGCAAAGGGTTTTTATGAAGTCGGTACGAAGGCGAAAATCGACCTGATCAAGGCTGAAGTCGACCTGAGCAACGCACAACTCAGCCTCATCAATGCTGAAAACGCCCTCAAAATAGCATGGGTGACGCTGAACAATGCCATAGGCATTCCCGACGCGCCTGAGTACCTGATTGAGGACAATCTCTCTTTCCAACCGTATCCGATAACCCAGGAAGAAGCAACGGCAAAGGCTTTCGAAAACCGGCCCGATCTGAAATCGATCATAGCGAAAAGGCAGGCCGCCGAGGCGAATATCAGTTTGCAAAGATCGGGCTATTATCCGATCTTATCGGGAAGCGCCAGCTACACGAAGTCGGGGGCAGAATTAGATGTCGAACCGTCTGTAACCAGTAATACGAATGCGTGGGATGTCGGCGTGATGCTCACCTTTCCTTTGTTCAACGGGTTTTTAACCAGTCATCAGGTGGCTGAGGCCAAGTCCTCGCTCTACGTCCTGAGGGCGAACGAAGAATCGCTACGCCAGCAGATAATACTCGATGTCCGGCAGGCATACTTGAATCTGCAGGCGGCTGAGGCAAGCATCTCGACCGCCGATCTCGCTGTCAAACAGGCCAAAGAGAACCTGGATTTGGCAAACGGCAGATACTCGGCCGGGGTGGGAAGCCCCATCGAGGTTTCCGATGCGTTCGCCACGTATGTTACCGCCCAGGCAAGCTATACGAGCGCGCTTGCCAATTACAAAATCTCCGAGGCAAATATCGAGAAGGCAATGGGTGCGCGATAAGAAATAAGAGCAGGGGTAAACAGCCGTAAAAAATGTTATAATGTGATTTACTTAAAAGCCAAATAAGCTTGTAAAGGCGTAATTCTAAAATCAAAAAGAGGGGCTGAAGTTGATATGAAATTCAGATCTTTTGATACGGGCATGAAATTGATCGTTCTGTCCTTCCTTGTCGTTTTCATCGGCGCTTGTTCCGACGGCAAGGCGAAACAGTCCATGCAGCGTGTAGTGCCGGTGAAAATAGGGGACGTGATACAACAGAACGTTCCGCTCCAGATCGATGCTATCGGTAACGTCGAGGCATACAATACCGTTTCGGTGAAGGCAATGATCGGCGGAGAAGTGATTGGGGTGCATTTTAAGGAAGGCCAGGACGTAAGACAGGGCGACCTCCTCTTCCAGATAGATCCGCGGCCCTATGACGCCGCACTCAAGCAGGCAGAGGGGGCGCTGGCGCGCGACGTGGCTCAGGCGAAGAATGCGGAGGAACAGGCCAAACGATACGAAATCCTGGTGCAAAAGGATTATGTCTCCAAGGATCAATATGACCAGCTTCGCGCGAACGCGGACGCTCTGGCGGCTGCGGTCCAGGCTGACAAAGCCAATGTAGAGAACAGCCGCGTTCAGTTGACCTATTGCACCATCAGGTCACCTATCGACGGCCGCGTCGGAAGCGTCCTTATCAACAAAGGAAATGTGATCAAGGCAAACGATCTCGTTATGGTAACCATCAACAAGATAATGCCTATCTACGTGACCTTTTCCATACCGGAGCAAAACCTGTCAGACATAAAAAAGTACATGGCAGCAGGGTCATTGAAGGTGGAGGCCATCATCCCCGGAGATGAGAAACGTCCGGCCCAAGGGGTGCTTACCTTTATCAATAACGCGGTGGACACTGCAACCGGGACCATCCAGCTTAAGGGCACGTTCAAGAACAAGGACAAGAGGCTCTGGCCCGGACAGTTCGTCAATGTGATTGTGACGCTCACTATGCAACGGAACGCTGTGGTCATGCCGTCCGCGGCCCTGCAGGCAGGACAGCAGGGACAATATGTTTTTGTGGTAAAACCGGACTTTACGGTCGAGTCCCGGCCCGTGACGGTCGCGAGGACGTTCGGCGACTTTGCCGTGATCGCTCAAGGAGTGAACCCGGGGGAGAAAGTGGTGACCGATGGCCAGCTTAATTTGGTCCCCGGCACGCGAGTCGAATTAAAAGGTGAGCAGGCTCAGGAAGGGGAAAATTCCAAATCCCAAAATGGAAATTCCAATCCTAAATGATGCATAAGAAATTAAGTAAGCACCAAATGCAAAAATCAAATTTCTAAACGTTTGGACTTCGAACATTGGTGCTTGTCATTTGAAATTTGTTCTCCCTTGGGAGCTTGACCGAATACTATGAATATTGCAGAACCATTTATCCGCAGACCTGTCATGACGACCCTCATCATGACGGCTATTCTCTTGTTCGGCATCATGGCGTACCGGCTGCTGCCGGTGAGCGATCTGCCAAACGTGGATTTCCCGACGATCCTGGTGAACGCCTCGCTGCCGGGAGGGAGCCCCGAGACCATGGCATCGGCTGTTGCAACGCCGCTCGAAAAACAGTTTTCCACCATAGCGGGGCTTGATAATATGACGTCAGTGAGCGCGCTCGGGTCCGCGCAGATCACGCTCCAGTTCAACCTGAGCCGGAACATCGACGGGGCCGCCCAGGACGTCCAGGCCATGATCGCAAAGGCCGCGCGCCTCCTGCCGCCGGACATGCCCACTCCGCCGACGTACCAGAAAGTGAACCCCGCGGATAGCCCGATCATCTACATTTCGCTCAATTCCCCGACGCTTCCTCTTTCGCAGGTGGATGAATATGCCGAGACGACGATGGCACAGCGCATCTCCATGATCAGCGGCGTGGCACAGGTGTCGGTGTTCGGCGCCCAGAAGTACGCGGTCCGGGTCCAACTCGATCCGCGCGCTCTTGCCTCCCGGGGGATCGGGATCGATGAAGTGGCGAATGCGGTCGCAAACGGGAACGTGAACCTGCCGACCGGGACCCTTCAAGGTTCCACCAAGACCTTCACCATCCAGGCGAGCGGCCAGCTCATGGACGCGGCGGCGTACCAGCCGCTCATTGTCGCGTACCGCAACGGCAACCCGGTTCGGCTCCAGGAATTGGGCCGCGTCATCGACAGCGTGGAAAACGATAAGATCGCGAGTTGGTTCAATACTTCCAAGGCAAAGACCAGGTCGGTCATTCTCGCTATCCAGAGACAACCGGGCACGAATACGGTCGAGGTTGTGGACTCCATCAAGGCGCTTCTTCCCACATTTCGCGCGGAGATGCCTGCTTCGGTGAACCTGGATATCCTCTTCGACCGCTCTCTCTCCATTCGGGAATCGGTTGGTGACGTCAAGCTTACCCTCCTGCTCGCCATTGTGCTGGTGGTGCTCGTCATCTTTCTGTTTTTGCGCAATCTCTCGGCAACGGTCATCCCGAGCCTGGCGCTCCCCATGTCTATCATCGGCACGTTCACGGCCATGTATGTGCTCGGTTTCAGCGTGGACAATCTCTCGCTCATGGCCATGATCCTCGCGGTGGGCTTCGTGGTGGACGACGCCATCGTGATGCTCGAAAATATAGTCAGGCACATGGAGCAGGGAGAGCCGGTCCTTCAGGCCTCGCTCAACGGGTCGAAGGAGATCGGTTTTACCATCCTATCCATGACCTTCTCGTTGGTCGCCGTGTTCATCCCCGTGCTCTTTATGGGCGGCATCCTCGGGCGCCTGCTTCATGAATTCGCCGTCGTGATCACCGTGGCCATCATCGTTTCAGGCGTCGTGTCCCTAACGCTCACCCCCATGCTCTGCAGCAGGTTTCTCAAACCTCACGGCAAGGAAAAGCACGGTCGCTTTTATATGGTCCTGGAGAAGTTCTTCGACGACCTGCTGAAGGGTTATGAGAAGAGCCTGCAATGGGTGCTGAAGCACCGCAGAGAAACCCTGGGCGTCACCGCGGCCCTTTTTGTGGCAACGATTTTCCTGTTTTATATTATGCCGAAAGGATTTCTCCCTACGGAAGATACGGGCCAGATATTTGCCATTACCGAGGCGCAACAGGGCATTTCCTTCGCTGATATGAAAAAACATCAGCTTGAAATTGCCGATATAATCGCCCAGGACCCGAACGTGGAGGCATTCATGTCGAGTATCGGCGCCGGCGGCTCGAACGCTGCCGCAAACTCCGGCCGTATCTTCATGAGGTTGAAACCCCGGTCGGAGCGCAAACTCTCCGCCGACCAGATCATCCAGGAGCTTCGCATGAAAACCGCCGGCGTGATCGGCATCAGAATATTCATGCAGAACCTGCCTCCCATCCGCATCGGCGGTGTGCTTACCAAGAGCCAGTACCAGTATACGCTCCAGGGACCGGACACGGATGAATTGTACAAAGCCGCGTCCGCCCTCGAAACGAAACTGCGGACCTTGCCGCAACTCCAGGACGTTAACACCGACCTGCTGATAAAGAACCCGCAGGTGAACATTGAGATAGACCGCGATAAGGCGGCGGCGCTCGGCGTCACGGCGCAGCAGATCGAAAGCGCGCTCAGCATGGCCTACAGCACGCTTCAGGTGTCCACTATCCTGGCGCCGACCAACCAATACCAGGTCATCATGGAACTGGAGCCGAAATACCAGATGGACCCGGCGGCCTTGCAATGGCTTTATGTCCGGTCTTCCGGCGGCCAGTTGGTGCCCCTGGACGTCCTGGCCAATCTGTCAAAGAGCCTGGGGCCGCTCACCGTCAACCACATGGGGCAGCTC
>OFHG01000087.1_pt1 | contig 42483 bp, 45 predicted proteins | sample 1521931 | NCBI WGS metagenome assembly OFHG01 (sample SAMEA2468438, study PRJEB22500) | soil metagenome | biome: Glassland; feature: Farmland; material: Clay | place: Australia | collected 2013-01-31 | depth 0.55 m
CTACAGCGCTCCGCCGTTCGATAACCTGGAAATAACGTCAACGATATACACCGATTGAGGGGGGAGTGCAAGCGACTTAAAGACCGGGACTCGGGATGCGGGGCTCGGGACTCGGGGCTCGGATCCAGGAACCAAGAACCAGGAACCAGCAACTAGTGATCCAGGACTCGGTAGACAGTAGACGGTAGACTGCGGCCAGCGACCAGGAACCAGATGCCAGGGACTGGGGCTCGCGTCTCGAGACGGGGGACCGGTGACGAGTGACAAGGGATAAGTGACCAGTGACAAGCCGAATTGGCGGTCCAAAATCCAAGATCGAAAATCCGAAATGGCAAGCCCCGAGGCCCAAATCCCGAAACACGATCCCCGACTCCTGAGTCCAGGTTCCCAATCCAAAATCCAAAATGGCAAGTCCCGAGGTCCGGCCAGCCATGCCCGCGCGCCTCTTGCGGGCCCCGGCCTCCGACGGGCTCTGAGAACCCAGAATTGCTGCCGGCCGCTCTTGCGGGCCTGCGGCGACCCGCCGCTTGTCAACCAGGGCCCTTCGCCGCCGCCAATGCATTGAGCACTAGCAACTTACGCCCGCCTGACCAGGACTTTCGTTTTTTGTTCGCCATGCCGCCCAGTCCCCCCCTCCGCTGATAAGACTGATACCAGCGATACAGATGACACGGCCGACAAAGTTTTTTTGGCCGGCCGCGATTCCTCCGCCATTCCCTCGGAATCGTCCCGGGCCGAAATCACCGCTTGCCGCACCTTGACATCGGGCTGATAATGCTTGCCAGTGAAGAAGTACCCAGAATCAAAACGTGTCGAGAGGATGCGCTGATGGCTGCGTCCAAGCGCATGGGATTCGCGGTCGTGGGTTTGGGCCGCATCGCGGAGCGCGCGGTCCTGCCCGCGTTCAAACATTCCAAGCGAGCCAGGCTCGTCGCACTCGTGAGCGGCAACGAGCGCAAAGCCGCGCGGCTGGCGTCCAGGTTCGGTGCCAGCGATTTTTATTCCTACGACGACTACGCGCTGTGCCTGAATCATCCGCAGGTTCAGGCCGTCTACATCGCCACCACCAACGCGACCCACGCCGAATTCACAGAGCGCGCGGCCGCAGCGGGCAAGCACGTTCTGGTGGAAAAGCCCATCGCCACTAGCATCGGCGACGCGCAGCGCATGATTGAGGCTTGCCGCTCGGCCGGTGTGCGCTTGATGGTCGCCTACCGCAAATATTTCGATCCCGCCAGCGTCGCTTTGAAGAAGCTCGTCAAGGGCGGAAAGCTCGGGCGCTTGAAGACCATGCACTCCGCATTCACGATCTTTCTGCCTCCTTCCAAAAAAGCGGACTGGCATCTCAGCCGTCGCGCCTCGGGAGGCGGCTCGCTGATGGACCTGGGTATCTATTGTGTGAACACCGCGCGCTGGCTGGTGGAAAAAGATCCGATCGAGGCGATGGCCTACGCGTGGGCGCTGGACCCGCACCGTTACAACGAGGTGGAGGAAAGCATCGCCTTCCGCCTGAATTTTCCCGAGGGATTGGTGCTGCAGGCCGCGTCAAGTTTCGGCGCGGCGCAAGCGCACTTCCTACAAGCGCACGGCGAGCGCGGCTGGGCGGCGCTCGATCCGGCTTTCGGCTGGGAGGAAGAGCGGCGCCTCTTCGGCAAGATCGGCGGGCGCTGGTTCGAGAAGTATTTCAAGCCCACCGACGAGTTCGCGCTCGAACTCGACGCGCTCGCCGATTGCGTTCGCCGCAAACGCGATCCCGAACCCGACGGCGTCGAAGGCCTTCGCGACCTGGTGATCATTCAAGCCATCTACCGCTCCGCGCGCGAAAACCGCCCCGTCCCCATCAACGTGCCCTACGCCCTTTCCTCCTGAGCCGGTGGTTTGCCCCGCCGGCTGGTTCCTCCGATTGCAGGAGCAACTTTCGCAGTGTGCCGCGTCGGAAGAATTTTCCGGCCTCGGGAAACTAATACCTTCTAACCGTCCCCATAGGCCGCTCGGCTTAGCGGCAACTATCTGATTTCTAAAGAAGCAAGAAATCGCCGGACTGGCACGCCTGTTGCCTTATAGAAATCTGTTCGCAGTTATGCGCCGGGGATTGGAGTGCCCTCCGCTTGTAAAGGAGGCGGCGGATGAGTTTCGACAACGACAGAAGAATCTTTCCGGGATTGCACGATGCGGCGTCCAAGTCCGCGCCCGAAATCCACGAGCGCGCCGCCGAATGGGACGATCATCCGTTCGAGCCCGAATGGGAACGCGGCGCGAGCGGCACCGCCCGCCGGGTTGTGGTGAGTAAATCACGAGGCGCATCCACGGGTTCACTTTGGCTGGCGCTGATGTTCCTGCTCGTCGCGCTGGCCGGTATTTCTATTCTCGGCTACCGAACGCTTCTGGATGCCAACATCCGTTTAAGCCAGGTCCCCGCCATGCTCAGGTCGATCTCCACGATGGACGGCCGCGTGGGCAATCTTGAAACGCAGCTCCACGCGTGGACCGAAAAGTTCCAAGGCCTTCCGGATCGTGTCGAAAAACTTGAGAAAAGAGTGACCGCCGATTACCTGCACGCCCGCCGGCACGCCGAAGTCTTGACGGCGCAGCTTCAGAAGCAAATCCAGGACGAAATGAACAAGCGCGACGCGGTGGTGGACTCGCGTCTGGATGAACTGACGACGGCGCAGAAAGACGCGGAGCAGCGCGAAGCTCGGTTCCAGCAGCAGCTTTCCGACGCACAGCGGCAAATAGCCTCACTGCGCCAGGAAACCAACGGCGACTTGGCGCTGCTGCACGAACACGTGGCGGGCAACGAGGAGCAAATGAACTCGCTGGCCCAGCAGATGAAGCGCCAGCGCGTGGACTTTGAGCTGACCAGAAACCAGATCACAGACCTCTCGCCCGAAATCACCATGGACCTGACCGCCACCAACACCCAGTACCAGCGCTTCAGCGGCTGGGTCTATTTCGAGCCCGACCGGCGATATCTGTGGGTCCGCGATCAGGGCGTGTCGCAGCCTGTGATCTTCTACGGCCGAGAAAAGGGCCGGCAGTACCAGTTGATCTTGACCGGCATTCGCGAGAATTCCGCCACGGGCTACCTGCTGCTTCCCGCAACCGGCAGCGTGCTTTCGTCGGAAGTGATCGAAGGGGCAACGGCAGGGCAATAGATTCCAGAGATTCGTTCTCGAGCATTTGCAGGCGGCTGGAAACCATTTTTCGCGAGAGCCGACCGAAGACTGAAATCATCGAGGTCGGCAACCTTGGAGGAAAACCATGAACGACGAACCGCTGAAAGACACGGAACCGGCAAGCGAGGCGGAGACTCCCGAGTCACCGGCCGGAGGGAATCGCTGGCCGATGGTGGCAGCGATATTCTTCTTCTGCGCCATGATCGCGGGCCTTGCCTATGCCGTGCACGAGCGCCATCAGGCCGGGCAGCTCCAGGCCAAGTACGGCCAAATGAATGTGACCTTGAGCGCTGCGCAATCGCAACTGGCAGGCTTGACGACCAAGCTCGATGCCCTTGAGGCGAAGCAGTCCGCCGCCAAGCCCACCACGCCAACCCCTGTGGCTCGGCAGGAACACGCCACGCGCCGGGCAGAATCGGCAGCCCACGTTCGTCGCCGCCGGGCCGAGGATCCGCGCTGGAAACAGATGCAGTCACAGCTTTCCGAGCAGGAAAAGCAAATCGCCGCCGCGCAACAAAGCATCGGCCAGGCACGGTCCGACCTGGAAGGCGAGCTCAAGTCCAGCCACGACGAGTTGAACGGCTCGATTGCCAAGAACCATGATCAGTTGGTGGCGCTTGCGAAGCGCAGCGACCGCAACTTCTTCGAGTTCGACCTGACCAAGTCCAAGCAGTATCAAAAGGTCGGCCCCATCGGCATCGCCCTGCGCAAGGCCAACACCAAGCATCTGTACTGCGACTTCAAATTGTTGGTGGACGACAACGAACTGAGCAAGAAACACGTCAACCTGGACGAGCCCGTAATGTTCTATCCGGCCGACTACGGGCAGGCGGTTGAGATCGTGGTTTTCAAGATCAGCAAAAACGAGGCGAAAGGCTACGTGAGTGCTCCCAAATACCGCCAGTCGGAGCTGGCGGCTCAGCAGCCTTCAGCAGGCGACGCATCGGCAAGTGCGGCGACGCCGGCAGCAACGAAAAGCGCCGCGGGACTCGCGCAACGATCGTCGCCGCAGCAGTGAGCGCCGCCCGCGAAGCTGCGCGGCGGCCCGGCCGCGCAGCGATTCCCCTTTCAAAAGGAGGTTGTGATGTCACAAAAACTCTTTGCCGTGATTCTGACGCTCGGTTTGATTTTGCCGGAGATCATTCTGGCCCAGCAGAAGCCTGCGAAGAAAACGGTCCAGTCGCAGGAGGATCCTCCGGCGGCGGCCCAACCGTCCCAGCCCGCCGCTCAGACGGAGACTCCGCAATCCGTGCGGCCACAGGCGCCGACCACGGCCGAGCGGCGTTCCTACGAGCGTGAAGTCCGCGGACGCCGGCACCACCACCGCATTTCCAAAAAAGAGTGGATCTTCCTGGGCGCCGTCGCCGGGACTTCCATGGGCATTGGCGCGCTGGCGGGCGGAGCGCACGGCCTGGCTATCGGCGCCATCGTCGGCGGCTGGGGAGCCTTCGCCGCACACAAGTTCTACCACTTCATTCGCTGACGAAAGCAACTGCCCAGAGTGACTCTCCCCCTCAGCGCCGGGAAGGGGCCGGCAATCCGCCGGCCCTTTCTGCCCGATTCAATTCCCGGCATCATCGCCTTGCCTTTTGGTTTCCTCTGGGATTAGACTTTAGCCGGAAATACTCTTCCCGACGTCCCGGAGGTGAACGATGAACCTCTATCCGTGGTTCTTCTCCGTCTGGGGTGTAGTTACTGTCTGTCTGGTCATTTTGCTCATTTACAAGTCCCGGCTGACGCGGCAGGAATCGGACTGGATCCCGCTTACCGACGACGCCCGCGAGGATCGCGCCATCCAAACCCAATCCATGATCGAGATGAAGACGCGAAAGCTCGTGTGGCCCATCCGCACCCTGAGCACGTTGTCCGTGGTACTGCTGTTTGTCATCCTGGCGTACTGGATTTATATGGGGATGGCCAACCCTCCCTCCACCTAAAGGACAGGAGGAACCCTCGCGGTACCGCCCGGTAACAGGATGTCCAAGAGAAGTGAGGGCACCCGGGCGGGGATTGGTGTGCTTGCCAAGCCGCAGGGCTCACAGGCGGGGACGGCCGGCGACTTGTAACCGTGCGATGGCCCGTTCCAGCGCGGTGCGGGCGCGCTCCAGATCAACCTCGGGGTCGGAGATCTTCTTCAGGCGCTCCTCGGCACGTTCCTTGGCGCGCTCGGCCCGGGCAACGTCAATCTCATCCGCGCGCTCGGCCCTATGCGCCAAAACGATCACGCGGTCGGGCAGGACTTCGACAAACCCCCAGCAAACCGCCAGGCTGCGTTTGGCGCCCTGGTGTGTGTAATCCAGTTCTCCGATGGTCAGCTCGGAAAGCAGCGGGGCATGGCCGGGTAAGATGCCCAGGTAGCTGCCCTTGCCCGGCACCGTAACCGCGTCCACGGACTCCTGGACCACCTGCCGGTCCGGTGTGACCACCGAGAGCTGAATTTGATTGGGCAAAGCGTCAGACATAACGAAGTTAAAAGTTCACAGTTGAGAGTTAAGGGCGAAGGGTGCGCGCCTTCGACTTTTGACCTTTGACTTTTTCCTCACGCCGTGGCCTTCATCTTCTCCGCTTTTTCCAGAACCTCTTCGATCGTCCCCATCAGGTAAAAAGCCTGTTCGGGGACGTCATCGTGCTTGCCTTCTACAATTTCCTTGAAGCCGCGGATGGTGTCCTCGATTTTGACGTATTTCCCTTCCAGGCCGGTGAACTGTTGCGCCACGAAGAAGGGCTGGGAGAGGAAGCGTTCGAGCTTGCGCGCCCGCGTCACGGTGAGCTTGTCCTCGTCGGAAAGTTCGTCAATGCCCAGGATGGCGATGATGTCCTGCAGGTCCTTGTATTTTTGCAGGACCGCTTTCACCGAGCGCGCCACGTTGTAATGTTCTTCGCCCACAATGCGCGGGTCGAGCACGCGCGAGGTGGAGGCCAGCGGGTCCACTGCCGGATAGATTCCCTTCTCCACGATCTGCCGCGAAAGCACCGTGGTAGCGTCGAGGTGCGAGAAGGTGGTGGCCGGTGCCGGATCCGTCAGGTCGTCCGCAGGAACGTAAATGGCCTGCACGGAAGTGATTGAGCCCTTGGTGGTCGACGTGATGCGCTCCTGCAACTCGCCCATTTCCGTCGAGAGGTTGGGCTGGTAGCCGACCGCCGAGGGCATGCGCCCGAGCAGAGCCGAAACTTCCGAGCCCGCCTGCGTGAAGCGGAAGATGTTGTCGATGAACAGCAGCACGTCCTGGCCCTGCACGTCGCGGAAATATTCGGCGACGGTCAGTCCCGTCAGGCCCACGCGCAGGCGCGCTCCCGGCGGCTCGGTCATCTGGCCGTAAATGAGCGCCGCTTTCGACTCATCGGGTTTGCCCGGCACGATGACGCCGGATTCGGTCATCTCCAGCCACAGGTCGTTGCCCTCGCGGGTGCGTTCTCCGACGCCGGAAAATACCGAAACGCCGCCGTGCTTCAGGGCGACGTTGTGGATCAGTTCCATGCTGATGACCGTCTTGCCTACCCCCGCGCCGCCGAACAGGCCCGTCTTGCCGCCTTTCAGATAAGGCTCGAGCAGGTCCACCACTTTCACGCCGGTTTCGAACATCTCCAGCTTGGTGTTCTGGTCTTCCAGTTCCGGGGCGTGACGGTGAATGGGCGAGCGCGCTTCCGCCTGGATGGGGCCGAGCTTGTCCGCCGGCTCGCCGATGACGTTCATCACGCGGCCCAGCGTGCCCTTCCCCACTGGCACGGTGATCGGCCCTCCGGTATCCATCACCTTCATGCCGCGCACCATGCCTTCGGTGGGCTCCATGGCGACGGCTTTCACGCGCCCTTCGCCGAGGTGCTGCTGCACTTCCACAATCACGTCAATCGGCGCGGGAACGTCGAAGCCCTCGGAAGTAACGCGCAGGGCGTTGTAAATCGGCGGCAGGTGATCGGTGTCGTATGCCGCCACCACCACCGGCCCGATGACTTCCACGATCTTGCCCACGTGCTCTTTTTCCATGCTTATCCTTCCAGACCTTCCGGCTCGCATCCGGTCCCTTTACTGGGCCGCGGCGCCGCTCACGATCTCGATAATCTCCTTGGTAATGGCCGCCTGGCGCACGCGGTTCATGTGCAGCGTGAGCGAGTCGATCATTTCCGCCGCGTTGTTGGTGGCGGCGTCCATGGCGGTCATCTTGGCGGCCAGTTCACCCGCGTGCGATTCCAGCAGCGCGCGGTAAACCTCGATTTCCACGTAGCGCTCCAGCAGCACGCCGAAAATCTGCTCCGGGGGCTGCTCGTAAATGTAGTCAATCAGCGTCTCGCTCGCCGCGGGCTGGATGGGCTTGACGGGGAGATACCGCTCCACGGTCAGCTTCTGCGTAATGATGGACTTGGACTCGTTGTAGATGAAATCCACCGCGTCGGTTTCCCCTCGCGCATAAAGCCCGATGACCTGACCGGAGATTTCCTGCGCGTGCGCGAACTCCAGCCGGTTGAAGATGTTCACGTAGTCGGAAAGAATATGGGCCCGGCGCTTGCGAAAATAGTCGCGCCCCTTGCGTCCCACCGCGACCATCGCAACGTTCTGCCCGGCATGCTCCTCCAGGTATCTTTCCGTGGCGCGAATCAGGTTGGCGTTGAACGCCCCGCAAAGGCCGCGGTCCGCCGTGACCAGAATCAGCAGGATGTTCTCCACCGGCCGCTCCGCCAGCAACGGGTGCGCGCGCTGCTCGGTGCGCGCCGCCACGCTGCCCAGCAGGTTCAGCATCTGGTTGGCGTAAGGACGGATGTTGAAGACGCGTTCCTGCGCGCGCCGCAGCTTCGCCGCCGCCACCATCTTCATCGCCCGGGTGATCTGCTGCGTGCTCTTCACCGAGCGAATGCGCCGCCGAATGTCGAGTACGTTGGCCATCTTCGGTTAAAAGGTCGAAAGTCGAAGGTCGAAAGTCAGAAACACGAGGCGCGTCGCCTCTTTGCGCATGCGTCAGGCTGCAGCCTCAACCTTCACTCCCAAAGCATGGAGCATCCGCGCGATTCCTGCAATTGAATGCAAGAGTTCCTGCACTTTTTCGCTCCTGACGTACCCTAAGTCGCGGCCCAACATCAGCAGGTATTCGGTCTCAACCAGAGATCCCTCTGCGACGTTGAGGAATCTCGCGTAATCCTGCCCTCCGCGTCGTTTGGAGCCTTCGGCGATGTTGGTTGGGACCGAAGATGCAGCCCGGCGAAGTTGCGAGACCAGTCCATATCTCTCTTCGGATGGAAATGCACTCGACAAACGGTAAACATCGAGAGTTAATGCGTGGCTTTGTTGCCAGACTTTCAATTCGGTAAAGCGCTGCATCTTAATAACCTTTGACGTTCGACTTTCAACTTTCGACTCTCAACTCTTGACCGCTTTTTTCTCCGCCACAAACTTCGCTTTGTACTCCTCCAGCACTTTGCGTGTCTCGCCGCGCAAGTCATCGTCCAGCGCTTTCTTTTCCGCGATTTTCTTGCCCAGTTGCGGGTAAGAAGAATCCATGAACTCGTAAAGGCCCTTTTCAAAGTCCAGCAGGTCTTCCACCGGCAGGTCGTCCAGCAAGCCGTTGGTCCCGGCGAAAATGATGACGACCTGCTTTTCAACGGGAAGCGGCGAGTACTGATCCTGCTTCAGGATTTCGGTAAGGCGCTTGCCGCGATTGAGCTGCGCCTGGGTGGCCTTGTCGAGGTCGCTGCCGAACTGCGCGAAGGCGGCCAGCTCACGGTACTGCGCGAGCTCCAGCCGCAGCGTGCCCGCCACCTGCTTCATCGCCTTGATCTGGGCGTTGCCGCCCACGCGCGAAACCGACAAGCCCACGTTCACGGCAGGGCGGATGCCGGAATGGAATAGGTCGGTTTCGAGATAAATTTGCCCGTCCGTGATGGAAATCACGTTGGTCGGGATGTACGCCGAGACGTCGCCTGCCTGAGTTTCAATAATGGGCAACGCGGTGAGCGAGCCGCCACCGCCCTGCTTGTTCAGCTTGGCGGCGCGCTCGAGCAATCGCGAGTGGAGATAGAAGACATCGCCGGGATACGCCTCGCGGCCGGGCGGCCGGCGCAGGAGAAGCGAAATCTCACGATACGAGACGGCGTGCTTGGACAGGTCGTCGTAGATGCAGAGCGCGTGCCGGCCCTTGTCGCGAAAGTATTCGCCCATGGCACAGCCGGCGTAGGGCGACAGGTACAGCATAGGCGCGGGGTCCGAAGCGCCCGCCTGCACGACGATGGTGTATTTCATCGCGTCATACGTCTCCAGCGTCTTGATGACCTGCGCGATGGTGGAAAGCTTCTGCCCGATCGCGACGTAGATGCAAATCACGTCGCCGTCGCGCTGGTTCAAAATGGTGTCAATGGCGATGGCGGTCTTGCCCGTCTGGCGGTCGCCGATGATCAGCTCGCGCTGGCCACGCCCGATAGGAATCATGGCGTCAATGGGTTTGAGCCCGGTCTGCAGCGGCTCGCGCACTTGCTGGCGATCTACGATGCCGGGAGCAATGCGTTCGAGCGGATTGAATTCCTGGGTGAGGATGGGACCTTTCTCGTCCACGGGTCGGCCCAGGGCATCCACCACGCGGCCGACGAGCGCGTCGCCCACCGGGACGGACATGATGCGCTTGGTGCGCTTGACTGTGTCGCCTTCCTGAATCCGGGTGTAGTCTCCCAGCAGCACCGCGCTCACCTGATCCTCTTCCAGGTTCAGCGCCAGGCCGGCGACTTCGTGCGGGAGCTCGAGCAACTCGCCCGCCATGACGTTGTCCAGTCCGTGGATGCGGGCTACGCCGTCGCCCACCGAGATGACCGAGCCCACTTCGCTCACCGTCACCGTGCGGTCGTAATTCTCGATCTGCTCGCGGATAATCTTGGTGATTTCGTCCGCCTTGATTTGAGCCATGATTTCAGTTCTCCCCCCGGCAGGAGCGGCACACGCCTGCTTTCCCCCAGGGCGTGATTTAACGGCCGGTCAGTTTCTCGCGGATGCGGTCCAGTTGGCCGCGAACGGTTCCATCATACACGGTGCTTCGGATCTGGGCCAGTACGCCGCCCAGCAGATCTTCCCGGAGATGGAATTCCATTTCCACCTGTTTCCGCGTGACCTGTTCGAACTGTGAGCGCAGCTTTTGCCGCGCCTCCTCGGAAAGCGCCGACGGCGAGTAAACGTTGACTTCCACAACTCCCATCCGGTCGTTGGCGATTTTTGCGAACGCCTCGCGAATCTCATCCAGCAGCGTCATGCGAAAATGCGAAACCAGCACGCGCAGGAAATTGGAGGCGGGACGTGAAGCGCCCATCCGCGCCAGAATCGCGTCCAGGACTTTGATCTTGCTGTCCAGGGCGACCGCGGGAGTTTCAAACACTTCGCGAAGCTCGGGGCTTGCCTGGTAAGCAGCGGCAAAATCCGCCAGCTCGCGCTCGACGGTGCGGTAATCTCCCTGCGGTCCCACTACGTCCGCCAGGGCGCGGGCATATCGGCCGGCAACAGCCATCGGCACGGTTCAGTTCCTCTTTTCTCCGCTTCCCAGGGTGGCAATAAACTGGCTGACCAGGCGCTCACGCGCTGCATCGTCCAGCCGGTCGCGGATTATCTGCTCGGCAAGTTGCAGGGCCTGCTGTGCGGCAAAGATCCGCAGGTCGAGCTTGGCCGCCCGGGCGGCCGAGTCGATGCGCACGCGCGCGGTCTCCAGGATTCTTTCCGCTTCCCGCGCCGACTCCTCGGCCAGGCGCTTGCGCTCGCCCTCCATTTCCTTCTCAGCCGACGCTTTGAAGGCCGCGATTTTCTCTTCCAGATGTCTCAGTTTTTCTTCGACCGCCTGGAGCTGGGCCTGGGATTTTTCGAGCGCCGCACTTCCTTCTTCCAGCGCCTTGCGGATGCCTTCCGAACGCTGGGCGAAGAACTCCGCCGCCGGTTTGCGCAGAAGATATCCCAGCGCGACGGCAAGAAGAGTGAAATTGATGATCTTGATATAGAGTTCGTGCCGTTCTTTTGCGGCTTCCTGGCTTTGTTCTTCCTGCTCGGGGGCGGCGGCCCAAGCCAGAACGAGCCTCGGCGAGGCGGCCCTCGCCGCAGTCACGCCCCACAGGATGCAAGTGAGGAGCATTCCAAGAAACAAAGCCCGGCCTCTCAATTTCGAGCCCCTTCCCAGCCGCCCGCCGGCTCTTTGCCGCTCAGAACCGCTTCCGTAATCTCCTCCGCCAGCGGCGCGGATGCCTTCTCCAGCTCCTGCTTGGCCGAATCCACTTCGCGGCCGAGGCCGTCGAGGGCCTCTTTCAAGGTGGCCTCCGCCTTGTCGCGCGCCTGGGCCAACTGCTTCTCGCGCTCGGCTAGGGCGTCCCGGCGGTCAGCCTCGCGACGCCGGTAAACCTCCTGGCGCGCGGCCTGGAAAGTCTCTTCATACTCCCTGGCTTTTGCCTCCGCAGTGGCCGCCTGCTCGCGTGCCCGTTCCAGCGCTCCGCGCGTCTTGCTTTCCCGCTCCTTCAGGACTCCCAGGATGGGACGGAAAAACAACCGGTCCAAAATCACGAGGAGAAAAAAGACGAACAGAACGGTCGGGATAGTGCGGACGAAAAGGTGTCCAAGCTGGCGAAGGATTTCGTTCATGTGGAGGAGCCTTCTCGCGGGAACGGTCCGCTGGGCTTAAAGAGCCCCAAAATCTAACACGGATTTTCGGGGGGTGTCAAGAAAACTGGGGACGACCACAATGTCCGATTTCAGCCCGAAATGGGCTGGTGCGGGCCCGATGAAGACCCTTGGGCGCACGCAGGGACCTTGGTTCGGTCGGCCTACGCGCTCGAAGGGGGGAGCCGAATGAACGTCCACGGGCAGGAGATCCCACCTTCGAATAGTTCGCCGAGAGGCAGGGCGGCGCTCCTCCCTATCCCGCGTATCCTTTTCTTCGCTCTGTTCGTCCTTCGCAGTGATCGGTAAGTCAGTCATGATTCTGAAAGGAGAGACCAAGGTGCTTAGCAACGATGGAGTAGCAATGGCAGATATTCAGGAAGGCGCTGGAACAAGGGAATGTGGTTGTGCCGGGGCAGGTGCCACGGCGAGCGCGAGGGATCAGAACGAAGGTCCAGCCGCCGTGCCGGAGCGGAACCTGGAGCACCTCATCCCCCTCGCAATCGTGATCGCGGGAGGTTGTGAACCTTGCGCGGAGAAGGCTGTGACACGAGCCTTGGAGCAGGGTGTCTCCCGTCGGCACATCCAAAAGACGCTGGACATCATTGCCAAGGTCCAGAAACTCGATTGTTTGGCCAAAGCCATTGGCCCGGACGTGGTAGCCCGCATGGAAAGACCGCTGGCCGCCGGACGAAGGACCCTGCGCGAGGCGATGTTGAGCGCAGGCAGGTGACGTAGCGCCGCACCGAAACCCGGCACGGCTTGTATCTCTTTCGGCCGCAGATTCGTCCTGTCGCGTAGGGAAGATGGCTGCGCTCGAACGTCACTTGTGGTTCTCGCGCGCGGCATTTCAACGGAGGAAGCAATGAACAGTCACGATAATTCAAGGTCATTAGATGATAACGATGGAAAGACCGCCTTGAGCAGGCGACTGGAGGGCATCGGCTGGGGAGTGCTCCTGATCACCGTCGGCGCCATCTGGCTGCTGCCCCCCAAACAGGTCCCACCAGGCAGTTGGCTGATGGCCGCCGGCCTCATCATCCTCGGATTCAGCGCAATTCGATACTTCAACGCGCTCAGAGTCAGCGGCTTCAGCCTGGCCGTGGGCATTCTGGCATTGCTCGCCGGGCTGGGGGAGTATTTCGCCCTGGACCTGCCTCTGTTTGCCATCGCGTTGATTGGACTCGGAGCCTGGCTGCTCTTCTCTCGGTTGCGTGAGAAGGATTCGGCTTCCACGGCTGGGCGAGGCTGGTGCGGCGGGCCGAGTGAACACGGGAACAGATGAGACGCTGTGCCGGGACAGACGGGCGGGCATGGACCAATCTCAATTAGGCGGTCACTTGCTGCCTGGTTTCGGATCGCAAACGAATACACCGCGGTCATCGTGTCCGAACGCGCAGGCTTCTTTCAAAACCACCCCCAGCTGGCGCCGAGCGCGATGCAGGCGCATCTTGACAGTGGTTAAAGGAAGCTGAAGCAGGCAGGCAATCTCGTTGGCAGTCAGTCCATCTGCGTCGTGCAGCAACAGGACCGCCTTGTACGCATCGGACAGACCTGCAACGTATCGCTGCACACATTCACTCATCTCTGTCTGCTGGATGACGGTGAGCTGCGAAGGCCGATTCCTGTCTGGAATCGGCAAGTCTTCAACGGCCGTGTCCGCCTGCCTCTGAACAACACTCGCCCGCTGCCGCAAATGATCGATGGTGACATGGGTCGCAATGCGGTAGAGCCAGCTTTCCAGAGCTGCCGAATCGCGCAACTCAGTCCGCTGTCGGTGCGCGCGCAGGAAAGTCTCTTGGGCGAGATCCTCAGCTTCGCTGGTATTGCGAACGAGGCTCCGGATGTATCGCGTCAAAGCGGCGCGGTGACGCTCAATTTCGTCGGTTAAAGAGGAAGTCGACATGGGCACGACTCCCGCGACCTTGGCCCCAGTATACACCCCCGAACCACGCCATTTCATCGAGTGTCGATGAAGCCGTCGCCCGGGGGGTCCAGGGCTGTTTCGGCAGCTAGCGTTTACGAACATTCAGCATCCGGCTCCGCCTGATTCACCGCAGGAAGGGTGGGAACATCGCAGTGGGCCGTGGACAAAGGAATCGCCGAGACCGGAACAGCGTTCACGCGTAAGTGACAAACCCCGGGTTCAGCAGGCCCCTGGGGTCATATTTCTTCTTCAGTGACTGCACGGTGTCCCATTTGTCGCCGTAGTGGGCTTTCCACTGCGCGGCGTCGAAGGGAATCCAGCCGGATAGGTAGCGCTTGGCGCCCATCATGATCGCCGCCTGGCTGGCCATGTTAAGGCGAGGCAGGGCTTCTTCAAGAAAACGCTGAGGCACGGCGGGCAGGATGCCAAAGCCCATCAGGAAATCGCTAGCTGGCCGCATGAACAACGGCACTTTCGAGACGTTCCCGCGCGACGGCCAAAGCAGGATGTGCCCGCCCGCAATCGCCTGCGGTGGCAGGTTTTGCAGGACCTGGCCAATGTAGAGGGAGGTGCTCTGCCAAGGCAGCACGCACTCCATCCACGGATGGGCATACTCCCAGAAGCCGGCGCGCTTCCAAATCACAAAAAGACTATCGAGCCGCGCGAAGAACTCCATCATCTCGCCATCCTCGGTGTGGACGTGCTTGTAGAACCTGAGGGCGGAGAGTTTCTTGGGCGCCTCGGGAGCCGCGCCTTCATCGCACTCGACCGTCGCGTGAAGCGGAAAAAACCATTGCGCGAGTGCCTGGTGTGCGCCGCCCACCTTCTTGAACCCTACCGGCGCGGGCACGCACCAGGCTTCGAGAAAATCGAAGCGCTCATCGGTCATGACCGTTTTCAGGTCTTCGAGCAAGACACCCAGGTCATCGTAGAGCAGGTAAAAGCTCCTAAATTTCGGCCGATGCCCGCGCAAGCGCAGCTTGGCTTCGGTCATCACCCCGAACTGGCCCATGCCAGCGCGTACGGCGTCAAACAGCTCCTGATTTTCGTCGGGCGAGCACCGGACGATCTCGCCCTCGCCAGTGACGACTTCGAGTTCCAGGCAATTGTCGGCCTGCGTCCCGTGCCGCCAAGAGGCCACTCCCAGTCCGCCGGTCGAGAGCGTTCCGCCGACGGTCACATCCAGGTTGTTGGTCAAAACAGGCGGCGAAAGGCGACGAGGCGCCAATTGCTCGACCAGGGAGCGCCACTTGATCCCCGCCCGGCAGAGGACTGAGGTTTCATCCACGGCACGGATTCCGCTCAGGGCCGACATGTCGAGCACCAGGTGCTCGGAAAGCGATTGGCCGGTCTGCGAGTGCCCACCGCCGCGGGTGGAAACACACATGGAATGGCGTGCGGCAAACTTCAGTGTCTTCGCCACATCCTCCGTCGAAGCCGGCTGCACCACCGCTGCGGGCCGGCGCACGATGACCCGGCCAAAGTCGGTCGAGGCCGCGTCGCGCGAGGCGTCGTCAACAAGAACCTGACCGGTAATCTCAGCTCCCAATTCGGCAGTCCAAGTCATGGATTCCCCTCGCGACCGAGTGTTTTGGGGCGCGGCCTGCGACCCGGCGCCGCGCAAACTTGTGTTGAAAATATCAGGAAACCCTATTGCATTTCTCAGCGTCTCAAAATGGAGTTGTGGATTGCAAGCATTTTCTGGCGGTACGGTCTTTACAAGGTGTTGTAAAATGAAGATGCTGCAGGGGAATTAGAACATCTTTACTCCAAGGCCCGGGGAACCCTATGAACTTTCGGTTCTGGAATCGAATTGGCAGGTCCACCTCTTCCGACGGCGTGGCAGAAGGTCAAGCGCCGGTGTACACACCCCCTCAGGACGGGGGCCGGCTGATCGTCCTCACGGCTCCGCTGAGCGAAACCATTGACCATGCGGGCTACTTCATCCAGATGGCGCTGGCCTCGCTGCCCATTTGGATGGAGAAGGTGATTGACCGGAAATACCCCCAGTGGCGAAATGTCGAACGCAATCCCGACGGCTCGGCGCAACTGATGCCGGCGGGCGTGCGCCTGGTCGAGAAATCCCTGTTGCGCGAATTCAGTGAAGAAGATGTTATCGCCTGTTATCCGGCTGACCTGCCCAAGTTTATTGGCCCCAAGACGCGAGTGGTGGCCGTCTCGACTCACAATCCGCTGGGCGTGACCTTTGCCGCGGGCGTTTATACCTCCATGTTCGGAACGTCCAAGCAGCCCATCAATTCGCACTACGCTAGGGAAATGTTCGCGGCGATCAACGCCAGCCCGTACCGGAAGCAATTCAAGCTCATCGTCGGAGGCTCGGGCGGCTGGCAGATCATCCAAACCAACAGCTTCGAGCAATTAGGCGTGGACTGCGTGGTGGAAGGGCGCAGCGAATCGCAGGAATCCATGGAACTGTTCCACAAGGCGATCCGCGGCGAAGACCTGCCGCGGGAAATCAACGTGGCGCATCCCAAGAGCCGCGAAGAGATTCTGTTTCCCACCAAGCGAACCACCTTCGGCGTGGTCGAGATGACCACCGGTTGCGGGCGCCGCTGCGCTTTCTGCGTGCCGGACCTGAATCCGCAGCTTGACGTTCCCAAGTCGAACATCATGGAAGCGGTGCGCGCCAACGTGCGCAACGGCAACAAGCTGATCTCTCTCGCCACCGAAGACATGTTCATCTGGGGACAAGTGAAGACCGGCACGCCCTTCTTTTTCCCCAACCGCGAAGCGCTTCTCGACCTCTATTCCGAAATCGTCAATACGCCCGGCGTTGAGCAGCACGTGCTGAGCCACGCCACCATGGCGCCCCTCGTGGTGGACCCGCTGCTGATCAAAAAGCTCACCGAAGTCATGCTGGACAAGAGCCCGATTCGCATTCCCATGCTCAGCAGCCACCCCGAGGGCCGCGTGTTGAACCCCTTGATCGGCCTGGAGACCGGCTCGGTGCGTATGGCCAGGAAAATCATGCCCAGCAAGGCCGTTCCCTTTCCCATTGACGACTGGCCGAGCATCGTTCTGGAAGGTTTGAGAATCGCCAACGAAAATAACTGGTTCCCGATGATGACCCTGATGGTCGGGAATCCCGGCGAAACCGACGAGGACGTGAAAGCTACTCTCGATTTGGTTTACGAAATCGAGCGCCGCGGGCTTTTCGCTTTCCTGGTGCCTTCGATCTTCACGCCGCTGCACGACACTCGGATGGAGAAGCAGCAGGGGGTGGCGGAAACCAAGAAGCTTTCGCCGCTGCAATGGCAGTTGATGATGAAGTGCTGGAAGATCAACCTTCGCCCCGGCCAGCAAGCCTGGTGGGCGCCGACCGCGTGGAAAATCGGCGCCATCGTCACCTGGCTCTGGAAGCTGCGCCGGCTGAACGGGCCCAATTTCACCTGGCCGCTCTTGATGTTCTCCAGCGTCCTTCCCGAAAAACTGATGGGCTGGATGGGCAAGATCTATATCCCCAAGCCGATGAAAACCAAGACGCGCAAGCAACTGCTGGCCGCGGTCAAGCCTCACTACCTCCAGTATTTCCGCGAGGACAACGGCGACCTGCCGGCGGGCCTTGCTCCGCCCCCTCCGCCACAGAAACTGGAAGAATCGCTCCCCATGGTGAGCTGACGGCCAACGTGACCCGTGTCTTGGACGCTTGTTCCCCTCCTTTTCATAATGTAAGATAAAAGCTTCGGGCGTTCGGTCATCCAACCGAGTGTGCGTGTAACTCAAGCGGAGGTGCGGACTTGGCAGAAGGCAAGTACGACATCATTGTGATTGGCAGCGGCCCGGGCGGGTATGTGGCGGCAATCCGCGCCGGACAGTTGGGACTGAAGACGGCGCTGGTCGAGAAAGACGACAAGCTGGGCGGCACGTGCCTGCACGTGGGCTGCATACCCACCAAAAGCCTGCTCTTCAACGCCGACGTTTACGACTATTTCAAACATGCCAAAGACTACGGAATCATCTGCAAGGAATTCTCGCTCGACTGGGCAACGGTGATGGCTCGCAAAGCGGCCATCGTGAAGAAGCTTTCCAAGGGCGTCGAGTTTCTGGAAAAGAAAAACAAGGTGGAGACCATCCAGGGCTTCGCGACGCTGGCCGGGCCCGGGCGCGTGACGGTAGCGAAGGGCCAGATGCGCGAGCTCACCGCGAAGAGCGTCGTCCTGGCCACGGGCTCCGAAGCCAAGCTGCTTCCCGGCCTGGAGGCGGACGGGAAAATCATTCTCACCAACAAGGAAATCCTCGACCTGAAAGAAGTCCCGAAATCCCTGGTGGTGATTGGCGCAGGCGCGGTGGGGGTGGAATTCGCTTCCATCTTTCACCGCTTTGGAGCCAAGGTGACCATCCTTGAAATGCTGCCCCACGCCGTGCCGCTCGAGGACGAGGAGATTTCCGTGGAGCTCGAAAAATCGTTCAAGAAACAGGGCATCGCCATGCACCTGGGCGCGAAAGTCGGCAAGGTCTCGAAGACCGCGAAGGGCGTCAGTGTGGACTTCACCACCTCAGACGGCAAGGCGCAGAAGCTCGACGCAGACACGTGCCTGGTGGCCGTGGGCCGCGCGCCCAACACGCAGAATATCGGCCTGGAGAAAACACGCGCGCGCCTGGAGCGCGGCTTCGTCAAAACCAACGGCTTCATGCAGACCGACGAGCCGGGACTCTACGCCATCGGCGATATCGTGGCGGACAGTCCTTTGCTCGCGCACGTGGGCGAAATGGAAGGCATCGTGGCCGTCACCCACGCGGCGGGCAAACACGCCGAGCCCATCAACTACAACCAAGTGCCGAACTGCACTTACACGGAACCCGAAATCGCGAGCGTCGGCCTGAGCGAGAGCAAGGCGCGCGACGCGGGCCACAAGGTGAAGATTGGCAAATTCCCCTTCGCCGCCAACAGCAAGGCCGGAATTCTCGGCGCGCGCGAGGGTTTTATCAAAATCGTCAGCGACGAAAAATACGGCGAAGTTTTGGGCGTCCACATGATCGGCCCGCGCGTGACGGAGATGATCGCCGAAGCCGTGGTCGTCATGCGACTCGAGGGCACCGTGGACGACCTCGCGCACACGATTCATCCGCACCCGACGCTGACCGAAGCGATCCTCGAAGCAGCCGAAGGCGTCGAGGGGATGTCAATTCATATTTAAGTGCAGTCAAAGGTCGAGAGTCGAAAGTCAAAAATTGCCTCCAGCACTTTCGACTTTCAACGTTTAACCTTGGACTGTTTTCTTCGTGATGCTCTGCCGCGTCGAACAACTCGGTCGAGTGCCTTACGCCGCGGGCCTCGAGCTTCAGCGCGAGCGCGTTGCCCAGCGCAAGGCAGGCGAGATTCCGGATACGCTGCTTCTGCTCGAACACCCGCACGTTTACACGCTGGGACGCAACGCGCGGAAGGAGAATCTGCTTTTCACGCGCGAACGCCTTGCAGCGCTGGGCGCGGAAGTTTTCGAAACCGACCGCGGCGGCGACGTCACTTACCACGGCCCCGGCCAGTTGGTCGGCTACCCAATCCTCGACCTCACCCGGCACCGGCGCGACCTGGCTTGGTACATGCGCTCGCTCGAAGAAGTCTTTATCCGCGTCGCGGCGGATTTCGGCCTGCAGGCCGTGCGGCTGCGAGGCTGCCCCGGTGTTTGGGTGGGCGATGCCAAGCTCGTCGCCATGGGCGTTCACGTTTCGCGCTGGGTCACTTCGCACGGGTTCGCGTTCAATGTTACGACCGACCTCAGCTACTTCGAGCATATCGTCCCATGCGGCATTCGCGACAAGGGGGTGACGTCTCTCGAAAAATTGCTGGGCCGTCGAGTCGCGATGGAATCGGTGACGGATTCCGTCATCGAACACCTCGGGCGGGTTTTCGAATTGGAAATGGAACGGGCCGGGTCCAAGGTCGAATGTTGAAAGTCGAAGGGTTGTCTTTACGTTGGACTTTCAACCTTTGACTTTCGACTTTTGACTCCGCCTTTCTCGTGATTTCACTTGGCAACCACGCTTACACGCCGCCAACTTCACGACCTCTACTACTTCCTGCGGCTCAACCGCCGCGTGGACGAGCAGCTCACCAATTTCTATCGCCAGGGGAAAGTGGTGGGCGGCGTCTATTCCGGCACCGGGCAGGAAGCGATTTCGGTCGGAACGGCCTACGCGCTTGAGCCCGAAGACATCGTCGGGCCGATGATCCGCAACGTCGGAACGCTTCTGGTGCGAGGCTACAAGCCGCGCGATCTGTTCCTGCAATACATGGCGCGCAAGGACGGCCCGACCGGCGGCCGCGACGCGAACACGCACTTCGGAGACGTCGCCCGCGGTGTGATTGCGCCCATCAGCATGCTGGGCGAGGGTGTGAACGTGATGGCGGGGATCGCCCTCGCCGCGCGGCTGCGCAAGGAAAAACGCGTGGCCGTCACTTACGTCGGCGATGGCGCCATGAGCACTGGCCCGTGCCACGAAGGCATGAACTTCGCCGCCGTCCAGAAATTGCCGCTGCTCATCATCGCCGAGAACAACGGCTGGGCTTATTCAACGCCCATCGAAAAACAGATGGCCGTGCGCGACATCGCCGTGCGCGGCAAGGCTTACGGAATTCCAGCCGTGATTGTGGACGGGAACGACATCCTGAAGGTTTACCAGGCCACGCGCGCCGCCGCGGCTCGCGCGCGCCAGGGCGGCGGTCCGCAGATGATCGAGTGCAAGACGATGCGCATGAAGGGCCACGCCGAGCACGACGCGGCGAATTACGTTCCGAAGAAAACGCTCGAGGCGTGGAAAAAGAAAGACCCTATCCTGAGGTTTGAGAAGTATCTGATTTCGAAACGCCTGATGACAGCGAAGGAAAAGGCGACGATCGAAGCGCGGATTGACAAGGAGATCCGCGCCGACGTCGAGTTCGCGGAAGCCAGCCCCTTTCCGCCGCCCGAGGGCGCGGCGCGAAGCGTGTGGGCCTGATCGTCAAGGCAGGGTGTGTTTAACATTCCGGGACGTTGAGAAACGTCCATAGTCAGTCGAACGTTTCCCGTTGCCAAGGACAACCGACAACGGACGACGGACAATGACCAAGGCGCAATTATGCCCGTGATGACGTTTCTTGAAGCCATTCGCCAGGGTATCTGGGAGGAAATGGAGCGCGACCCTTCCGTCTTCCTGCTTGGCGAAGACATCGGCGCCTACGGCGGCGCCTTCAAAGTGACCGCGGGGATGCTGGATAGATTCGGCGAGGACCGCGTGATTGACACGCCGATTTCCGAATCGGCCATCGTGGGCGCGGCGGTGGGAGCGGCGCTCGCGGGCATGCGCCCGGTGGCGGAAATGCAGTTCATGGATTTTATTTCGTGCGGGTTCGACCAGATCGTCAACATGGCGGCGAAAATTCACTATCGCTGGGGGCCGGCGGTGCCGATCGTGGTGCGCGGGCCTTCGGGCGCGGGCGTGCACGGCGGGCCGTATCATTCGCAATCGAACGAGATGTGGTTCGTGCACACGCCCGGATTGAAGGTGGTCGCGCCGGCGACCGCCTACGACGCCAAGGGGCTAATGAAATCTTCAATCCGCGACGACAACCCGGTGATCTTTTTCGAGCACAAGCTGCTCTACCGGCGCATCAAGGAAGAAGTGCCGGAAGAAGACTACGTGGTGCCGCTCGGCAAGGCGCGCGTGGCGCGTGAGGGTGCGGACATTTCCGTCATCACCTACGGCGCCATGGTGTGGACGGCGCTCGAGGCAGCCGCGGCGCTCGAAAAGGAAGGCGTCTCGCTTGAGGTCGTTGACCTGAGGACGCTGCTGCCCTACGATGAGCAGGCAGTGCTTGCCAGCGTGCGCAAGTGCAACAAAGTGATCCTCCTGCACGAGGACACGCGAACCGGCGGCATGGCCGGTGAGCTGGCGGCGCTGATTTCGAGCGAGGCGTTCGAGGATTTGGACGGGCCCATCGTGCGCGTCACCTCGCCCGACACGCCCGTGCCTTTCTCGCCGCCGATGGAGGAATTCTTCCTGCCGAATGCGCAAAAGGTGGCGGAGGCGGCGAGGCGGCTGGCGGCATATTGAACGCAGTTGAAAGTCGAAAGTTCAAGGTCGAAAGTCAAAAGTCCAAGGCCAAAGGCAGTTGGGATGCAGCGGTTCACCGATTTGAAAGTCTGGCAACAAAGCCACGCACTAGCTTTGGACATCTATCGCATCACGCGAGCATACCCGGCCGACGAGCGTTTCGGATTGCTTTCGCAACTGCGCAGGGCCGCTGCATCGGTTCCCACGAATATCGCTGAAGGATCCAAGCGGCGGGGGAATCAAGACTACGCACGATTCTTGAACGTTGCCGGAGGTTCGCTGGCAGAAACCGAGTATTTGCTCATGCTCAGCCGCGATTTGGGTTATGTCGAGAAAGAACAAGTAAGGAACCCACTGGCTGAAATTGCACAGATTGCCCGAATGCTTCACACTCTGCGCGTCAAGGTCGAGGGCTCGGCATAGTCCAGGGCGGGAAGCGGGCTTCTTTTCCGGCCTTCGACTTTTGACCTTTGACTTTTGACCTTCAACCATGATGAGGTTCGCCAATGCCGACTAGCGTGATCATGCCGCAAATGGGAGAAAGCATCGCGGAGGGGACCGTCACCCGCTGGATGAAGAAGGTGGGCGAGCGCGTGGAACGGGACGAGCCGCTGTTCGAGATTTCCACCGACAAGGTGGACGCCGAGATTCCCTCGCCCGCCGCCGGCGTGCTCTCTAAAATCCTGGTCCAGGAAAATGAGACGGTCGCGGTGAACACCGTGGTCGCGGTGATTGACGGCGAAGGCGCGGCGGTGGCCGCCCCCGCGCCGGCCGAAACCGTTCGCGGCGAAAGAAAGGCCGAGGCTCCCGAATCCGCTGCTCCCGTAGAGACGCCCCAGCGGGCCGTTCCCGCTCCGGCGCGCGAGCCGGGCGAAAAGGTCCGCTCGTCGCCGCTCGTGCGGCGCATCGCGCGCGAGCACAACGTGGACCTGGCGCAGGTGGCGGGCACCGGCCTGGGCGGCCGCATCAGCAAGAAGGACATCTACGCCTATCTGGAACACGCGCCGCAGACCGACGGCGCTCCTCCGGCTCCGGCCACGGCCCCTGCAGTTGCGACGGCGGCCAAGGCCCCTGCCCGCGCGCCCGCCGCGAAGAAGATGGTTTTCACCGGCCCCACCAACGTGGTGCCCATGACGCCCATGCGCAAGCAAATTGCCGAGCACATGCTGGCCAGCCGGCGCACTTCCGCGCACGTCTCGACGGTCTTCGAGGTCGAATTGACGCGCGTTTACAACCTGCGCGCGCAGCAGGCGGGGGAATTCGAGCGGCGCAACGGATTGAAGCTGACCTACACCCCATTCTTCGTTCGCGCCGCGGTTGAGGCGATCAAGGAATTCCCCATCCTCAACTCTTCCGTGGATGGAACCAATATCATCTACAAGCGCGACGTGAACATCGGCGTTGCGGTGGCGCTCGAAACCGGACTGATCGTTCCGGTCATCAAGCAAGCCGACGAGAAGAACTTCCTCGGCATCGCGCGCGCCGTGCAGGACCTGGCCGAGCGCGCCCGCTCCAAGCGCCTGAGCGTGGACGACGTCGAGCGAGGGACGTTTACCATCACCAATCCCGGAATTTTCGGAAGTCTCTTCGGAACCCCCATCATCCACCAGCCACAGGTGGCGATTCTCGGCGTGGGCACGATCGAAAAACGCCCCGTCGTCCGCGACGACGCCATCGCCATCCGCCCCATGGTTTACCTGATGCTCTCTTTCGACCACCGCATCATTGACGGCGCCGTCGCCGACCAATTCATGGCGGCCATCAAGAACCATCTCGAAAACTGGGAAGAGCCGGTGATGTAAGCAGTCCAAAGTCGAAAGTTGAAAGTCGAAAGGGGCGGGGCTTTAACTTTTGACGTTCAACTTTCGACCTTTGACCTCTCCGCATTCAGTTTCGCTTTCGCGTCGAAAAGAGTCCAACGTCCAGACGTCTTCGTCGTGATGGTGGCGGAGGATGTAGAGGTTGCCGTCGTCGGCGAGAACTTTGAAGCACTGATAGCCCACGCCGTACCACTGGTCGAGGACTTCCTTCACTTCGTACGTGCGCGGCGCGGGATGGCTGGCGGATTCATGCGGCGCCTGCAAGGAGGTGCTGTCAGCCGGCGGGCCTGACAGCGTGAAGCGAAGCGGCCGCTCATCGGCCTTGTAGCCCGCATAGCATTCGACGTGGAGGGACATCGGCATGGGAAGAATCATACCAAACCGCGGGCCCGGCGGCGGGTGCGAATGAATTCATCTCCCTGAATCCGCTTGACTTCTGTAGGCAACTATGCTAGCCTCTAACCCGTGAGACACCTCCTGCGGCAGCATTGCGGGCCCAGAAAAAGCGAAGGGAGGTGGTCGTCACCGCTGCCAAGGGACGTTATTGACGGAACGAAGCGAGAGACTTGTTGAAAAACAAGGGCTTGACGAAAAACGAAGCGAAAAACGAACTGGGAACGAAGCGAAAACGAAGTGGAAACGAAGCAGAAGATTCGAGCCCGCTCCAGCCGCGAAAATCGGCGGCGGCGCCCGCGGCTAAATCACCAAATCGCTGCGAACGGATTGCGCAAAGACCTCGACGCCGGGGAGCGGCTGGACGGAGATCTTCCCTTCTTCGAGGATGCGGTGGCAGAGGACTGCGGGCTCGTCGCCCTGGCCGGGCAAGCCTTCGACGATGGCGGTCAGGTCAGCGGGTTCTTTTCGTCGCACGTGGTCGAGGGTATACACCAGGACCTTGGCCAGCTCGGAATCGCGCTTGAGCGACAGCGCGTGGATAAATCGCACGTGGCCATTGGGCTTGCCGGCAACTTCGACGGGCCGATAACCGTAATCGAAGGTGAAGGAGTCGCCCGGGTGCGTCCACTGGGAGGCGGCGATGCGCTTCTCCAACCTCTCCCAGACCCCGGCGTGCACCAGGGCGCTGGTCAACCGCTGTTTGATGCGCAGGCGCGTGTCCTCGCGTTCGAGGGTGCCCGGGCGCGGGCTGATGTAGCGTGCGAAGAGATCTTGAATTTCGCTTTGCGGATCGCGCAGCAGGCAGGCGCGCGGCGGCGCCACTTGCAGCAGGTTCGAGAAGGCTTTCTGAATATAGCCAACGTACCTGTTCAAATTCTCGCCCTGCTCGTCAATTTGCTGCTCGAAGTCGGACTGGATTTCGCGCAGGAATTCCAAGTCAGCCTGCGGGTGGAAGCGCTTGACGCGGCGCCAGTCGTCGGTGAACAGGCAGCCCAGATATTTTTCTTCCGGGCAGTGGAGGAACAGGCCAATGTTCAAGAACTCGCCGCGCACCAGGTCCGGAACGTATTGGACCAGGAGGAACGCGCATTGCTTGAGAGTTTCGTTGACCATAACGGTCGACCCTTGCCGTCTCCTAGCGCCAGTTGGGAAACGGCCGCAGGTCGCTGTTCTTCGCGTCCACCAAAGCCTGACGCACGCGCCGGCGGCGCTGGTAGAGCCGCTCCAGCAGGCGGTGGATTTCGCCAGGCTCGTCACCGCACCATTCGTCGGGAATGCCTTCGGCGCACCGCTCGACTTGCCGCGCCTCCAGATTCTCGACGCGGGAAAGATAGGGTTCGAAAGATTGAAACCCTCGCACGCTTTCGTAAACCAGCCGGCGGGGATAAAGGCACCGGATGGGGCTGTCGGGAAAATTCCACTCCCCGTCGTTGAAACAGAAGCCGTGATCGATCATCCAGGGAGAGTAAGCGGCGTATTCGTCGGCGGCGGGACGGGTGAAAATCATCTGCCGCCCGTCGCAGTTGCAGGTCCACTTGTCAAAAACCAGGGCGCCGGCAAAGACGGGCGCAAGACCTTCCGCGCGCCGCAGCAGGCGGTCAGGCAGGAAATCCACCACCAGGAATTGTCCGGGCTGGCCCGGATAGCTGGAGCCGAATTGCAGGCCCGCCGCGCAGGGAACGTGTCGCGAAGCGATCTCGAATTCCATTTCCTGGTTGCCGGCGATGAGCTCAGCCGAAACTTCGATGAAGGCCGGGGCGCGAACCGGCAGGTCGAGGAGCAAGGCGAGGCGGCCCGCCAGCATTTCATTGGCGAGGATGCGCGAGTGCTGAGGATTGTTGGAGAATTTGACGACGTAGTAGTCGCCGTCGTCGGCGCGCAAAAGCTGCGGCTGCGAGGCGCCGCGCATGCGCCGGATGAACTCCACGGCGCGGACGGCAGACGTTTCCCCCGGCTCGTCGGATGGAAGATTTTGGGTCGAAGGTGGTCTCATGAAGTCCGGGGCGCGCCCTCGGCGAACCTCGCAGGGGCATAAATACAACTCGGCGCGGCCCAAGTGGGCTGGGAAGGTTCTTCAGCCGCGCCCTCGGCCCGGCAACCCATTCGAGACGGCTGGCCGCGCATGCCCGCCCGTCCCCTCAGACGCCTGGCGGCCTCACGCACTAGCGCCGGCGTGACTTCTTGCGCGCGGGAGATTTCGCTTTCTTCTTCGAAACCTTTCGCGCGGGCTTGCGCGCCTTCGCTGGTTTCTTTTTCGCCGGCTTCTTTTTTGCGGCTTTCTTCGGCGGGGCCGCTTTGGCTTTGCGTGCCGGCTTGCGCGCCGCTGGAGCGGGCCTTGAAACCTCAATCGGAGCAGGCGCGGCGGGGGCGACGGCAGGAACCTGCGGCACCCCGGCCTCGTAGGAGACTTCCTCCTCGAGTTCCTCCTCTTCCTCGCTCATGCCTTCTTCCTCTTCGCGGTAATCCGAAGAGAGCTCGTCTCCGTATTCTTCCAGGTCGTCGCCCGGACCTTTCTCATCATCAAACGCCATGCGTTCCTCCTGCCATGATGCCTTGTCCAAAATCCACTTCGAGCCCGTTCAATGCTTGCGCGGTCTCAAGGACTCTCGTGCATCGAGGCAGATGTATACCACGAAAATCGTCTTGTCAAGCGCATCCGCTCTGTGGAGAGAAGGTAGAGCCTGTTCAGCGCGAGGGCTGGGCACCCGCGCTTCGCCCGGCGGCGCTGCGACTGGATTTGCGCCGCGTGGAGCTTCGCGCGCCCGAGGTGCCCGGCCCCGTGTGCACATAGATTCGCAACGTGCGCCCGGCAATGATCCGCGGGGAGCGCAACCCATTCCAGCGCCGGATCTCATAGGGGGTCACGTCAAACCGGTCGGCGATCAGGTCCAGCGTATCGCCCCGGCGGATTCGGTATCGCAGCAGACGGCGGCCCAGCGTGTGATACCGGACCAGCGACGAGGCCCGCCCTTCGGGGAGCGGCAGCACCAGCCGGGCGCCTTCGGTGAGCGGGTCGTCGGGGTCAAGCTGGGTGGCGCGCACCAGGGCGGTCTTGGTGATGCGGTATTTCTTGGCGATGCTGCCCAGCGTTTCACCGTCGCCCACCGTGTGCACGCGCCACCAAACGCGCCGGTCGGGGGGAATCGAGGCAATCGCCTGGTTGTAGGTCTGGGCCGTGCCGGCGGGGAGATTCAAGAGGAAATGTGGATCGTCGGCGGGCGTTGTCCACCGCAGCAAAGAAGGATTCAGCCGGATCAAATCATCGACCGGACGGTCAATGAGCTGCGCCACCAGCCGCAGGTCCGTGGGAGTGGTCACCGCCACCTGATCGGTTGCAATGGGCGGCAGGGGATGAACGTCAAATCCGTAAGCCTGCGGCGTTTTCGCGATCAACGCGGTGGCCAGAATGATCGGCACGTAGTTTTCCGTCTCTCGCGGCAGAGCGTGAAGCCTCAGCAGGTCCCAGTAATCCGCGTAGCCCGTCCTCTCGATGGCTTTTTGGACGGTGACGGGGCCGCAGTTATAGGCCGCCATCGCCAGATACCAGTCCCCGAATTCCTGGAAAAGGTCGCGGAGATGCTTGGAGGCCGCCTGGGTGGATTTAACGGGATCCTCACGTTCGTCCACCCAGCGGCTCTTCTTCAATCCGTACTCCCTCGCCCGGCTCAGCATGAGTTGCCAGATCCCCTTAGCTCCGGCGCGCGAAAGCGCAAAAGGATTGAAGGTGCTTTCGGCGCCCGCCAGGTAAATCAGGTCCTGCGGCAATCCCTCTTTGCGCAGCGCTTCGGAAATCATGGGCTGGTAAAGGCCCACGTTGGAGAGGACCTTCTCGATGAATCCGTGGCCGCGCCCCTGGAAGTAGGTAATGACGCCGTCCACATAATCGTTCGAGACGAGCGGCAAGTCGGAATGGACCGAGTGCAGTTGTTCCTGAACGCGCTCCTTGACCCGGGGATCGACGGAAAAGGTAAGGTCGGAGAAGGACTCGATGGGCGCAGGCTCGTATTTCTGGTCGCTCAGCGCATCGCCGCGCTCCAGGGTTGCCACCTCAAGCGAGTGAATGTTCTCGACCAGTTTGTCGAATTCGGCGCTGAGCCGGGCGTCGCTCGCGACGCTGAATTTGGATTGGAGAAGGATGGAAAGCGCACGGTCAAAGTCCTGCCGCGCGTTGTCCATGTTGCCCGCCTGATACTCCTTCATGCCGGTCGCGTAAAGAACTTCGGCATGAGTCACCAGCATGTCCACTGCGTCAGGCTCATGCGGGGCAGGCTTGGCAGGAGCGGGCGGAGGCGGCGGCGTGGGCTTCGGCGCCTCGGCAACCACCGGCTTGGGAGTTGGAGCGGGTGGAGGAGGCGGCTGCACCACGGCCTGGCGCTTTTCACCGCCGCACCCAAAGAGAAGCAAGATGAGCAGAAGAGGAAAGCAGGATTTGGACCTTGTCGCCAAGCGGGTTCCCCGAGCGCGTACTTGCTCCGACGGGACTTGCACCCGCCTGGTACGCCAGGGGCGATTCTACCTAGGGCACATCGGAGGGTCAATCCGAAACTGCCATGACGTCTATAAGTCTATATTCTAGAATGAGATACTTTGAAAATGTATCGCCGACGGAAGGGCGGGTAGCGCCACCCAAGCGCGGCGGCAACGCTCACCCGCCATCAGGGCTTGGCCTTGGCGCTTGGAGACAAAGTCGGGCGAGACCGAATCCAGTAGGGCTTGCCCGGGTCCCGGCCTCGCGCGGACCCTGCTACTTCTTGTAGTATTCCGCGTTGACAGGTGTGAATCCCGCCCACTTTTCCGGCAGGTCGTCGAGCGGGAAAATAGCGGACACCGGGCACACCGGCACGCACGCGCCGCAGTCAATGCACTCGACCGGGTCAATGTAAAGCATCGGAACGTCGGCAAAGTTCGCTTCGTCCTTGCGCGGGTGGATGCAATCCACCGGGCAGACGTCCACGCACGCCGTGTCCTTGGTGCCAATACAAGGCTCCGCGATAATGTAAGCCATGAAAATCTCCTCCCCGTGGTTCAGTCCTGAATGCGATCAGAATGGGCTCGCCCCACCATCCAAGTTATCCTCCCGGCCAAAGCCCAGCGATGACTTAAGTCTTGTTCTGCAGAAACTTTTGCGGCTCCCGGAGCCAACCCCCGGCCGCCTCCCGGGCCCATCCCGAGCCGGGGAGATGCCGCTTGATGTCCTGAAGAGTCGTGGAATAGGATGAAGCCATGGCAGCTTTGGACCCTGTCGAGACCTTGCAACGCGTTCCTTTTTTCGCCATGCTGCGCGGCGACGAATTGAAGGGCCTGGCGCGCCACTGCGTGGTTCGCCACGTCGCCAAGGACAAGATGCTTTTCGCCGAGGGAGACCCGTGCGAAGGGCTCTTCGTCGTTCAGGAAGGTGCCATCAAGCTTTTCAAGATGGCCGACACGGGCCGCGAACAGGTGCTGGTCATCGAGCGTGCCGGCTCAACCGTGGCCGAGTTGCCCCTTTTCGACGGCGGCAACTTCCCCGCGTCCGCCGCAGCGGTCGAAGACGCCACTCTGCTCTTCCTTCCCAAGCGGGTTTTCCTCGATTTGTGCCGGCGCAATTCCGAAGTCGCCTTCGCCGTCATCCGCACCCTGGCCTGGCGATTTCGCTACATGACCAGCCTGGTGGAGGAGCTTTCGCTCAAGGAAGTCAGCCACCGCCTGGCACGCTTCCTGCGCGACCGGGCGCTGCGCACCGGCGTCCGGACCAAGCGCGGCGTGGAGTTTCCGCTCGAGGAAACCAATCAGGAAATCGGCGCGGAAATCGGCACCGTGCGCGACCTCGTCTCGCGCAATCTCCGGCAACTCGTGGATCGCGGCATCATCAAGATGGAACGCCGCAAAGTCCTGGTGCTCGATATGGCCGAACTCGAAGCCCAAATCGCCGGCTCCAAACGCGCCACGGGATGAACGGCATGAATGCTCCAGAAGCGAGGCACGAGAGATTGCGGCACGTGGTCAGCCCGTCGAATCCTGTCCTCAAGATTTTCCGGCGCGCGCTGCTCGACGGCACCACGCGCCAGGGCTGGCTCGGGATGGAAGGGCCGCTGCTTTTGGAAGAGGCGCTTAACGCCCGCTCAGCGGCGACAGTTCAATGCGTGCTGGTCGCAGAAAGCGCCGCCCAAAAGTTTCAGGCGTTGCTCGAGCGCGTCCCCAGAGAAGCTGAACTGGTGAGCGTTTCCGACCGGATGTTCGAGCAGATTGCCGCCACGCAAACGCCGCAAGGCGTGGCGGCGCTGGTGGAGATTCGGCCGCCGGATCTTGACGCCATCCTCTCGCGCCGCGGCGTGATTCTCTTGATTGCCTGCGGCGTGCAGGACCCCGGCAACATCGGGACCATCGTGCGCAGCGGGCAGGCGCTTGGGGCCTCGGCGCTCATCGCGCTGCGCGAGACCGTGAGCCCGTTCAATCCCAAGGCCGTGCGTGCTTCCGCCGGCGCCGTGCTGCGACTGCCCATAATCCGCCACCAGGAAGCCGAGCCGCTCTTTGCGCGCCTGCGCCGCGCGCGCGTCCGGGTGATCGCCGCCGACCGGCACAGCTCGTCGTCGCTCGCTGCGGCTGACCTGAAAGGTTCGATCGCGTTCCTGATCGGCAAGGAAGCTACCGGCCTTCCGCCGGAAGTCGCACGCGCCGCGGACCTGCTGCTGAGCATTCCCATTCGCCCCGAAACCGATTCCGTGAACGCCGCCACCGCCGCTGGCATCTTTCTTTATGAGGCGGCGCGGCAGCGCGGCTTCGCCTATCGAAGAGAACCATGAGCCTGTTCAGAACCACTCCTGAATCGAATCAGCCCGTCGGCCCGCGCCCGCTCGCCGACCGCATGCGCGCCGAGACGCTGGAGGAATTTGTCGGCCAGCTTCACATCCTCGGACCCGGGAAACCCTTGCGCCGGCAAATCGAGCGTGACGAGTTGCACTCGATGATTTTGTGGGGGCCGCCCGGCTCGGGCAAAACGACGCTCGCCACCATTATCGCGCGCAAAACGCGCAGCGAATTCGTGCGCTTCAGCGCCGTGCTCGTCGGCATCCGTGAAATCAAAGACGTCATGGCGGCGGCGGAAAAGGCGAGGCATTACGGACGCCGAACGGTTCTCTTCATTGACGAGATCCATCGTTTCAACAAGGCGCAGCAGGACGCTTTCCTGCCCTACGTTGAGCGCGGCGACATCGTGCTGATCGGCGCGACGACCGAAAACCCTTCGTTCGAGGTCATCGCCGCGCTGCTTTCACGCGCCAAGACCTACATGCTCTCCGCGCTTTCGACGGACGAAATCGTGATGCTGCTCGAGCGCGCTCTGCGCGACGAAAAACGCGGCCTCGGCTCAACGCCAGTCACAATCGCACCCGAATTGTTGAAGCAGATCGCCGTCTTTTCCAACGGCGACGCACGCGCGGCTTTCAACACCCTCGAGACTTCGGTGGCCGCCGCCGAACGCGACGCGCAGGGCCGCGCGCTGGTGACCGAAAAAATCGTCGAGGACGCCATCCAGCGCAAGATGCTCCTCTATGACAAGGCGGGCGAGGAGCACTACAACCTGATCTCGGCTCTACACAAGTCGGTGCGCAATTCCGACCCCGACGCCGCGCTTTACTGGCTGGGCCGCATGCTCGAAGCGGGCGAAGACCCACTCTACATCGCGCGGCGGGTGATTCGCATGGCCTCCGAAGATATCGGCCTCGCCGACCCCCACGCCCTCGGCGTGACCGTCGCCGCCATGCAGGCGGTCCAATTTGTCGGAATGCCGGAAGGAAACCAGGCGCTTGCCGAAGCTGTCGTCTACCTGTCTCTCGCGCCCAAGTCGAACGCTCTGTACACCGGCTACGGGCAGGTGGCGGAGGACGTGCAAAAAACCTTGGCTGAGCCCGTCCCGATTCACTTGCGCAACCCGGTCACCGGCATGATGGCGAATTTCGGCTACGGCAAGGGCTACCAGTACGCGCACAAGTCTGAAGACAAACTCACCGACATGACTTGCCTGCCGGAAAATCTCCAGGACCGTCAGTACTACCGGCCCACCGACGAGGGTTTCGAAAAGAGACTGAAGGAAAAACTCCAGGCCATCCAGGAATGGAAGAAGAAGCACGCCGGAAAAAGATGAAGAAAAAACTTCCATCGCAAGCTCCGGATAGTTTCCCAAGCGCCGGCCGCTCTATTGTGACTTCTGAAGCGAAGCTTCAGGAGGCTGAGAAAATGCAGATCGATACCCGATGGCAACTGGTTTTGGCGCGCGACGCAAATTCGGACGGGGCGTTCGTTTACGCGGTACGCTCGACGGGGATTTATTGCCGGCCGTCGTGCTCCAGCCGCCGACCGCGGCACGAGCAGGTGGTTTTCTTTCCCTTGCCCGCCGCCGCCGAACGAGCCGGCTTCCGGCCGTGCCGACGCTGCCGCCCGGAGCAGGCGAAGACCGCTGATCCACAGCTCGAGATAACCCGGCGCGCGTGCCTGCTGCTCGACCAGCGAGCGGGCGAGCCGACCAGTCTTGCCGCGCTAGCCGCTCAACTGGGCGCAAGCCCCTATCATTTGCAGCGCACCTTCAAGCGCGTGATGGGCATCTCGCCGCGCGAATATCAGGAAGCGCGGCGCATGGAGCGCCTGAAAGCAGAGCTGAAGGGAAAACGCAACGTCACCGACGCCCTCTATGAAGCCGGGTTCGGGTCGAGCAGCAGGTTGTATGAAGGCGTCCACTCAAAGCTCGGCATGACTCCTTCTACGTATCGCCGCGGCGGGCAAGGCATGACGATTCGATATTCCATCGTAGCCTCGCCGCTCGGCCGCCTGTTGCTGGCTGCGACCGAGCGCGGCGTTTGTCGCGTCGCGATGGGAGAAAGCGACCGCCAGGTGGCGGACGACTTGCGGCACGAATTCCCCGCCGCGGAGATTCGTCACGACGACGCCGGGCTGCGCGCCTGGACGAGCTCGCTCCTCAGGCAACTGAACGGCTGGCAGCCGCGGCCGGAGTTGCCGCTCGATATCAGGGCCACGGCGTTTCAAAAGCGCGTTTGGGAAACCTTGAAGAAGATCCCTCGCGGCAGCACGCGCTCCTATGGCGAGGTCGCGCGCGCCATCGGCAAGCCGCGGGCCGCGCGCGCCGTAGCCCGCGCCTGCGCCACCAATCCCGTGGCGCTGCTGATTCCCTGCCACCGAGTGGTGGCAAGCGGCGGTGGCCTGGGCGGATATCACTGGGGGATCAAGCGGAAAGAGGCGTTGCTGGCGCGGGAGAAAAACTCGTCGACAAGAAAAACGGTGAGCAAGGAAGCCTGAGCAAATCTAGGTGCGCGACAGGAGACTAAATTCCTTCCGCCACGAATCGCTTGGCGTGTTCCTTGAGGATGCAGCGGTCCATGACGACTTCAAGGCCGGCTTCGCGGGCGCGGCGTGCGGCGTCCTCATGGATGACGCCTTCCTGCATCCAGATGACGCGTGCGCCTTTGCGGATGGCGCTTTCGACGACAGCAGGGACGTACTCCGAGCGGCGAAAGATGACGACGACGGGCGCCACCTCCGGAACGTCGTCGAGCGACGCGTAAGCCTTTTCATTCAGAACTGAAGTTTCATGAGGATTGACGGGGATGATGCGATACCCGTGCGCCTGCATGTAGGCCGCGACGCCGTGGCTGGGCCGCATGGGCTTGGAAGAAAGCCCTACGACCGCGAGCGTCTTGTAGGACTGGAGAATCGAAAAGATGACATCCGACATTCTCGAACTCCGGCGCGCCATCCGCCCCGACCACTCATTCGATACACCCGGCAAACCCATAATGCAACCTCGCAAATCAATTCAAGCAGATCCTTCGCGGAGTTTACCCTGAGCGCTCGAAATCGAGATTCTTCGCTTCGCTCAGAATGACAGCGAAGGGCTCAGGATGACAACAAAAAGCTCAGGATGACGGCGAAAGGCTCGGGATGACGGCGCTCGAGCGCTCCTTCATCAGCCTGCTAACGCGCGGCGCGCATCGGCGCGCTCAACACGCGGCGCAAGGCTTCGAGGAACTGCTCGTTCTCCTCGTGCGTGCCGATGGTGACGCGCAGCGAAGTCGGGAACGCATAAAGTTTCATCGGCCGCACGATGACGCCCTCGTGCAGCAACCGGGCGAAATCTTCCTCGCAGTCGCGCCCCGTATCCACGAGCAGGAAATTCCCCACCGAAGGCGTGTAGCGCACGCCCAACAACGTCAGCTCTTCGGTGACGAATTTCATTTCCCGCCGGTTCATTTCCACCGAGTGCGCCACGTGCTCCTGGTCATCGAGAGCCGCCAGCGCCGCCACCTGCGCCACGTAGTTGGCGTTGAAGGGCGAGCGCACGCGGTTGATCGCCTCGATCAGTTCCGGATGGCCCAGGCCGTAGCCGATTCTCAGCCCCGCCAGGCCGTGGACCTTGGAAAACGTCCGCAGCACAAAGACGTTCCGACCCGCTCGGACGTAGTTCACCGAGTGGGAATAGTCGTGGCGCTGGACATATTCGTAATACGCCTCATCCAGCACCACCAGCACGCGCGCCGGAATGGCCTCGAGGAACCGGTCGAACTCGCGAGCCGTGAACATGGTGCCCGTGGGGTTGTTGGGATTTCCGATATAGATGACTTTGGTGCGCTGCGTCACCGCGCGCGCGATGGCGGTAAGGTCGTAGCCCATGTTGCGCAGGGGCGTCTGCACCAGCCCCGCGCCCATCTCGTCAATCGCCAGGCGATAGATGTAGAACGACGATTCCGAGGAGATCGCCTCATCACCGGCCACCAGAAACGCCTTGGCCACCAGTTCGATGAGGTCGGTGGAACCGGCGCCGAGGATGATCTGATTCATGTCGAGCGAGTGGATTTCCGCCAGCCGCTGGCGCAGGTAATAGCCGTGCCCGTCGGGATAGAAATTGATCCGGTCAATCGAGTTGCGGATGGCCTCCATGGCCTTGGGCGACGGGCCGAGCGGGTTTTCGTTAGACGCCAGCTTGATGGCGGGATGGCCCAGCTCGCGTTCAACTTCCTCGATGGGTTTGCCAGGCGGATACGGCCGAATGCGTTTTGACCAGGGATGAATTAAATCTTCAATCGAAAAGTGCTGGATCATTCGAGTACGACTCCGAATTCACAAGCTGGCGAGGGTCGGGGTACTCTCAGTCGGACTTTGGCGCAGCCTTCCAGTTCTTCAGGCGGCTGATCTCTTCCGCTGTCAGGAAGCGGAACCGGCCGGGCCCAAGGCCGCGGTCGGTTAAAAAGGCTATCTGCACCCGCTTCAACTTTACCACCGCTTGGCCGATGCGCTCAAACATTCGGCGCACCTGGTGGTAGCGGCCCTCGACCAGTGTGATCTCGTACCACGGCTTGTCGCGCTCGGCCGCTTTTGCGAGCGGGCGGATCTGGCAGGGCGCGGTGCGCCGCCCGTCGAGCGTGATTCCCTGCTCCAGCTTGGCCAGCGCTTTCGCGTCCGGGCGGCCCTCCAGCTTCACGTGATAGGTGCGCGGCACGGCGGAAGCGCGCGCCATCAGGAAACTCGCCAGCTCGCCGTCATTGGTGAGCAGCAGCAGCCCCGAGGAATGGTAATCCAATCTTCCCACCGGGTAAACCCTCTCTTTGATTCCGTGCAGAAGGGAAACCACGGTCTCGCGCCCTTGCGGATCGCTGACGGTCGAAACCACTCCAGCGGGTTTGTTCAGCAGGATGGCAAAGCGGTGGCCGGCGCGAGGCAGCAGCTTGCCGTCCACTTTGATGTGGTCTCGCTCGGCGTCTGCTTTCGTGCCCAGTTCGGTGACGATCTGGCCGTTCACCGACACGCGGCCCTGGGCGATCATTTCCTCGGCCTTACGCCGCGAGGTAATGCCCGCCGTAGAAATGATCTTCTGCAGACGCTCTTGCATGGTGGACTTTCAGCCGTCAGCTTTCAGACGCGAAGGACTTGACGTTACGGTTCGCATGGACGGGCGGAAATTGGCGACTCAGGTTTCTGAACTTGGGTCCTCGGCTGGCGGCGATGTTCTGGCGTCGCTTTCCACAGAGTCAGGCGCGGCCACATCCTCGTCGGCGTTCCCGGGACCGTCGCCGGCAGCCAAGCTTTCTGCTTCCGCCGCGGCTTGCGGGGAATCAGTAAGTGGCAGTTCGCCCGAGGCAGGCACGCTCTCTTCCACCGCCAGTTCCGGCCCCAAGGCCTGGCGCGCCAGCTCCTCAAATTCGCGCAGGCTGGGCAGCTCGCTCAAATCTTTCAAGCCAAAGTGCACCAGAAAATCGCGCGACGTCCGGTAAAGGATGGGCCGCCCCACCACGTTCTTGCGGCCCGCGGTGACCACCAGTTTTCGTTCCAGCAGCGTGTGGATGACTCCGCCGCAATCCACGCCGCGAATATCGTCGATTTCGGGCGCGGTCACCGGCTGGCGGTAAGCAATGACGGCCAGGGTCTCGAGAGCGGGCTTCGACAGGCGGACGGGCGGCTTCAAGCTCTTGACGAACTTGCGCAGCACGTCGTGGTGTTCGGGTTTGGTGGAGAATTTGTAGCCGCCCGCGATCTGCCGGATTTGAACGCCGTGTTGCGGCTGCTCGAAATCTTCCATCAATTCGCGCAGCTTTTCTTTGACCCGGTCGCGCTCCTCGCCCTCGAGCGACTTGACGATGGCTTCGAGCGTCACTGGCTCGGGCGCGACGTAAATGATGGCCTCGATCAGAGCTTTCAGGTTTTCGTCGGTCAACATTTCAATCTATCCAAGACTCTCTTCGAGGCTCTCCTGGATTTCGGCGATGCTGGCCACCGAGACGATCTCCTCGAAGCGCTTGTTCTTGTGCACAGTGATGGGCGCAAAGAGTTCCTTTTGCCGCATCAGCACGGCATGCAGGCGGACCATTTCGAGCAAGGCCAGCACCAGCGCCACCAAGGCCTGGCGCGATAGAAAGCCCGCAAACAGGTCGTCCAGCCGCACCGGATGAGGATTGGCCAGCAGCACCTGCTTGACGTGCTCGAACATCTGCGCCACGCTCACTTCCTCGCGGCGAATCTGCATGGGCACGCGTTTCTTGGCGCGTTCGATGATAGTGCGGAAAACCGAAACCAGATCGAAGACCGTCACGGTCAGGCCCGGCTCGTCCTCCGCCTCGACGAACTCGCCGATGCCCGGCTGCGTCCATGAAGCGTCTTCGACCATGCGCTTCGACTGCAGCATCTGCGCGGCGTTCTTGAACTGCTCGTGCTCAAGCAGGCGATGGACGAGCTCGTCGCGCGGGTCTTCTTCTTCCTCGGGCGTGGCGTTCGGGTCCAGCGGCAGCAGCATCCGCGACTTGATGTAAATCAACGTCGCCGCCATCAGCACGAACTCTCCGCCCACATCAATGTTCATCTCTTCCAGCAGGTGGAGATAATTCAGATACTGCTTGGTGATGGTCGAGATGGGAATGTCGTAGATATTGATTTCCTGCTTGCGAATCAAATCGAGCAGGAGATCGAGCGGGCCTTCGTAGATTTGCAGCTTGACGGGCGGAGGCGGTTCGCCCGCGCGCGTGGCGCGCTTGACCGGCTGGGCGGCTTGCTCCTCTCCAGGCGGCTGGGGAACGGGTTCGCGGGGCTCGTCCATAAACGTCGAAAATCAGAAAGCAGAAATTAGAAATCAGAACACGCAAGGTCGAAAATTGAGCGATGATTGGGCAGCTCGGCGAAGTGACGCATTCTAATTCTTGCCTTCTGATTTCTGATTTCTGATTTCTACTTTAGCACTCAGATTCATCGCCGCGCGCACCTCAGCCATGGTCGCCTGGGCCACCTTGCGGGCGCGCGCGGTGCCTTCATCCAAAACGTCCCAGACACGTTGCGGGTTTTCTTCGTAAGGTTTCCGCCGCTCCTGGATGGGCACGAGGGCCGCGTTCACGTGCCCCGCGAGGAGCTTCTTGCAATCCAGGCAGCCGATTTCCGCCGTGCGGCATTCCTTGTTCACTCGGTCGATCGTCTCTTTTGAGGAAAAGATCTTGTGCAGATCGAAGACGGGGCAAATGTCAGGATTCCCGGGATCCGTGCGGCGCTTGCGTGCCGGGTCCGTGACCATCGTGGCCAACTTCTTGGAGACGACTTCCGGCGCGTCGGTCAGGAAGATGGCGTTGTTGTAGCTTTTCGACATCTTGCGGCCATCGGTGCCGGGCAGACGCGGCGCAGGCGTCAGCAACGCTTGCGGTTCCGGGAAGACTTCTGAGTAGAAGCCGTTGAACCGCCGCGCCACTTCGCGGGTCAATTCGACGTGCGGCACCTGGTCTTCGCCGACCGGAACAGCATTGGCTTTGTAAATCAGGATGTCCGCGGCCTGTAGGAGCGGGTAACCGAGAAAGCCGTAAGTGTGAATGTCCCGGTCGGTAATGTTTTCGAGCTGCTCCTTGTAAGTCGGCACGCGCTCAAGCCACCCGAGCGGTGTAATCATCGAAAGGAGCAGGTGCAGCTCCGCGTGCTCCGGCAGGCGCGACTGAACGAAAAACGTGGCCTCGTTCGGGTCGAGCCCGGCGGCCAGCCAATCCGTGACCATCTGCAGGGTGTTCTCGCGCAGCTCGGACGGGTCGGCGTAGTCGGTGGTCAGCATGTGCCAGTCGGCGACGAAGTGGAAGCTCTCGTACTGGTCCTGAAGCCTGATCCAGTTCTGGAGCGCGCCCACCAAGTTGCCGAGGTGGAGCTTCCCAGTGGGTCGCATGCCGCTCAAAATGCGCGGGCGCTGTGGGGTTGGATCGGTCATTCGGCTGGTCGTGGAATTCAGCCCCAGGGCTGCCTCTGGCAGTTCGAATCGCGCCGCCCCGGTTCTATCGCCCGGGCGGCGCTTACTCGACCATCGTAGCACAGGCGGGCGAAACGGGGAACGTGCAAACGAACCGGAAAACCGCGCTCGGCGTCTCCGCTTGAAGGATTGGCTCCGCACACGTACACTGGAGCAAGACAGGAGCTTGCCCCGCGGCAAGGCCCTGGCTGGGGGAAATCCTCGGACTGCGGAGGAAGCATTGGGGTCAGGACGGAAACTTTCGACTCTTGCTTTTCTACTTGTGCTGGGCGGGGCGCTCGTCGCCCATGCCCCTCTTCGAGCGCAGCAAGCGAAGAAACCTGCAAAGGCCCAGGCGCAAAAAGTGGCGCCTATTCCGACGCGCATGTGGAAATCGGAAACGACGGGGAACGAATATCGCGTCTGGACGGAAGACAATCGTCTCCACGCCGAGTGGACGAATATTCCGCCGGGTTCCGTCGCGAAGGGCGCCTACATCCGCACCGTTTGCCGGCGGGCCGGGCAAAAGTGGGTGGGCGAATCCCAAAGCTATCTTCCTTGTTTGAAAGGCAGAGGCAAGGATGAGCAGCTTGTGAATTTTTGCCATGTCACGACCGGCTTCGAAATCAACACGATGACGGCATCGCGTATTACCGGGCGCGCGGAAGGCTTGAAGCGCTTCGACTGCTCGAAGTGCCAGGTTCTCGAAAAAGAGTGGAAGGATTTTGTGTGGGTTCCGTTACCGCCGAAAAAGGGAGCGGGCCACGAGGTGCCGGAATCTCGATAATCCCCCGCTAGGCGCCCTTCAGTTTCTTGATTTCCTCGGTGAGCGGCGGAACGATTTCAAAAAGGTCTCCAACGACCCCGTAAGTAGCCACCTCGAAGATGGGCGCTTCCTTGTCCTTGTTCACGGCCACGATGGTGCGTGAGCCCTTCATGCCCACCTGGTGCTGGATGGCGCCCGAGATTCCGAGCGCCACGTAGAGTTTCGGCGCCACGGTCTGGCCGGAACTGCCGATCTGGCGGTCCATGGGCAGCCAGCCGCTGTCGCAGACCGGCCGCGACGCGCCCACTTCCCCTCCCAGCGCGCCCGCGAGCTGGTTGGCAAGTTCCAGATTCTCCGGCGCCTTGATGCCGCGCCCCACGGCGACGATGATTTCCGCCTGCGTCAAGTCCACCGCCTGCTTCGCCTCGCGGAAGCGTTCGCCAGGCCGGGTGCGGATCATTTCCGGCCGCAGGCTGGGCGGGACGGAGGTGATTTTGGCCGGCGCGTCGCCGCGCTCGAGCGAGTCCTCGCGAAAAGCAGCGGCCTGGAAGGTGACGAAATAAGGCGGAGCGCCCGCAAATTCCACGTCAGCGGAGAATTTTCCCTGAAAGACCTGCCGTACGAAAATCAGGCGCCCGTCCTCTTTACGATAGCCCAGGCAATCGCTGACCAGGCCGGCGTCGAGCGAAGCCGCCAGCTTGGGGGCAAAATCGCGCACTTGATAAGTGTGGCTGAAAACGACGAAGCGCGGTTTCCTTTGCGCGACGATTTCGCCCAAGACGTGAACCGTGCCGTCCGCGGTGTATTCAGCCAGTTCAGGCGAATCGGCCGCCAGGACTTCTTGCACTTTGGCCGCGGCGACTTGCGAGGCGAGGGCCGAAACGCCGCTGCCGACGAGGACGGCGGAAACGCTGCCGCCCGTCGAGCGCGCGAGCTGCTGGCCGGCGGCCAAAGCCTCGTCCCGATGATGAAGCTGCGCGTGGCGCGGCCGAAATACTTGATCGATCTGAATCGAATTTCCGGCCTGAATACGATCCGGGCGGAGCGAGGTCGGATACTTATCGGCGCCATGACGCGGCATGTCGAGATTGAAGAGAGTTCCCTGATCAGGGAAAAGCTTCCGATCCTGTGCGAAGCCGCGCGTCAAATCGCCGATGCGCAAGTGCGCAATCGAGGCACCCTGGGCGGGAGCTTGGCCGAGGCCGATCCCTGCGGCGACTGGGGCCCGGTGGCGTTGGCGCTCAGAGCCGAAATGAAATGTGTGGGCCCCAGAGGAGACAGGCGCATCGCGGCCGCCGACTTCTTTACGTTTGCCTACACCAGCGCGCTCGACAATCATGAGATCCTGACCGAAGTCATATTCCCCGTGCCTGAACCTGAAAGCCGAGGCGTCTATGTCAAGCTCGAGGCGGTGGCCGGGGCTTTCGCAACCGTCAGCGCCGCCGTGCAAATGGGGGTCGATAAAAACGGCGCTTGTCAGGCTATCGGCATCGGCGTAACCGGAAGAGGAGCGGTTCCGCAGCAGGCGATCGCTGTTGAAAATCTGCTCAAAGGAAAAACACTAACGCCGGAGCTGACCGAGGAAGCGGGCCGGCTCATTCAAGAAGGAGCAGAGCCGATCGAAGATTTGCGCGGCTCGGCGAACTACAAAAAGAAAGCGCTGGGCGCGATTATGCGCCGGGCGCTCAATGAGTGCTTGCGGCGCGCGCAAGACGGCGCATCGAGTGCGACTCGCACGGGAGCTTCGTGATCTCCCGGAAAATAGTGAAGCGCTGAAGGTCATCAAGCGGAAAGACGTGAACGAAGCTCAAGAGTTCACGCGCTTCCGTCTGGACGAGATTAAAGCGATCCTGCTCGATCAAATCGCACATAAAACCGGGCTCGCGCGAACTTGTTAATTTTGCGCCAGGTCGATTGGAGGAGCAAAGCATGGAGTCTCAGCCGAAGGATCTTAGAACGTTCTTGGAGATCCTTGAGCAGGGATGGCCGGGCGAGCTGCTGCGGATCAACACCGAAGGAAAAGCGTTTAACCTCGTCGAATGTGATGCCGCCGCCTTTCTGGCCAAGCTTAAAGCGGGCGGCAAAAGACCGGCAAGCTTATTTCGCGGCTTCAATACGCTCAGCGGCAAACAATGGCCGGGCGAGCTTCTATTTTCGGAGCTGGCGACTGTGCGCAAACAAGCAGCGGCCATGGACCTCCCGGGCGACGTCGCCAACAGCCCCGGGTTGTCGCTCTTCGACCTGCCGGTTTACCGCAAAGATGAATTCGATGCCAAGCCGGGCTGGTTGTGCGCGATCGGCATCGGCAAGGAACCGGACTCGGGACGATACAACTGTTCCTGGCATCGCTTGCATGTCCATTCACCCGCGCACGCGTCGGTGCGGATTAATCCGCGACACTTGATGGAGTACATGAATCGTTACCGGGCCAAGGGTTGCGACCAGATGCCGGTGGCCTTTGTGCTTGGCCATCATCCTGCATTCGAAGTGGCGGCGGGATCGAACTGCGCCTGGGGTGTCGACGAATACGAATTTGCCGGAGGGTTGATGGACAGCGCCGTGCGCGTCACGTAATCGGAAAGCCTGGGGGCGGATTTCTTGATTCCGGCCGACGCTGAAATTGTGATCGAGGGCCTGGTCGATCTCAAGAAAAAAGAAATCTGTGGACCGTGGGCGGATGTCATGCGCTATTATTCGCCGCAGACGCTCGAACCTTTATTCACGCCAACCGCGTTTTTGATGCGCAAAGATCCCATTTGTATCGGCAACTGGACCGGCCATGACACCTACGGGGTTTTGGGCGCGGCATCCTATGTCTATAGCGTGCTCAAGGAACGTTATCCGCGGGTGTTGGCGGTCAACCAGGTGTGCCCGTACACGTACGTGATTCAGTTCAAACCGAGGGTGCCGGGGGAGAGCACGCGCCTCGCCGCGATGGCATTGGGCAGCTTTGCCGACCGGATCAAGAACGTGATTCTTGTGGATGATGATATCGATCCCTTCGATCTCGCCA
>OFHG01000088.1_pt1 | contig 42439 bp, 36 predicted proteins | sample 1521931 | NCBI WGS metagenome assembly OFHG01 (sample SAMEA2468438, study PRJEB22500) | soil metagenome | biome: Glassland; feature: Farmland; material: Clay | place: Australia | collected 2013-01-31 | depth 0.55 m
CTTTTCCCCGGAACGAATCCGCCGATGGGCGGAAAAGCCGCGGACCCCAACATCGGGGTCCGCGCTACCGGCTTTCTGCGTATCACGCCTAATTTTCGCTATCCGGATTCCTCGGATCCACGTTCCGGTTCTCAAAGTTGGCTTGCGCAAAAGGACCGGGCAAACGGGAGGCGCCGGTCGCTTTGCCGAAATAATCGGCGCTCAGATGCTCCAAGACCGGAAGGTTGCCGATGTCTTGCGGGTACTTCAAGGTGAGCTGGAGCGTATCGGGATTGAAAGATGCATCGATATCGGCCACTTTTCCGTTTTTGTCCCAACCATGTTCCGTCTGCCACATTTCCAGGTTGAGCCATTGCTCGGGAACGTTAGCGACCTCGAACTGGGTGGGACCGAGCAAGCGTAAATATCCGCCCCAACGCGGCATTTCACTGAAGACGTTCCCATCCGAGCTGTTCAGGGTGGTCGTAAACTCGATGGCGGATTGCTGCATTCGGTGGAAGACGTTGTTGTCAACGCGATTATTCACGCCGTCCGCCGTGGTGCCATAGGGAAAGATCAGGCGCGGAGCCGCCAGGCCGGAGGTCATCGTGATCCCGATACGGCAATTGAGAAAGAGGTTATTGCTCACAATAAGATTATTTGTATCACGAATGAGCACGCCTCCCGTCAGGCCGGAGAAGATGTTGTCGTCCACCTCGTTCGTCTTCACCGTAGCTTCGATGTGAACGGCCTGCGGATTGATTTCGCCGGGAATGTCGGCAAAGACATTGCGCGTGATCCGGTCGTTCTCGTTGACGGTGTCGAGCCATATGCCGTTGGCGTGGCGGATATGTCGCACCACATTCTGGCGGAAGAGCAGGTCCGCGGCGGCGTGAAATTTCACCGCTGCCGACTCCGACATCCCTGCCGCGTCCTGCCAGCCGATCCATTCGAACAGATTCTTCTCCACGAGCACGCCATGCAGGCCGCCCGGGGTTCCGGAACCGCTCAGACCCTCAATGCCGCAATAGCGAAAGACGTTTCCACGAACGACGTCGTGGCCCAGCGGCTCGGGAGGCGGACTCCCGTCCCAAACCTCACCGCCGATATCAAGACCGATCGAATTCGCCCATTCGAAGGTGTCGTCTTCAAAGATCCAGTGGCTGCCGCGATGGGTGGATACCAGGCCAATCTGAGGCATCGGGAATCCGTTTCCAACTTTTTCAAAATGGATGCCCTTGATGCGGATATAACCCAGGTAACGCCGCGACGGACGGAGGACCGTCTGCTTGGCCGTAATCTCCACCAGATGATCATTGGGATTGCCATCGCCGTTCAGCCGAATGTGCAGCGTCAACCCGTCGTTCTCAATAAACACCCGGCCCGCCGGGCCGCCGAAATCATCGAAGAGATGATCTTGAGGCTCTTCGACGATGGTTGCGTTCACCGCGCGGGTGCTTCGAGGGCCAAAACCGGGGCCGCGATCAAACAGTCCCTCGTAGGAATCCACCTGGGTCAGCGGCTTGCCGTCCACAAACACCAAACCGCGGCGCCGATAGTAGGTTGCCAGGTTGATCGTGACGGCAAGCCACGGCATGTTGTAGCCGGGAGCCCCCGGCGGATGGTCATGCAGGGTCACCAGAAACCCCTTCTGCTGCGGCAAATTCACCATGGCGAAGGGATTGTAGCCGCCAAACCAGGCTCCGTTCAGCTCGGCTTCGTAGATTTTGGGACTTCCGTTCTGCCGCCCGCGGAACCCGAATCCCCTGAATCCCGTGGAAGGCGCCCAGTTTTTTACCACCATCGCGCCCGAGATAATGACGTTGGCGCCGGGGGCTGCTTCATAGCTGATGAGCTTGTCCGGTCCTGTGCCGCCTCGGGCCGGGTCAACAGATTCTCGATAAACGCCCGATGCGATCACGACCCGTTCGCCCGGCTCGAGGATCTGCGCCGCCTTGTCAATGGTCTTGAAGGGCAGGTCCTCGGTCCCCGGGTTATCGTCATTCCCCGTGGTTCCGTTGACGTAGTAAGTCTTGGTTGGAGTAAACGGCTTTTCCCAGAACTGAAACTGGGTGCCGTCTGGAAGCCGCGCGTCTGCCTGGGCGCGTAGAGCCGGAACCAGCGGCCCAACCACGCTCAGCAACACAGCCGCAAACGTCAATCGACGTGGCCAAATCATCATGGCACCTCCAGAAACGCATTCTCAAAACATTGAACCGGCGAGCATCTTACCACATCGAAAATCTGCGGCCCTCTCCGGTTTCAAGCACTCGCCGCCTGCCCCGGCGATTGTTCCACCACACCCGAATGCCGCTGATCTGGGCCCCAGCTTCTGCTAACCAAATCCACTTTCGTCCGTCAGAAAAAATATGTGGCCAAACCACAGGAATTTTCGTATTCCCCTGTAGGACTGCCACAGGAGCGGACATGTCCAAAGAAAAGCTCGACCTTCTCCAAGGCACGCTGGACCTGATGGTGCTTCGCACTCTCGCCGCCATGGGTCCGCAGCACGGCTACGGCCTGGCGCGCCGCATTGAGCAGGCGAGCGGCGACCGCGTCCTTCTGAACCAGGGGACGATTTACGCCTCGCTGGTGCGTTTGCAGCAGCGCGGGCTGATTTCGGCCCGATGGGGAACCTCCGAGGGCGGCCGCCGCGCCAAGTTTTATTCCTTGACGCGCCGCGGAGCGAAGCGCCTGGCCGAGGAGACGGAAAACTGGCAAAGGCTTTCAGCGGTGATTGAACGCGTGCTGGCCTTGCCCGAATGAGGTTGAAGCCGATGATCGAATTCATGCGCGAAGGATTGGAGCGGTTCCGGTCTTTCTTCAGTAAACGCAAGCTCGACCGCGAATTTGAAAACGAGGTTTCCTCCCACATCGAAATGGCGGTCGAGGAAAATCTCAGGCGCGGGATGAGCGCCGACGAGGCGCGCCGCCAGGCACTGGTTGCTTTTGGCGGAGTCGAGCAGGCGAAGGAGCGCCACCGCGACGCCCGCGGGCTTCCCTTCCTGGACAGCGTCCGGCAGGACCTGCGCCACACCCTTCGCAGCCTGAAGCGGGACCGCGGCTTCGCCATCGTGGCCGTGCTGATCCTCGGCATCGGCATCGGCGCCAACACGGCGGTGTTCAGCGTGGTGGACACGCTGCTGCTCCGCCCGCTGCCGTTCCAGAATCCTCAGGAGCTTGTCTGGATTGCTCCGCCGCCCACCAAGTGCGGCTTCTCCTGCGAGACTTATTCCGCCGACGCCTTCGAAGACTTTCAGGCGAAGAATCAATCCTTTCAGGACGTCGCAGGTTATTTCGCTTTTTCCACCGAAGACAATTACCGGCTGATGGGACGCGGCGAGCCTGTTCCTGCCACCGGTATTTTGGTAACCAGGAACTTTTTCCAGGTGCTGGGCGTCGAGCCTTCGATGGGACGATCGTTTTCGCCCGAGGACGCGCGCAAGGGCAGTCCGCCCGTCGCTCTGCTCGCCAACGCCTACTGGAAACGGCAGTTTGACGCCGATCCGGCGATCGTGGGCAAGGCGATTGACCTCGACGGGCAGCCGGTGACCGTGATCGGAGTTTTGCCGCCCAGTTTCGATTTTGGCGCGGTGTTCTCCCCGGGCGAAAAGGTAGACCTCTACGCACCGATGATTCTGGATGAAGCGCGCGAGTGGGGGAACATCCTTACCTTCATTGGCCGGCTCCGGCCCGGCGTCAGCCTGCCCCAGGCGCAGGCGGACGTGAACCTGGTCGTGCCGCAGCTTTACTGGAGTCGCAAACGTCCCAACTCAAAGGGAACTTACCCCAAAGCCGCTCTCACGCCCTTGAAGACGTACGTCACCGGGCGGTTGCGCGGCCCGCTCCTGATGCTGTGGTGTGCGGTCGGCGCCATCCTTCTGATTGTTTGCGTCAACCTCTCCAACCTGCTCCTGGCGCGCGCGGCAACGCGCGGCAAGGAGTTTGCCCTGCGCAGCGCGCTGGGCGCCGGACGCCTGCGACTGCTACGCCAACTGCTCACCGAGAGTCTGGTTCTCTCCGGGATGGGCGCGGTCTTGGGCCTGGGCCTGGCTGCCGGCATCACTACATTCCTCGCGCATCAGGGGTCGGTCGCGCTGCCGCTTCTGGGAGACGTGCGCGTGGACGGAACCGCTCTGGCGTGGACCGTGCTGGTGGCCGTCCTGGTGGCGGTGCTCTTCGGTGTGGTCCCCGGCCTCAGAGTCTCGGCCGGCAACCTGCACGATTCGCTGAAGGACGCGGGGCCGGGGATGTCCGAAGGCAAAAAGCACGAAACGGTTCGCGCCGCGCTGGTGATTTCCGAGGTGGCGCTAGCCTGCGTGCTGCTGGTTGGCGCGGGTTTGCTGCTGCGAAGTTTTCTTCGCGTGCTGGACGTGGATCTGGGATTCCAGCCCGCCCGCTCCGCCGCCATCAAAGTTGACTACGACGAAAGAGCCAACCCGGAGAAGCGGAACGCAACCTTCCGCGAGATTCTGAACCACGTTGATGCCATACCGGGCGTCGAAACCGCCGGGATGGTGGACTACCTGCCGCTGGGCCGCAATCGGGCCTGGGGCGATGTGAGAGTGAAGGGCAAGGTGTATCGCCCGGGCGAAGCGCCGAACCCGCTGGTGTACGTGGTCACGCCGGGCTTCTTCCGGGCGATGGGCATCCGCCTTCTGGCCGGACGCGATTTTTCCTGGGACGACGGCGCGAAAAGCCGGAAGGTCATCATCCTCAACGAGGCGACTGCGCGCGCCCTCTGGCCCGACGGAAATGCGGCGGGACATACTGCGGTTGCGTCCGGCAGGGACGTGACCGTTATCGGCGTGGTTTCCGACGTCCGCGAGACGAGCGTGGAAGGCTCGGCCGGCTGGCAGGTGTATTATCCCGTGACCCAGGAACAGCCTTCAGGCGCGAAACTTGTGGTGCGCTCCAAGCTGCCGCCGCAGGCGCTCGCGCCCGCCGTGCTTCGCACGCTGCGCGAGCTGAACCCGAAACAACCCGCCGCCGCCTTCGAGCCCATCCAGCAGATCGTAGATCATGCGGTCTCGCCGCGGCGATTCTTCATGCTGCTGGTCTTGAGCTTCGGCTTGTTCGGCCTCATTCTGGCTTCGCTCGGCATCTACGGCGTCATCTCGTATTCCGTCACGCGCCGCCGGCAGGAGATCGGCATCCGGATGGCGCTCGGCGCATCACCTTCCAACGTGCTGCTCATGGTGATTCGGGCCACGCTGCGCCTGGCTCTGGCCGGCATCAGCCTGGGAGTGCTGGTCTCTCTCGCCGGGGCGCGGCTGATTGCCTCGCTCCTCTACGGCATCACTCCGGCTGACCCGGTGACGTTCGCCGCCACACTGATCGTTCTCGGCTCCGTCGCCCTCGCGGCGGGATTTCTGCCCGCGCGCCGCGCCGCAAACGTCCAGCCCATGTCGGCCCTGCGCAGCAATTAGGCCGCGGCGATGCCGGGCCCGGGTGGCGCGGGCGTTTTGACCTTGCCGGGCAGCCTCCGCCGCCTCGCAACTCGGGTAGGGATAATCCTCATTGACTTCACTGCCCGCGGAACTCTAAGATAGTTGGGCTTTCCAAGGGCAGCTGAGCTTGATCGGCAAAACCTTCTCACATTATCGCGTTGAGGAAAAACTGGGCGGCGGGGGCATGGGCGTGGTGTATCGCGCCGAAGACACACGCCTCGGCCGCGGCGTGGCGCTCAAGTTCCTTCCCGACGCGATGGCGGAAGACCCGCAGGCGCTGGAGCGTTTCCAGCGCGAAGCGCGCGCCTCGAGCGCCCTGAACCATCCCAACATCTGCACCATCTACGACATTGACGAGCACGAAGGCCGGCCCTTTATCGTCATGGAGCTGCTGGAAGGCGAAACCATCAAGCATCGCCTGACGCGCGGCGCGATGGAGCCGGAAGAAATCCTGGCGGTGGGCGTCCAAATCGCCTCCGCGCTGGAAGCCGCCCACGCGCGCTCCATCATCCACCGCGACATCAAGCCGGCGAATATCTTTGTCACCCACAGCGGGCAGGCCAAGGTGCTCGACTTCGGCCTGGCCAAGCTGGGCCCGCGCCGCAACCTGGCCCTGGCGGGCGCGGATTCCGGCATGCCCACCTCGACGCGCGTGGAGGACTTGACCAGCCCGGGCTCGGTGCTGGGCACGGTTTCCTACATGTCTCCCGAGCAGGCCCGCGGCGAAGAGGTGGACCCGCGCACCGACGTCTTTTCCTTCGGCGTGGTCTTGTACGAGATGGCGACCGGCAAGCCGGCGTTCTCCGGCAACACTTCCGCGCTCATCTTCGACGCCATCCTGAACCGCGCGCCCGTTTCGCCGGTGCGCCTGAACGCAAAGGTGCCGCCGGAGCTGGAAGGCGTCATTAACAAGGCGCTGGAGAAGGATTTGCGGCAGCGGTACCTGTCGGCCGCGGCGATGCGCTCCGATCTCGAGCGGCTGAAGCGCGATTCCGATTCCGGCCGCTCCGCCGCCGCGCCCGCGCCCCGCCAGCAGAAATCGCTCGCCGTGCTTTACTTCGAAAATCCCGCCGGGTCGAAGGAAGACGAATACTTCCGCGACGGCATCACCGAGGACATCATCACCGAGCTTTCCAAGATTCGCGACCTGTGGGTGCTGACGCGCTCGGCGGTGCTCGGCTACCGCGACAAATCGGCTGCGGCGCCGGACATCGGGCGCGAGTTGAACGCCGCCTACGTGCTGGAAGGCAGCCTGCGGCGCGCCGGCAACCGGCTGCGCATCACCGCGCGTCTGGTCGAGACCGGCACGGCGCGCGCCATCTGGGCGGAGCGCTACGACCGCCAACTGGAAGACGTCTTCGCCATCCAGGACGAGCTGGCGCAGGCCATCGCCAAGGCCATGCGCCTGATGCTGAGCGACTCGGAAAAGCAGACCCTGGTCAAGCAGCAGACCGCCGACGTGCGCGCCTACGACTGCTACCTGCGCGGCCGCCAGTTCTTCCACCAGTTCCAGGGCAAGAGCTTCAGCTTCGCGCGGCAGATGTTCCTGCGCGCCATCGAGATTGATCCCAAATACGCCCGCGCCTACGCGGGCATTGCCGACTGTTGTTCGTTCCTCTATATGTATTTCGATTCCACGCCCGCCAATCTGGACCAGGCGGAGGTGGCCAGCCGCAAGGCGCTGGAACTGGAGCCCGACCTGGCCGAAGCGCACGCCTCGCGCGGCCTGGCCCTGATGCTCAGCCGCCGCCACGACGAAGCGGCGCTGGAATTCCAGACCGCCATAAGCCTCAATCCCAAATTGTTTGAGGCTCATTACTTCTACGGGCGGTCCTGCCTCCAGCAGGGGAAATTCGCAGAAGCCCTCAAGCTCTTCGAGCAGGCGTGGAAGGCCAACCCCGACGATTTCCAGTGCCCGCGCTTCATTGCCATGTGCCTAACCTCGCTCGGCCGGGCCGAAGAAGGCAAAGCCTACGACGCGCGCGGGCTGGAAATCATCCAAAAGCACGTGCGCATGCACCCCGAGGACGCGCGCGCCATCCTGTTCGGCGGCGGAGCTTACTTGAAGCGAGGCGACTTGCAGGAAGCCAAGGCCTGGACCGAGCGCGCCCTGAACATTGACTCCAGCGACCCCGCCATCCTCTACAACGCCGCGTGCAATTACTCTTTGATGGGCGAAACCGAGAAGGCCATTGACAAGCTCGAACGCGCCCTCACCAACGGCTTCGGCCAGCGCGAGTGGATCCTGCACGACTCGGACCTCGACCCGCTGCGCGGCCACCCGCGCTTTAAGGAACTCCTCCGCGAAAACTAGACTCGCGGTCCGGCCAGTGGGGCTCGGGACGAAGTGCCCCGGTGAAGCTGCGCGGCGCTACCCTCCAGAATCCAAAATCAAAAATGGAAAGCCCCGACCGCCTGTCCCGGCGGACTTCTTGTCTCTTGTACCATTCCGCGGACAGGTGTATAAGCGCGCGGCAGCGCGGCAACACTTGAGTTGTTTCAAGAATTGTAAATGCCGCGTGCGCCGGCAATGGAGTCGCATGGAGAAACTGCTGCCCGTCCTACGTTCTGCCCGGGCAATGAACCGTGGCTGAGGGGACCCAGAGCGGCAGCCCGCTCCATGCCCAACGAAGTTCGGCGTGAATCACAAACACGTTCGCATCGTTAAGGAGCGTTCAACATGACGTTGCTGGCGGCGGTTCTGGAAACCAGTACCCAGCATCCTTACCTGGGCGCTTTCGTCATGATCCTGCTGGGCGCGGTGACTTTCGCCGTGGGTTTCAAGCAGTATCGCGAGTACCGGCTTCTGGCCGACGCGCCGCGGGCCCACGTGCGCAGCATGCCGATGGGGCTGGTGCATCTCAAAGGCCGGGCGACCGGTGAACCCTTGACCAGCCCCGTCACCGGCACGCGTTGTTTCACCTACGTCGCCGACATTCAGGAATGGGTGAAAACCAGGAACAGGAAGGGTGGCGTGACGTGGAAGTGGAAAACCACCGCCGGCGATGACGACATGAAGCAATTCTACCTGGACGACGGCACAGGTCGCGTGCTGGTGAATCCGGGCGGAGCGGAAGAGGAGATTGACTGGCAGGTCACCTTCTCCTGCGAGATGGGCAAGGACGGACATTTCAAATCGGTCCATCCCACGCCGGGAATAACGGCTCCAACCGAGCAGGCCTTGTGGGCTTGGATTCACGGCCCCCATGGCCGGAAGCTAGTGGACCAGGCTTTTGAACTGCAAGCGCAGAGCATCAAGGGGGTAGATCCCGTCAAGGCGAAAGAGCTCATGCTCAAGGTCATGAATGCGGGGCGCCAGTTCGAATCGCTGGGCACAGTGCCTCAAGTCGCAAGCCTTGGGGCGCTGCAGGATAGCGCTGTTGGTCTGGGAGGCGGCCCCTACCGCGTGACTGAGAAATGCTTCCTCGCCGAGAGCGACTGCGTCATCCTGGGAACGTGCGCGGAAAACCCGCATCCCCAAAGCGAAGAAGACCGCAACATCATCCGCAGAGGAGAGAATGAGAAGACCTTCCTGATTTCCACCCACGGCGAGGCGAAAATCGGAAGGAACTTGCGCCTTCAGGCGCTCGGATTGGTCCTGCTTGGCGCGGCCCTGATTGTGGGCGGGTTCGCGCTGGCGCTTAGTGCCGGCAATCTGCTCTAGCTGGTGTTATGTCTGCCACTTAGCCGCGTAAAACCGCGGAAAACGCTTGGCTAGGCGTGTCCACGCGGTCTACCGGACGCCTTGTCCACATCAGCGGGATATCCCACACACCAGCCTCCGATTAGTATTTCATCGCAGCTTCCAATTCCTTGAATCCAAAAGGGCTTTCCGATGACGAAGGCCCGGATGTTTGGCCATATTTGTGCTCCGTGAAAAGTCAGGCGGGAAGTGAAAACCCGACCGCGCCGCGCACTCTTCCCGCATTCGTTCAAGAAGCGCCCCTCGCCATCGCTCGGGCCCGAATCATGTCCAAGCCAGGAGGCATAGACCGTGAAGAGAGTCGTCATTGTCGGAGCAGCGGGCCGGGACTTCCACAACTTCAACGTGGTCTTTCGGCGCAACCCGGATTATCGCGTCGTGGCCTTTACGGCAACTCAGATCCCAGGCATCGCAGGCCGCCGCTATCCCGCCGACCTGGCAGGGCCGCTCTATCCCGAAGGCATTCCTATCGTTGAAGAGTCCGGACTGGAAGAGGTTATCCGGCGGCAGGCAGCAGACATTGTTGTCTTTTCTTATAGCGATATTTCACACCAGGCTGTGATGCACCTGGCTTGCCGCGCCATTGCCGCCGGAGCTGACTTCTGGCTTCTGAGCACGGCGCAGACCCAACTTGTCGCCGCAGTCCCGGTGCTGTCGGTCTGCGCAGTGCGGACGGGCTGCGGCAAAAGCCCCGTCTCGCGGCGCGTGGCGCAGTTGCTGCGCGAAAGCGGCTGGCGGCCCGTGGTCGTTCGCCATCCCATGCCCTACGGCGACCTTTCCGCCGAGCGCGTGCAGCGCTTTGCGCGGATGGAAGACCTGGAACGGCACGAATGCACCATCGAGGAGCGCGAGGAATACGAGCCGCACCTGCGCGCCGGCACGGTAGTCTACGCGGGCGTGGATTACGAGGAAATCCTGAAATGCGCCGAGCACGAGGGCGACGTGATTCTTTGGGACGGGGGAAACAATGACACGCCGTTTTATCGCTCCGACCTCAAGATCGTCGTGACCGACCCCCACCGCCCCGGCCACGAGCTCTCGTACTTCCCGGGTGAAGTGAACCTGCGCCGCGGGCACGTGGTGGTCATCAACAAGGTGGACACGGCGGAGCCTGAGGCGCTGGCCACGGTGCGCGCGAACGTCCGCCAGGCGAATCCTCACGCCCTGGTGATTGAGACGGCCTCCAGGGTTTCGGTCTCCGATCCCGAAATCGTCCGCGGCAAGCGCGTGCTGGTGATCGAGGACGGCCCCACGCTCACCCACGGCGAGATGCGCTACGGCGCGGGGGTGGTGGCGGCGCGCCAGTTCCACGCCGCGGCCCAGGTGGACCCGCGGATTTTTGCCGTGGGCTCCATCCGCGCCACCTTCGAGAAGTTTCCCCATCTCACGGACCTGATTCCCGCCATGGGCTACAGCCGCTTGCAGCGTCGCGAGCTGGAGGAAACCATCAATCGCACGCCCTGCGACCTGGTGCTAGTCGCCACGCCCGTGGACCTGGGCAGTTTGTTGCGCCTGAACAAACCGACTTTGCGCGTGAACTACGAAATCGAGGAAGTCACCCAGCCCGGCCTGAGCGAGGTGATTTCGAACTTCACGGAACGCAGCCACTCGGTGAAGCACGCCGCCGCGTAAGAAAGGAAGGAATTCCATGTCGGCACACTCGGTTCTCGCCTTTGCTGAATCCCTACCGCCTTTGCAGAGGCCGCAGACCTTGCCCGGGCGCCATTTGCTCTCGGCGCACGACCTCAGCCTGGGCGAGACGGAATTCCTGCTGGCGCTCGGCATGCGCATCAAGGCGCATCCGGCGGACTTCCGCGAAGCCCTGCGCGGCCGCACGCTGGTGACGCTGTTTCAAAAGCCCAGCCTGCGCACGCGCGTGACCTTTGAAGTCGGCATGGCCCAGCTCGGCGGGCGAGCCATCCATCTGTCGCCGGAGGAAATCGGTCTGGGCCGCCGCGAAGCGATCAAAGACGTGGCGCGGAATCTTTCACGCTGGGTGGACGCCATCATGGCACGCGTGAATTCACATGCGGACCTGGCCGAACTGGCACGGCACTCGCGCGTGCCGGTCATCAACGGCCTGTCGGATTTCGAGCATCCCTGCCAGGCGCTGGGCGACCTGATGACGCTGGTCGAGCACAAAGGCACGCTGGCGGGCAAGACGCTGGCCTGGGTCGGCGACGGCAACAATGTCCTGCACTCGCTGATCTATACCGCGACGCGCCTCGGCCTGCGCATGCGCGTGGCCACGCCGCCCCAATACCTGCCCAGCGCCGAAGTGATGGCCGCGGCGGCCTTCGAGGGCGGCCAGATCACGCTCACCAACGACCCGCGCGAAGCGGTGGCAGGCGCCGACGCCGTCTACACCGACGTTTGGGCCAGCATGGGCCAGGAGGCGGAAGCGGAAACGCGCCGCCGCATCTTCCAGCCCTATCAGGTGAACGAAGCACTGATGGAAGCCGCGGGACCGCAAGCGCTTTTCATGCACTGCCTGCCCGCGCATCGCGGCGACGAAGTCACCGACGAAGTGATGGACTCGCCGCGCTCGATCGTTTACGACCAGGCGGAAAACCGGCTGCATATCCAGAAAGCCATCCTCCTGGCCCTGCTGCCGGAGGCCTGATGCGCACGGCGGTCGTTGCCATCGGCGGAAATTCTTTGATGCGCGCCGGAAAGCAGGCGGGCTCGCTCGAAGAGCAGCGCCAGATCCTGCAAGCCACTTGCGAGGGCCTGGCCGCGGTGCTGGAAGCGGGCTACGAAGTTGTCGTCACCCACGGCAACGGCCCGCAGGTCGGCGAAGCGTTGCTGCGCTCGGAAGCGGCCGCCGGCTTGGCGCGCGAACTTCCCCTCGATGTCTGCGTGGCCCAGACGCAGGCGAGCATCGGTTACCTGCTCCAACAATCGCTTCAGGAAACTCTGGCGCGGCACGGGCTGCGGCGCTCGATTGTCACCATGGTCACGCAAGTTCTGGTCTCCTCGCGCGACCCGGCGCTGAAGCGGCCTACCAAGCCCATTGGACAGTTTTATTCGGCAGAAGCTGCCTTCAAGCGGGCCGCTGAATTCGGTTGGGAAATGATCGAGGACTCCGGGCGCGGCTACCGGCGCGTGGTGCCCTCGCCCGACCCCAAGGAGATCATCGAGCTCGAAGCCGTCCGCCAGGGACTGGCACAGGGAGCGCTGGTGATTGCCTGCGGAGGCGGCGGCATCCCGGTCATCTATCGCGGTGATGTGCTCGAGGGGCTCGAGGCGGTGATTGACAAGGATCGCGCCTCGGCCTTGTTGGCGTGGGAATTGGAAGCGGAGCTTTTCCTCATCTCCACCGCCGTGGACCAGGTCGAACTCCAGCACGGGACCGCGCAGTCAAGGCCGCTCGAGCGATTGACCGTCCGCGAGGCGCGCCGCTACTTGCGCGAAGGCCAGTTCCCCGCCGGCAGTATGGGGCCGAAGATCGAAGCCGCCATCCGGTACCTCGAGCGCTGCGACGGCAGCGTCCTCATCACTTCTCCTGAAAAAATCCCCGAAGCCTTGCAGGGCATGGCGGGAACACGGATCACGACGGTGGGCGAATCCGCCCGAGTTACGTCACACAGTGTGGCGTGAGTTTACCACCCCAACAATCTCTCTCCCTTGGCGGCCTATAGGCTTTAACCTCATCTTTACCTTTTGAATAGAACTAATTTGAGCTGCCGGTCTCACCAGTATCCGCACGGACGAATGCCGCTCATGGTGTCGAACCACGTTGTCGCACAAGGATTCCTACCGCGACAGGGTGCTTGCCTGACCCACCCGATCAATCACATGCTCTGGAACGGCGAGTAGACCTTAGGGCTTAGATCAGCGGCAGCCTTGACAAGCTCGGGAGACGGAGAGCCGAACACCTCAAAGGTCCAGTCGCAGACTTTGAGAATTGCTCCGAAGGTGGCTCCAAGATTAGCAATGTGTTCCAACACCGCTTCGGAGTCTCTATAAGTCTCTCGAACGACGCATTCCGTCTGGGCTTGGTTGAGAAACCAATCGTACTGTAGCGTGCCCGAGTCCTGTTCACGAACCTTTCGCATGCATTGAGCAGCGAGCGACTTGAATTCTTCAAGCTTGCCTTCGTGGATCGCCGCACGGGCGGTCAGTTGAATCGCGCTCATTGCCTGCTCCTGTGCCGATAAAGTCAACCGCAATTCCCGTTGTGTATTTCCGGACCGACCGCCATCATGCGCCTGTTCGCAGTTCAATGAAATGAGGGTCCGGTTTGCACCGCCAGGTGCTTCCACAGGTCCGGAACCGGCCATCCGCACCTCTTGCGGGAACCCTGTGCTCTCCATGAGAAACGCTCAAACCCGCGGAAACAACTACTTATTTTGATTTGACCGACGGATCGCTTGAGAAGTAAGGGTCCGGCTCGGGCACCGCGGCGCCGTCTTTGCGCGGCGAGGATGCGCCGAAATTGACGCCCGTCGCCGAATCGTGGATCACCGCCTGCCCGCCACCCATGGGCGTGGCAAACGCGCCGCGCACTTCCAGCTTGTCACCTTTGGATATCAACCACTGTCGAATCGCTTCCGGCACGCGGTCCTCGATCAGAAAATCACACCCGCCGAAGCTGAAATTGGTGAAGCGCGGAGCTTCGAGCGCCGCCTGGATGTCCATTCCGAAATCCACCACATCGGAGACAAACTGCGCGTGCGCCTGCGGCTGGTTCAGCCCGCCCATGATGCCGAACCCCATGTGCGTGCTTCCCTTCTCCATGTATGCCGGAATGATGGTGTGGAAGGGCCGCTTGTGGGGCGCGAGCGCGTCGGGGTGCCGCGGGTCGAGCAAGAAGAGCGCGCCGCGGTCTTGAAGCGGAAACCCGTAATCATCCACCACGATGCCCGAGCCAAAGCCGTCGTAGTTGCTCTGAATAAGCGAGACGATGTTGCCGTCGCGGTCCACGACAGTGAGATAAATCGTGTCGCCACGGAAGCGCGAAACGTCGCCGGGCGCGACGTCGCAGTGGGCGTGGTTCATGTCAATCGTCGCCGCGCGTTCTTCCGCCCACCTTTTGGAGATTAGCGTTTCGACCGGGATTTTGGCAAAGCGAGGGTCGCCGTTGTAGCGGCGCAGGTCGGCGTAGGCCAGCTTCTGCGCTTCCATGCGGATGTGCCAGTTTTCCGGACTCATGAAGCCGAACTTGGCCAGTGGAAACCGCTCCATGATGTTGAGCATCTCGAGCGCCGCCATGCCCTGCCCGTTGGGCGGAAGCTCGTAAACCGTCCAGCCATGATAGGTGGTCGAAATCGGCTCGACCCATTCCGCCTGGAAATCCGCCAAATCCTCCGCCGACATCACGCCGCCCAGGCGGTCCGACGTTTTCAAAATCGCCTTGGCGATGTCGCCTTTGTAGAAAGCGTCCGGACCTTCGTGCGCAACCAGTTCCAGCGCGCGGGCGTATTCGGGATTGGCAAAGACCTGCCCGACCTTGGGGGTCGCGCCGTCAATCAGGAAAACCTGGCGGGCGTTCGGGTCCTTTTCGAGCTTGGCGTGCGCGGCATTCCAGTAGGCGCTGATGAACTCGGTGACGGGAAAACCGTGCTGCGCGTAATAAATCGCCGGCTTGAACAATTCCGCCCACGGCAGGCGGCCGAACTTCTTGTGCAGTTCTTCCCAGCCGCGCACGCAGCCGGGCACCGTCACGGTGTAGATGCCGGTCTGCGGCATTTCGCCGAAACCTTTGTGATGGAGAAGATCAATGGTGAGTTTTTGCGGCGCCCAGCCGCTGGCGTTCAGGCCGGAAAGCTTGCCGGTCTTTTCATCGCGCTCGATGGCAAACAGGTCGCCGCCCATGCCGTTCGACATGGGCTCGACCACGCCCATCACGGCGTTGGCAGCGATGGCCGCATCCGCCGCCGAGCCGCCGCGCGCCAGAATCATCGCCCCCGCCTGTGAAGCCAATGTCTGGCTGGTGGCCACAATGCCGCGCCGCGTGATGACCATCGAGCGTGCTTGCGTGCGGTCGAGCGGGCTGGAAGCGTTCTGCGAATCGAGCGTCATGGGGAATAAGCAAACAGCAACGAGGCCGAGTATAAACCATCTGAGTTTTCGCATCATGCAGGCAGTTTACGAGCCGGGCAGCGATTTGACAAGGAGAGTTCGGCCGCGCGCGGAATGCGCCTCGAGCCGGCCGTGTCAGCCGGGCGTTCCCTCGTCCCCAGGGTCGTAGCCGGGGCAGTCAAGGACCGGAAGCCGGGGATATTTCTGGAATCTCGGATCGGCCGCGGAGAGGTCGCACAGATAAAAGACCGAACCGCGCTCCGACTTGACTCGCCGCGCGCAGCGGCAATCGAAGCACAGTCCGACGGCCGGGTCACGCGCCTTGGATTTTCTTGATTCGGGTTGCTGCTTCACTTGATCGAGCAGTGGGCGAGGCCGCGCTTTTCCAGATACTGCTGGTGGTATTCTTCCGCCCGCCAGAACTGCCCGGCGGGAACGATTTGCGTGACGATGGGCTGCTGGAAATGCCCCGACTCCTCCAGTTTCTTCTTGGAGTCCTTCGCGGCGGCCTCTTGCGCCGGGCTGTGGAAGAAAATGACGGAGCGGTATTGTGTCCCGACGTCCGGCCCCTGACGGTTCGATTGCGTCGGGTCATGAACTTCCCAAAACACCGCGAGCAGGTCTTCGTACTTCACTCGCGCCGGGTCGAACTCGATGTCCACCACTTCCGCGTGGCCGGTCTGGTCCGTGCAAACATCGCGGTAGGAGGGATGGTCAAGCGAGCCGCCCATAAATCCGACCGCCGTCGCGGCGACGCCCTCGACTTGTCGAAACGCCGCTTCCACTCCCCAAAAACACCCCGCGCCAAACGTGGCTTTTTCCGTAGTCATCATCCTCTCCCTGACAGGAATACTCTTTTGAATATGCCCTGGTCTTGCGCATGAAGCAGGCCCGATTCACGAATCGCCCCTGCCGCCCCAGTCCAGTATTCCCCGTCCCGCGGACGAATGCAAGCCGCCAGAATAGTCACGCAAATTCGAGCTTGTCAGGGGCTCGGCGAGGAGCGGCCCAGCGTGTAATTGCGCGCGTCGCCGAACCCTCCCACACCGATGTGCACGATGGAAACCCACCGCTCAAGTTTGTGGTGGCCGGTGCGATGAAACAAGTAGCTGACGCCGACCGAGGCCGCCGTGGCGGCAACTTCAATTGCCACAAAGAGAGGCTTGTTATCCACGATGGAGTTTGAAAGCAGGATTTCGTTGGCGCCGCGCGCACGGAAATGGCGCGTGGAAGCGTAATCGAGGGCGCGAACGGCGGCGACGCCAGAGAAAAGTTCGATATTCGTCCGGTCCCAGAAACGGTGCGTCACGGTTGGCCGGGGAGTCGAGAGATTGGGCTGCGCTTGTGCGGCCTCATCAGGGTGCGCGGCGCCCGCTTGCTCCTGAGCGCGAGCGGCACCACGGACTGGAAGCGGGCAGATGAAGAGCAAAATCAGGAGCACGCGCCCGGACGGGGTTCGCATCCGGGCATTCTAAACCGGATTGTCGTCCAAGCGAGCCTTCAATTTTCCTCCGCGCGTGATAAACGCTCATGCGCATCCGGCGCCAGGCCGAAAGACCTTCGGGAGTACTTCTCTGGCAAGGAAAATGCTAAACTGTGCTCATCGGGCTCGGATTCGGGCCGCAAGTTTTTCTCCCGGGCACGGCAGGGACGAATGGCCCGCATAACCCCATGGCGGCGGAGAAACTCATTATGACGACGGGCAGAAAGCCGCTACTCCCCCTCCCGCTGCGGGTGCTCCGTTGCGCCATGCTGGCTATCCTGCTTGCCGGCTCCGTCTTCAGCGCCGACGCGCGCGCCGCGGGCCCCCGCAAGAAGAAAGATGACCAGACACAGAAGCACCTGGCGTGGATGCGCGAAAACCAGACCGGCATGTGGAACATCTCGCCGCGTGAGGGATTGTACCTGTACGACCTGGTGGTGAAGCACCACCTGAAGCGCGGGCTGGAAATCGGCACCTCCAACGGCTACTCGGGCATCTGGATCGCCTCCGGGATGCGAGTGACAGGCGGCCGTCTGTTAACCATGGAAATTGATGAAGAGCGCGCCCAACTTGCGCGGGAGAATCTCCAGGCCGCGGGCGTGGAACGCTACGTCACGCTGGAGCGCGTCGATGCCCTCCAGGCTGTCCCCAAGCTGACTGGACCTTACGACTTCGTCTTCATTGACGCCGAAAAGTCGGATTACATCCGCTATCTCCAGATGGTGCTGCCGCTGGTCCCAGAGGGCGGAGTGATTGTGGCTCACAACGTGTCGGATATGGCGGATGAGCTGCACGATTTCATCGTGCGAGTGAAGACCGATCCGGAGCTCAAGACTACTTTTGCTGAGCCTGGCCCCGGCGGATTTTCGGTCAGCATCAAACGCGGTGGCCAATGAACCGAGCTTTTGGCAGTCGCCCCTCTTGACGCACGGCAAAATTCTGACGTAAAAAATTAAGAGCGCCTTCACAGGGCCTTTGTTTGATTGCCGGACAGCAAGAATTGCACGGAACGGATCTGGCGCGAGGCTGATGTCCGCTGCCGGACTGACCCGTAGGAACGCAAGAGGTTAACCAACGTGAATCAGCCTTCTCAGACCAATCCCGGCCCGCGCCCGGCAGGCGGGGAGACGACTTCTCCCGGCGGACGCGAAAAGGACGCGCTTTACCAGGGCGGGCGGATGGTGGCCCGCGTCGCCGAAGTGGAGATCGATCTCGACTCAAAGGAAGTGAGATTCGGCGAGGTCTCAAACAGCGAGGACCTGATGATCCCGGACGAGTGCGAGTTCCGGGAATACCGCATCCTCATCCACCGGATCGCCTACGCCACCAAAATTCAGCGCGGTGAAGAGCACAAAGGGCGCGTCTTGCGGGGAGTCGTGTGCGACTTGCTGGGTTATCTTGAGGCGTAAGAACCGCTCAGGTCTCCGTGTAGGGGACGGGCTCCCAGATGCCCGTCTGGCCGCACTTGACGCATCCGCGCAACAATCCTCCCAGCTCCTGAATAGACTCCAGCAGCGGCTCATCCAGATAAATCACTTCCTGGGCGCGGCAGATCGGGCACCGCAGCAAAGCCCGCACCGCCCGCTGGTCTTCCGGCCCCAGCGGGGGAAAACTGATGCCCCAGATTTCCGGTGAAGGCGTGAGGCACTCCACTCCCCAGTAGGCAAAGCGGTTGTCCGGGCTGCCCACCCGACTGACCACGCGGAACACCGCCTCATGCGAGGTTTTCAGGCTGCGGATGCGGATTTCCTGCTCGGGCAGCAGGCGATGATTCAAGCGGATTCTGGCGCCGTAGAAGTTGACCACCACGGTCGTCGAATCCTCGACGAAATCAGTGCCTTTGTAGTCGGTTGCGTAAACGCGAATGGGCAGGGAGACGGCCAGCCTCGTCGAGCGCCGGACCCCGGTTCGTGCCACTCCCCCGGCCTCAGACTGATTTTGCATCTTTATGAGATAACCAAGAAGCAAGTTTTACACAACCCGTGTACGCGTTACTCTGCCCGGGCCGCAAAAAATCGAATTCCCACAGCTTCTTAGTTCGCCGTCGTATGAGAAGGGAGCATTTGAGGTTCCAAAACGACCAAGGCGTCCGTCAACTCGTCCAGGATAGCCCGCGCGTCCCCGATCCCGACGCCGGCCGCGGCGATGGCGGTATGGGCGCATTCCAGACAGAGGCAGTAACCGTCCTGCCCGACGATTCCTTCAGGACGGCAAATCGCACAGGGCCAGTCATCGTGATTGTGGACCAACAACCCGCTGCGTGAGAGTGCGTATCCCATGGTCGCCTCCAAACCCCTACCTATGTAAGATGCATGCAGCGGGCCATTGCTCCAGAAATCGGTGAGATAAAAACTCGTTGAATATAAAGGGGTTGCGATCTCAGGCTGCGAGCGAACTGCTTTCTTGCATCATTTCCATGACACCCCACGGGCAATTCTTGACGCTTGAAATCGTGCGGCGGGTGGTGGATCTTGGCCGACGGGATACGCCCTGAGAGAACTAATCACTCGGATCGGGAATGCCGTAGATGTGTACGTCGCCTTCCTTGCCTTTGACGTGCGCAAAGCCCAGATCCACGCAGGGAATCTTGTCTTTGATCTCGAGGTAGACGCCTTCGTTCACCAGAATCTTGTGGTCGTACGTCTTGGTCAGGCCTTCCAGGCGCGAGGCGATGTTGACGGTGTCTCCGATCACCGTGTATTCCATGCGCTGCTCGGAGCCAATGTTGCCCGAAACCGCTTCGCCCTTGGTGATGCCGATGCCGTTCCGAATGGGCGGCAGTCCCTTGGCGACGCGAGTCGCGTTATATTTCTTCAGCTCCCTCCGCATAGCGAGCGCGGCGCGCACCGCCCGCTCGGCGTCGTTCTCGCCCGTTTCGGGCACGCCGAAAACCGCCATGATGGCGTCGCCGATAAACTTATCGAGCATGCCTTCGAACTCGAAGATGGGACCGAGCATGTGGGAGAAATACTCGTTCAGCATGGCCACCACTTCTTCGGCCTCGGAGCGTTCCGAAAGGGTGGTGAAATCACGGATGTCGGAGAAAAGCACCGCCACGGTCGAGCGGTTTCCGCCCAGTTTCAGCCGGTCGCGGTCCTTCATCAACTGCTCGGCGCGCGACCGCGAGAGGTAGCGGCACAGAGTGCTCATCAGGCGCTGTTCCTGCGTGATGTCATCGGCGATGATCACCACGCCCAGCGACTTGTCTTTGCTGTCGCGGAGCGGCAGGGCGTGGAGGTTGATGTTCATGGCCTCGTCGTCGCCCTTGCGATATTTCAGGTCGTAAGTGGTGAAGCCCTCGCCCGCCTTCAAGGCCTTGTCAATATCCGCCACCAGCTCGGGGTTCAGGCCGGCGCCGAAAAAATCGCCGAACATCTGGCCGGGCTCGTAGCTGTCCGCGCCGGAAAAGATTTTCAGCGCCGCGCCGTTCGAGTAGGCCAGCTTCCCGCCCGGGTCGAGCGTCACCACGCCGGTTTCCATCGTCCGCAGGATGCTGTCGTTGTAGTTCTTCATGAAGCGGACTTCTTCGAACAAGCGGGAGTTTTCCAGCGCGATGGCGGTTTGCGAACCCAGCGCGTCGAGCAACTGCTCGTCCTCCTCGGTGAAGACGCCGCCGCGCTTGTTGAGCACCTGCATGACGCCCACAATTTCATTGCGCTCGTTCTTGAGCGGCATGCAAAGGATGGTGTGCGTCTTGTAGCCCGTGCGCCGGTCCACTTCGGGATTGAAGCGCGCGTCTTGGTAGGCATCGGGAATGTTCACCGTCTCTCCCGAGGTCGCCACGTGCCCGGCAATGCCCATCCCGCGCGGCACGCGGATCTCCTTCATGTCCGCGCCCTGGGCCACCTTCGACCACAACTCGCCCGATTGCCGGTCCACCAGGAAAAGGGTGCAGCGGTCGGCGTTCATGGCCTCCGAGGTCTTGGAGACAATCTTCAGGAGAAGCTGGTCAATTTCCAGTTCCGAGGAGACCGCGCGCATCACGTTCAACAGGATTTCGGAAGTCTTCATGCGCTTGAGGATTTCCTCGTTCAGCAACGCGTTGCGCAGGGCGATGCCCGCCTGCGAGGCGAAGGCTTCGAGCAATTCCTCATCCTGTTTGGTAAAAACGCCTTCGCGTTTGTTGAGCACCTGAATCACGCCCGCGATTCTTCCGCTCCGCCTTCGCATCGGCATGCAAAGGATGGTGCGCGTCTTGTAGCCGGTGCGGCGGTCCACCTCGGGATTAAAACGCGGGTCCTGATAGGCGTCGGCGATGTTGACCACTTCTCCGGTCCTCGCCACGTGCCCGGCAATCCCCAGCCCCAACGGCACTCGAATCTCTTTGACTGATTCGCCTTGCGCCACCTTTGACCAGAGTTCCTGCTTCTCCTCATCCACCAGGAAGAGCGTGGTGCGGTCGGCCTCCATGACCTCCGAGGTTTTCTGCATGATCTTTTGCAGCAGAGCGGTAAGGTCGCGCTCGTAGGCGAGCGATTTCATGACGTCCAGCAAGATGGCGGAATTGTCACGCACCGGCCCGGCCACAGGGGCCTTGCTGCGGCTTCGTCGTGCCGCGGTCTTGCTGCTTCGCTCAGGCACTCTCACCTCTCCGATTCGGACGGTCCCAATGTATCCTGAAGTGCTTATGGCATCCTAAAGTGGCGCGGCCCGGTTGTCAATTCGTACCTGGCCTTGGGGCTTGGCCGGCCACTTCCCCGAGGCCCTGGGTGGCTGAATGCGATGGATAGCCGGGCAGATGAGAAGCCGCCCGCTTCCAAACGCAGGTCATGCCCTTCTCTGTGAGGGGCGTTTTATTTTTTCCCCACCGACTCTTGCAACTAACCCTGCCTAGGATTGCATTCGGTGATTCAATACACTCTCCTGGACGGGCCGTTCCCTGTCAAAGTCAATTGTCTCCGAGTACGACGTCACTCGGCCGGAGCCTGAATGACCTCACGCGGGATAGGCAAACAAAAGGCGACTTATCGTTGCTAATCCACCTCGACCACCGCTTCGGAGTGGACGACTATCCGTTCCCCGTCTTCCTGCTATGTTCGCAATAGCGGCGGCCGATTTTCGGTTGAATTTAATGATTAATCGGGCAGGAGCGAAAATGCAGAGGGTCTCTGAGGTTCTGCAACGCCCGGTAATAATAGAGGGGTGTGGGACGCTTTCCCTTAAAGCGCAGCTTCCTCAGAAACTCGATCTCCTCCACGGTTGCATCGCCACTGAGGGATGAATCGCGACGGAATTCTTTGAAGCCCGGCTCTTCGCTGGAAGGCTGTTCAGCCTCTTGCTCGACAAATTCAAACCTCTTCGCGCGCCCCGAGCCCGCTCGACGGTTCAAGACGATCTCCATGGCAAATGTGTTGAGGTCGATGTCCCAGGATTCGATCAGAGGATTCAGAAAGCTGGTGCAGTTCTCAATGGACACGTTGAAAACATCCGTGTCCAGGAACTCAAGGATGGTCACCCGCATCTCCTCGTAGCTTCGGTGGCTGAGTCGGGCCAGCTTGTGCAGCCATTGTTCATTCCCCAACTCTTCTTGGGCAACCCGCTTGACGACAGCTAACAGCTTCTGTGTAACCAGTCGTTCGAGCTCGCCGAAAGGTTGTGTCTCAAAAATTGCCCTGACTTGTTTCTGTTGATTGGGTTTGCATTTGCGAAGGACCAGTTCTCGAACCTCCCTGAACGCCGGCGCGGGCGGGTCCCCTAATTCTCTTTTCAAATCCTCTCGCCGCTGCAAGTCAGCCAGTTTCGCCAGCTCTCCGTTCGGAAGCTGCAAGATCCTTCCCATCTTGTCGTAAATGTCCGTTCGATTGGGCGCGGGGGGGGATTTCTTGCGGGTCATCAATTGCGAAATGTAGGACTCCGTGACTTGGGCCGCAGCGGCCAGGTCCCTTTGTTCAAGCCCCAACTGTTCTAATCGCTGCCGGATCACTAGGGGAACATCCATAAGGTGCTCCGAGTGACTTAACCAAATCTGTTAAGCTGCCAGCATTGTGGCCGATTGTAGTTGACAAGTCAAGTTAATTAACCTAGAGTGATGCATGAGACTGGGCCAGCCACTCACTCTCCGGGTCATCTGAACCAAGACAGATCATCTGAAACCGCAGCTTTTCCGGGACCACCCAGGAGGTAGCCATGTTCGCTCGAAATGTCTCCATCCGTCTGAAGCCCAATTGCGCAACGGAGTTTACGCGGACGCTCGAAAACGAGGTCATCCCCCTGCTTCAAAAGCAGCAGGGCTTCCAGGATGAGATTACGTTTCTGGCGCCGGATGGCTTGGAGGCGCTGGCGATCAGTTTCTGGGACGGGAAGGAAAATGCGGAATCTTACAACCATGCGAACTATCCGGAAGTACAGAAAGCCCTGATGAAAGTGCTGGCGGGGCCGCCCCAGGTCCGGATCTATGAGGTCGCGAACTCGACCTTTCACCAGATTGCCGTCCCGGCCTCGCTTTGAGGGCGGCGGTTTCTTTCCATCCGGCGGGAATTGCCAAGATGGCCGCCCTCTTTCGCTTGCGCTGGCCGAATAACTTGGACCAAGAAACGAGGCTTTCCATGCTGACCAAATTCATGAAGTTGTTTTCCGTTGCCGTGTTGCTCCTGGCGGTGTTTTGGCGCTCATCCGCGAATTTCCAACTGGTCTTGGAATTGGTGATCTGTGTGACCGCGCTGCTGGTTGTGGCGCAGGCAAGTCGGTCGCGCAAGTACTGGTGGGCGGCTGCGTTCCTTGTTATCACCGTACTTTTCAATCCGGTCGTGCCGGTTGAGCTTCCCGGGCGGTTCTATCTCCTGCTGGACCTGTCTTGCCTGTTGGCGTTTCTCGGCTCGGTCGTTGCCCTAAGGACAAAACCGGTTCTTTCCATACCTTCGATCGTTGGCCGAAGAACTGGAAGCGAATCGCTGTGACAGCGAAGATGGGCCGCTGCTTGAGCAACTGGCAGAGGGTATTGCGGAGGGCAAACCATGTCGGAAAGAAATGGCGACAAGGCCAGATTCGGCCGCGAACGCAAGCGCAAGATTCGCCGTCGGAAGCACGTTCGGGAGACTTGGCTTGCCCTGGAAAACAAACCTCCCAGGGCATCCTCTGGCCCGCCCTCGGGAAAATGAATCAGCAATTCGACCGATGATGGCCGACGGTTTCAATGTTGTCCAGGGCGCCGACCCGAAAGGACTCTTTGATGTATATCCAGTACGCGGGCTTCACTCTTGAAACAAATTCTCGCATTTATGCTTTTCACGTGATTCGCCCGCCGGATGAGGCCCGCGAATTCACGGTCAACATCCAATCGAATGCCTTCGGTTCTGTTTCTTTGAAGCTACAAGATGGGCCGGGGATTTCGCTGGCGCGGCTGAAGCGGGAACTGGATCGAGAAACGCCGGAGTCGCCCGCCGAGACGAGTCTGCGCATCGGGCAGAGGGATGTCCAGGAGTATATGGCGAAAACTTATCCCAAGCCTGTCAAGAGGTGGGGCATTGGCTCGGAAAAATAGACCGCCTCATCGCAGCAGCCGGAGGTTCAGGGTGAACCGGCCACACGGAGTCCGCAAAGGATTTGTCCTTGCTTGCGGAAGCGAATTTTGCGGTTGCTGAAGGAGATGTGCAATGGGTCTTCTGACGGAAATTCCAACGAGCGTGGACAAGGTAGACCCACTGGTCGGCTTGTCCCCGGGGAAACGTAAAATGGCCCGGGTTCTTATCGTGTGTGATCGAGGCTCCGACACACACCAACTGAAGGCTGTCTTTGAAGAAGCAGGCATTGCTTCGGAGAACACCGATAACATGACCGAAGGCTGTGAGTCAGCTAAATCCGGCCGGTTTGGCGTGGTCTTTTCCACACCAGAATTAGATGGCGGTTCTTGGACGCGTTTGATCGAAGTCGCGCTACACGGGGGACTAAGCTTTGAAATCGTTTTGTTGGCTCGCACCTTTGACCTCAATGAGTGGGTCGAAGCAATGCAACTTGGGGCTTTCGAGGTCATCGACGTTTTGCGCGACCTGCGCAATGCTGGTGAAGTCGCGCGCCGCGCTCTTGGATCAGGGCACCTCAAGCGGTTCAGGCCGGGCCGCTAATCGACTCGCAGCACCAACGCCCGGCGCCTCCTGCAATTATCCTCTCAACCACGCTTTCTCCTCGTCGCGGGCGCCCGAAATCCCCACTTATTGAATCAACCTCCACTCTCCGAATCCGGTTTGTTCTGAAGCGCAGGACTTCACGACCCGGTGGACGGCCGAGGCCCCGGCCGCGCGGGGGGCGGCGCATCCAGAACCTCGCGCACCTTGCGCACCACGCTGTCCGGGCTGAAGGGTTTTTGCAGGAAGGCCATATCCGAGCCCAGCACGCCGTGGTGCACGATGGCGTCGTCGGTATAGCCCGACATATAGAGGACCTTGGTTTTCGGATTCGCGCTCACCAGGTGCTCCGCCAGTTCCCGCCCGCTCATGCCCGGCATGACCACATCCGTCAGAAGCAGGTCAATCGGCCCACGGTGCAGTTCTGTAACCACCAAAGCATCCTCCCCGTGGCGCGCTTCCAGCACCTTGTACCCCTTGGATTCAAGTACGCTGCGGACCATGGCGCGCAGCGCCGGCTCGTCCTCCACCAGAAGAATCGTCTCGTGACCCTTGGCTGGACTTTCCGCAGCCTTGCCCCGTCCCGCCTCGGGGGAAGACTTCTCGACCCTGGGCAGGTAAATCTTGAACGTCGCTCCCATGCCCGGCTCGCTGTAGACCCAGATGTACCCTCCGCTTTGCTTGATGATGCCGTAAACGGTGGCCAGCCCTAATCCAGTGCCCTTGCCTTTCTCCTTGGTGGTGAAGAACGGCTCGAAGATGTGGGCCTGCGTGTGCGCGTCCATCCCGATTCCAGTGTCGCTCACCGCCAGCATGACGTATTCGCCCGGCACGACGGTTGCGTGAGTGCGGGCGTAGGCGGCGTCCAACGAGGCATTGGAGGTTTCAATGGTCAGCTTGCCGCCTTGCGGCATGGCGTCGCGCGCGTTCACGGCCAGGTTCATGATGACCTGTTCGATCTGGCCGGGATCGGCCCGCACGCTGCCCAGCTTTTCTCCCAGGATCGCCACCAGGTCCACGTCCTCGCCGATCAACCGCCGGAGCATCTTGTCCACGTTGGTGACGACAGCGTTCAAATCCAGCACCTGCGGCGCCAGCACCTGGCTGCGGCTGAAGGCCAGCAGTTGCCGGGTGAGCGTGGCGGCGCGGGTCCCAGCTTTCCTGATTTCTTCCACGTGCGCGCGCGAGCGCTCCTGCCCCGGGAGAGTGTCCAGAAGCAGATCGCTGTATCCGGAAATGATGGTCAGCAGGTTGTTGAAGTCGTGCGCCACGCCGCCCGCCAGGCGTCCCACGGCCTCCATTTTTTGCGACTGCCGGAGCTGTTCTTCCAGTTGCTTGCGCTCGGTGATGTCTTCCAGGATGCCCTCGTAGTACAAGACGTTGGACTGTGCGTCGCGAACCACGCGGGCGCTGTCGCGCAGCCAGATCAGTGTGCCGTCGCGCCGGCGCGCCTGTGTTTCAAAGTCCCGCACCAGCCCGGACTCGTCCATTCGCGCCTGCCATTTCTTGCGGCCTTCGGGGTCCACGTAGACATCATCGGTGTTGATGGCCAGCGTCCCGGATGCATTCTCATAGCCGAGCATCTGCGCCAGCGCGGGGTTGGCCTCCAGCACTTTCCCGTCGGGCGTGGAGCGATAAACGCCCACCGGTACGCCTTCAAAGAGCGTGCGATACTTCGCCTCGCTGGCCAGTACCGCTTCCTGAGCCCGCCGCCGCTCGTTGATATCCACCGTCACGCCGCGCAGGCGCACCACGGTCTCGGAAGAGTCGCGCACCAGTCGGACAATGTCGCGCAGCCAGGTTACCCTCCCGTCCGCTGCTCTCATCCGGTATTCCACCTCATAGTCGCGTCCCGCCTCCACCTCGCGCCGGCAGTACGCCACCGTCTTGGCCCGGTCCTCGGGGTGGATGTGATTTGCCCAGAAATCGGGCTCGGAAGTCCACTGCCCGATCGGATAGCCCAGAAAGTCTTCCGCGCGCTGGCTGACAAAGGTGAACTGAAAAGTGGTGGCGTCCGCTTCCCAGACGATGGCGTCGAGAGTCTGAACGATATCGCGCAGCCGGCGTTCCGACTCATCCGCCGCGGCCCACAGGCGCAGGCTCTCGCTCAAATCCTCCACCACGAGCAGGAGTCGCCTTTCGCCGTCTTCGTCCCCCGCAATGTCGCTGATGTTGATGCGGACCGGGCGATTCTCAGAACTGCCCGCCACGGGAAGGCTCAGGAACACATCGCGCGCCGGGCCCTCGTCTTCCTCCAACCCACCCAGGCTTCGCGGCGGCCCTTCCGGCCGGATCACTTCGTGAAGGCCCCGCCCCACAACCTCTTCCGGCCGCAGATGGAACTCATCCAGAAACCAGCGATTGACGGAAAGTATGCGAAGATCCTCGGAAAGAACCAGCAATCCCGCCGGAACGTTATCCACAATCTCCTGCGCCAGTTCCTTGGATTTGACAAGAGGCGAGTCTTCTTCCACCGCGTTTCCTGCTTCCTCAAAACTGAGAATTACCGGTAAATATACACTAATTCCCAGCGGATTTCCGAACGAAGTCAAGGCGACCGGCTCTGACCGCTATCTGCCCTTCGACTTGTTGCGCTGCATGCTTCGAGTGTCAGCCGCAACAGAAGGCACGGGCACCGGTGATCCCAGATTGACGGGGACATGAGCGTGAGGGCGCGGGCGGTGGTTCGTTGCCTCGGTTCGAATCGTTTGCCAGGTCTGCTCGGGGAGCGTAAAAAAAACCTTGACGACTTCCGGATCGAACTGGCGACCCGATTCGCGCTTGATTTCCTCCTGTGCGGCGGCAAGAGGCAACGCCCGACGGTAGGGGCGGTCGGAAGTCATCGCATCCAGCGTATCCGCCACGGCGAAAATCCTGGCCCCCAACGGAATCTCATCCCCGAGCAGTCCTTGTGGATAACCGGTGCCGTCAAAACGCTCCTGATGCGTCAGCACGATCTCGGCGGCGGGAGCCAGGAAGGCAATGCGGCTCACCAGGTTGTAACCGATGCGCGCGTGCGTCTCCATAATCTGCTTCTCATCCGGCGTCAGTTTGCCGGGCTTGAGCAGGATGGCGTCGGGAATGCCGATCTTGCCGATGTCGTGCAGACGGGAGCCGCGCTCAATGTGCTTGAGCCGCTCCGGCTCGACCCCCATGGCCTTGGCGATTTCCATGCAATAGCAGCTGACCCGTTGGGAGTGGCCGGCCGTCTCGTTGTCCCGCAAATCCAGCGCATCGCCCAGGGCCTCCAGCGTCTCATCATAAGTCAGCTCGATGCGCTTCATTGCCGCCTGGTACTGGCGAGTGCGCTGCTCCACCATCTCCTCAAGATGATGGCGGTAATTCTCGAGCTGCTTCGCCATGTCCTTTGTCTCCAGGGCACGCCGCACGCTGGCCAGGACGACGTCGAACTGGAAGGGCTTAACCAAATAATCATCAGCCCCCTGCTTCATGGCTTGGATCGCCACGCTGAGGTCATTCACTCCCGTCACCATCAGAAAAGCCGACAAGGCGTGCTTCTTCCGGGCGCTTTCCAGGAGTTCGAGGCCCGAAATCCCGGGCATGTTCAAGTCTGAGATGATGGCGTCAAATGTTTGAGAATCAAGGAGTTCCAGCGCGTGCTCACCTGAGGACGAGGTTTGACATTCGAATCCCGCCGGCCCCAGCCTCTCGCTCAGCAGCGCGCAAACCGCCGCCTCATCATCTACAATCAGGATTCGTCTTTTGTTGCCGACCTCAGCCACAGAAGCTCCTCGCGTTTGGGGATGTCCTGAGTAGGGGAAGCCTACTCTCCGCACCTACCCTTGTCAAGAAACCATTCATTCTGAGGACCACCTCTTCTCGGAGGATTTCCCGCTCTATTTGATCCGCCTCCGCCGCCACATATCCTTCACGTCCCTCGTAAGCTACCACCCTAGGAGACTATCGGCAGTTGGGGGCGACAACTTGACGAGTTGACGTGAAAAAATCCGCGGGGTATCTTGCCCGCTGGCGGTTCACCGGCCCAGCGCAGGAAAATCCAAGCGCTGCCCCCGAGGCCAGATCGGAACAACTTATGAAACTTCATCATATTATTGAAGCCCAGCAATTCGACGTGCCGACCCTCGACAAGCTTTTCGAAATCTCGAAAAAAATGGAGACGGTGGTCCAGGAAGGCGGCACCTCCGATTTCCACAACCGAATTATGTCCACGCTCTTCTACGAGCCGTCCACGCGCACCCGCTTCTCCTTCGAGACCGCCATGCACCGCCTGGGCGGGCGGGTAATCTCCACCGAGAACGCGCGTGAGTTCTCTTCCGTTTCCAAAGGCGAGACGCTGGAAGACACCATCCGCATCCTGAACGGCTACGCGGATGTGATCGTGATGCGGCACAACGAGGTGGGCGCGGCGCGGCGGGCGGCCGCCGTGTCTGCGGTGCCGGTCATCAACGCGGGCGATGGCGCCGGCCAGCACCCCACCCAGGCCCTGCTCGACCTCTATACCATCCGCAAGGAAATCGGCAAGATCAACGGCCTGCGCATCGCCATGGTGGGCGACCTAGCGCAGGGACGCACCGTCCGTTCACTCGCTTACCTGCTCAGCAAGTACGAGGATGTCCGGATGTATTTCGTTGCGCCGCAACTGTTGCGAATGAAGGAAGACATCCTGGAGCACCTGCGCCAGCGCAAAGTGGAGTACGTCGAAGAAGAAGAGCTGGCCAAGGTGCTTCCGGAAGTGGACGTGGTTTACCAGACGCGCATCCAGAAAGAACGCTTCGGCGACCGCATCGCCGACTACGAAAAATGCCGCGGAGTTTACATCATTGACGAATCCTGTCTTCGCCTGATGAGGCCGGACTCGATCATCATGCACCCCTTGCCGCGCCTTGACGAAATCCGCATGGAGGTGGATAATGACCGCCGAGCCGCTTATTTCCGCCAGGCGCAGAACGGCCTTTATGTGCGCATGGCCCTGCTAAGCCAGGTTCTAGGCTGAAACTGCAAGAAGCAAACCCGCCGGGTTTGTCGAGCAAGGTTCGAAATCCCCAATAAAAACGCGCGTGCGGGCCACGCGCAGAGCTCCGGGACTTTTGTACCGGTACTCCAGTGCCCTTGTTAGAAATAGGGACTTGGGAGAGACTATGCACGATCATATGACAGGAAAAAACAAAACTCGACACCTTCAAGGAGCCAGCGCCATGTCCATCGGAGCACGAATTCGGGAACTGCGCGAGCAGAAACACCTTTCCCAAGGTGACATCGAAAAGGCGACCGGCCTGCTGCGGTGCTACACCTCGCGGGTGGAAAACGGCCACACCGTCCCTTCGCTCGAGACGCTGGAGCGCTTTGCTTCGGCCCTGGGTGTGCCTCTCTATCAACTCTTCTACAAGGGCGATGAACCGCCCTCGACCCCCCATCTCACCTCGCGCAAGTCGCTGGAAGAACTTGCCGAGGTCCCGGGCGAGGAGGGCGCCGACGCCCGATTCCTGCTCAAACTCAAATCGCTCCTGGAGCATATTACCGGGCCCGACCGTGAAGTCGTGCTCAGTCTGGCGAAGAAACTGGCTTCGCGTTAGCCCCGCAGGAGCCACTTGATGATCTGAAGGGAAGCCTCTAGCCCCGCTACCTTTCCCCGCCTCCATGCGCGCCGCCTCACCGGTGTTCCCCTTGATGCCGATAAGGATGTTTGGAAACGCTGCCGGCAGGGTTATAATGGCCTGACACGAACTCGCGAGATTTGGTGGGTCATCGCGACGGGCAGAACAATTCTCAATTTGCCGCGCCCAGGTGAAGGTGCATGAAGGCGCCCATACCCGCGAACGAAGAGCCGAGGCTTGAGGCGCTTCGCGGGCTCGACATCCTCGACACCGCGCCCGAAGGGGCTTTCGACGACCTGGCGCGCCTGGCCGCAAAGGTCTGCTCGACTCCCATCGCCCTCGTCAGCCTGGTGGACCAGGACCGTCAATGGATCAAGGCGAAAGTGGGGCTGGATGTGACCGAGACGCCGCGCGACCTGTCCGTTTGCGCCCACGCCATCCTCGAACACGACGTTTGCGTAATCCCCGACCTTGCTGCCGACCCCAGGTTCTCCGCCAATCCAATGGTGACTTCCGGCCCCAACCTGCACTTCTATGCCGGCGCTCCTTTGGTGACCGCCGAAGGCCTCGCTCTGGGAATGGTTTGTGTCCTCGACCACAAGCCCCGCGAACTGAGCGAAGAACAGAAGGGCCTGCTGCGCTCCCTGGCCCGGCAGGTAATGGCGCAACTGGAACTCCGCCGTGAAGTGAAGAGTCTCGCGCGCGCCATCGCCGAAAGAGACGCGGCGCAAAGAGAACTTCGCTCCAGCGAACAGCGCCTGCAGGCCATCCTGGACAGTACCACCGCCGTGGTCTATGCCAAGGACACGCAAGGCCGCTACGTGGTCATCAACCGGCAGTTTGAAGACTTGTTTCACGTCTCCCGCCAGCAGATGATGGGGAAAACCGATCTCGACGTCTTCCCCAAGGAAGCCGCTGAAGCCTTCCGGGCCAACGACCGCAAGGTGCTGGAAGCGGGATACCCCATCGAGTTTGAGGAGTCAGTGCCGCACGACGACGGAATCCACACCTACATTTCGATCAAGTTCCCTCTTTACGACGCGGCCGGAATTCCCTACGCCTCCTGCGGCATCTCGACCGATATCACCGAGCGGCGCCGCGCAGAGCGTCGGCTGGCGGCGCAGTTCGCCACCGCGCGGACGCTGGCCGAATCCGAGAAGCTGGCCGAAGTCCTGCCCAGAATTCTCAGCGCCATCTGCGAAGCCCTGGAATGGGATTTCGGCGCCGTCTGGGACCGCGACCGCGAGGCGGGCGTGCTGAGGTGCGTTGCCGCCTGGCATTCCGCCGCCGCGCAATACCCCGCTTTCGAAGCGGCCAGCCGCGGGATCGCCTTCGCGCGCGGTGTGGGGCTGCCCGGCCGGGTCTGGTCCTCCGTGCAGCCGGTCTGGATTCCCGACGTCGCCGCAGACGCGAATTTTCCCCGGGCCGAAAAGGCCGCCGGGGACGGGTTACACGGCGCTTTCGGCCTGCCCATCACGCTGCGTGGCGAAGTGCTCGGGGTCATGGAATTCTTCAGCCGCGAGATCCGCCAGCCCGATCTCGGGCTGCTCGAAACGCTCACCAGCATCACCAGCCAGATTGCGCAATTCGCCGAGCGTCGCCAGGCGGAGGAGGAGCTGAAACGCTACGCCCGCGAACTCGAAATGGCCAAGCGGGCGGAAGAGGAAAACGCCGCACGCCTGGCCCAACTGGTGAAGGAACTGGAGTCCGCCAAGCATCGCGCCGAAGACGCCACCCGCGCCAAGAGCCAGTTCCTGGCCAACATGAGCCACGAGATCCGTACGCCCATGAACGCCATCATCGGCATGACCGAGCTGGCGCTGGGAACGCGGCTGAACGCCGAACAAAAGGATTACCTCTCCACCGCCAAGGACGCGGCCGAGTCGCTGCTTGACCTGGTGAACGACATCCTGGATTTTTCCAAAATCGAAGCGCGCAAACTGGACCTGGAATCGGCGGAGTTCCACCTGCGCGAGCTGCTCGAGGACACCATCAAGGTTCTGGCCCTGCGCAGCCACGAGAAAGGATTGGAGCTCGCCTGCCACCTTCGCCCCGACATTCCCGAATTCGTTGTTGGTGACGCCGCCCGCCTGCGGCAGATCCTCACCAACCTGCTGGGCAACGCCATCAAATTCACCGACCAGGGCGAAGTCGTGCTGCACGTCGAGGCCAGCTCGCTCGCCCTCGACGAAGCCGTCCTTCACTTCACCGTGACCGACACCGGAATCGGAATCCCCAAGGACAGGCAGGAATCCATCTTCCAGGCTTTCAGCCAGGCCGACAACTCCACCACGCGCAAATACGGCGGCACCGGCCTGGGTCTGGCCATCTCCGGCGAGTTGGTCCGGATGATGGACGGGAGAATCTGGGTAGAGAGCCAGGAAGGAGTGGGAAGCGCCTTCCACTTCACCGCGCGGTTCGGCCTGGGGCCGGCGGAGCGTAACGCCGAAGCCAGCATGCTACCCGGCGAATTGGGCAGCCTGGAGAACTTGCCCGTGCTGGTCGTGGACGACAGCGCCACCAGCCGTCGCATTCTGGAAGAGATGCTGGAACACTGGAAGATGCGTCCGGAGCCGGCGGAAAACGCCGAGGCGGCGCTGCACCTGCTGCGCACTTCGCTCCATGACGGACGACCCTTCCGGCTCATCTTGCTCGACGCCCAGATGCCCGGCACCGACGGCTACGCCCTGGCGGCAACCATCAAGAAGAACCGGCGCCTCGCCCGCACACCTATCATTCTGCTGACCTCCGCCGCCGCTTCCACCACGGGCGATTCTGAAGCCGGAGCGGCCATTCACAAGCTGGGCATCGCCGCCAGTGTCTCGAAACCCATCAAGCAATCGGACCTGCTGGATGCCATGGTCAAAACGCTGGCGGGCCGCCAGCAGGAGACAAAACGGGCCGAGACAAAGCTCGGCTGGCGCGCGGGCGCTCCCCACGAAGCTCAGGTGCCCCTGCGCGTCCTACTCGCCGAGGACAATCCCATCAACCGGAAACTGGCCGTGCACCTGCTCAAGAGCCGCGGCTATCACGTCGCCGTGGCGACGAACGGCCGCGAGGCCTTGCGCGCCCTGGACCTGAATCCTTTCGACGCCGTCCTGCTCGACGTCCAGATGCCGGTGATGGGAGGGTTTGAGGCCGCCGCCGCCATCCGCGAGCGGGAGAAGACCAGCGGCGGACATACGCCCATCATTGCCATCACCGCGCACGCCATGACGGGCGACCGCGAAAAATGCCTTGCCGCAGGCATGGACGCGTACATCTCGAAGCCCATCCGCTCCGCTGAACTCTTCAAGACGCTAGACCGTCTGCTGCCTCCGGCACCTGCCGGGCCCGCCGTTGCACCGCCCGCGCCACGCGAGAAACAGCTTCCGGAATTCGACGAAGAGGCGCTCCTAGACCGCGTGAACGGAAACCAGAAGCTGCTGCGCGAATTGGTGGAAATCTTCCTGGACGATTCCCCCAAGCTGCTGGAAGAAATCAAGCTGGCGCTCAAGCGAAAGGACACGGAGGCGCTGCGCCGCGCGGCCCACGCCTTCCGAGGCTCAGTGAGCACGTTTGCCGCGCGCCAGGCAGCCGAGGCGGCGACGAGGCTGGAATCTAGGGCCATCAAGCGCGACCTGCGCGGCGCGCGCGAGGCTTTGCAGGAAGTTCAAGCCCAGTTCACCCGCTTGCGGCGATCGCTCAATCGCTTCGCTTTCCCGGGCCGGCCCGCTGCCAGGTCCAGGCGTGTCGGCCGCCGGGCTTCAGGCCGAGAGAGATAAAGGAGATTGACTCCCGCACGCAGCCGATGTTCAATCAGAACAGGCGCATACGCGACAGGGCGGAGGACTTACATGGAGCAGATCCTGGTGGTCGAGGACGACCGGGCGATTCGTCACCTGGTGACCGAAATCCTGAAAAGCTCCGGATACGCGGTGGACAGCGCGGTGGACGGCCTCGAGGCGATCGAGAAGGTGAAGAAAGGCAAGTTCGACCTGATGGTGCTCGACATCTGGATGCCGAAAATGAACGGCCTGGACGTCCTGGCGAAACTCCGCAGCGAGCCTTCCGCGCCCCGCGTCATCGTCATGACGGCCGACAACACCCCGGAGACCATGCTGCGCGCCCTGCGCGAGCAGGCGTACCGCTGCGTCTCGAAACCCTTCCAGTCGAAAGCCTTGCTGGACGCAGTGCGCAATACCCTGGCCGCGGGGCCCGCCGCACCGCCCATCGAAGTGGTCTCCGCGCTTCCCGACTGGATCGAGTTGCTGGTGCCGTGCGAATTCGACGCCGCCGACCGCATCCAGGCCTTCCTCGGCCAACTCAAAACCGATCTGGCGGACGAGGTGCGCGAGGCCGTGGGCCGTGCGTTCCGGGAGCTTCTGCTCAACGCCGTCGAATGGGGCGGCAAACTGGATCCCACCCGCAAGGTGCGCATTGCCTGCCTGCGCATGAAGCGCATGATTCTTTACCGCATCGCCGATCCCGGGCCCGGCTTCCGCATCGAAGACCTCAACCACGCCGCCGTCAGCTACCCTGCCGACCAGCCTTTCGAGCACGTCCGCGTGCGTGAGGAAAAAGGCATGCGCTCGGGCGGATTTGGCCTCATGCTGGCCCAGGCCATTGTAGACGAACTGCTTTATAACGAAGCGCGCAATGAGGTCGTGTTTGTGAAATCCCTGGATGGAAACTCACCCGCCCCGACGGCTGCGCAGCGCGCCGGTCCTCCGGCTTCTGATTCGATGGCCTTTCCCGCACGAGCAAGGTATCATCACCAGCGTGCGCGCAGGCAAAACGAACGCGTTGCACAAACCCAAGACTCTCGATTTAGACAGGGCGAAGGGATTCCGGGCCGATGGGGTCTAGACTTTCATGGCCGCGCGCAAAAGAAGGCATGGCCATTGCCATTTTCATCGTCGGGATGGGCTGGCTTTGCCGCATCGTCTGGCTGAATCCTTATTACAACTGGGACTCGCTTCCTTACACCGCGCTCGTCCAGGTGAGTTCGAGCGATCCGGTGACGCTTCACAACGCGGCCTACGGCCTGATTGACGCCGAGGCGCCCGCGAAAATCTCTCGGGAATTTCACTCCCCCGATCGCTACCCCAACTATCGCGGCGACATGTCCACCAATCCCTGGCATTTCGCCGAACAGCTTCCGTTCTATTCGGTGAAGATGTTTTACATTCTCGTCCTCGCTGGCATCCATCGCGTCGGCCCCAGCGCGCTCCAGGCCATGCGCCTGGTTTCGGCGTTTTCTTACGCCATACTCGGAGCAATTCTGTTTCTGTGGCTGCGCCGCTCGGCCGGCTCACTGCTCGCAGCGGTGGGCTCTTGCTTCGTGATGTCCACGGCGGAATTCCTGGGAACGGGAGCCGAAACCACGCCGGACGCTTTCTTCACGGGACTCGGATTCCTGTCGCTGTACCTGATTTTCGCGGAAAAGAAAATCTTCCCCGGCCTTTGCCTGCTGGCCGTGCTCCCGCTCATCCGGTCCGACGGCCTGGTTCTCGTGGCGCTGGTGCTGGCCTATCTGGTTTGGAAGTCGCCGCGATTCCGGTTCCGGCATGCCGTCGCGATCCTGGCGACGGAATTGCTGGTTTACTTTGTAACGGGGCGGCTGGCGGGCGGATACAGCTACGAGAAACTGCTTTACCATTCGTTTGTCCAAAATCAGCTCGCACCCGCCGAAAGCGTCGTGCGCCTCACCCTGGGAGAATACCTTCACGCCCTTTACATTTTTGTTCTGGGGACGCTGGCGACGCCCCGCCCCGTCTATCTTCTTTTGGGATTAACTTCCTTGAAAAGCAGGCTCGGCGACGCCCCGCTCCGGCATCTGACCTGGCTGGGGTTGGTTTTCACGGCCATTCACATTCTGGCGTTTCCCCAGCCTGACAGCCGCTATTTGCTTCTGCCCTTCACGATATTCATCCTCTGGGCCGTCAGCGCGCTTGCTGGGCGCTTGCAGCGCGATCGGTTCCCTTGGCCTGCAAAATAAGGGAGGCGCACTCCGCTCCGACAATGGTCATGGCGTGCTTTCCAAGCCTGCCAGTTTGAGGGACTCCGCCCAAAGGCGTCGGGCCGCAGCGTCGTCTTGGGCTTCGCGGGTCGGTGTCGAGGGACGGCATTTGTAGAAGTACTGGCCCGTCACGTTTTCGACTTCAGGCGAAGTGATCAGGCAGATGAGCGTCTCGGCGCCCTGCTCGGGCGTCAGCGCAAACAGCTTTTTGGCGAAGCGAATCCCGTAGGAAAGGAATCCGCCGCTTTCGTCGCCGAAGCGCGTGGCGACGAAGCCGGGATGAAATGCGTTGGCAGTGACGCCGGTCCCGGCCAGGCGGCCCGCCAGCTCGCGCGTAAAGAGAATGTTGGCGAGCTTGGTGCGTCCGTAGGCCTGAAATCCCCTGAATTTCCGGGCCGATTGCAGGTCGTCGAAATCGAGCCGGTTGCCGCGGTGGGCGTCCGAACTGGTATTGACCACGCGCGCCGGCGCGGAGGCCAGCAGCCGCTCGCGCAGGCCGTGCGTGAGCACGAAATAGGACAGGTGGTTGAGCGCGAAGGTCCGCTCCAGGCCGTCTTCGGTTTCGTGGCGCGAACCGAACACCGCGCCGGCGTTGTTCACAAGCACGTCAAGGTGCGGCTCGGATTCAGCGATCTCGCCTGCAACGCGCCTCATCTCCGAGAGCCGCGAAAGGTCGGCGTAGAGAATGCGGTGCTCGACGCCCGGACCCAATTGGCGCAGGCGCGCCATGCCCGCCTCACCGCGCGATTTCGATCGCGCCACCTGGACAATGCGCGCGCCCATCGCCGCGAGTTTTTCCGCCGCCACCTGCCCGATGCCGGAAGTGGCGCCGGTCATCACAACCGTTTTGCCGTGCATTTGCCCCATCTCGAAATCTGCCCTCCACACACGCGGCGGAGGGAATCAGAATTTTAGCACGGCGTGAACTCGGCGCAGGCCGCTCCGAGACGGCCAGTCAGGAGAGCGCAAAAGGGGCGTGCAACCTTTCGAGGTCGCGCGCCCCATCCTCCAACAACCGGCTCAGACTTACTTTAGAATGGTCACCGGAGCTTGCAGCCGAAAGCGCAGAAGCGATTCTGAAGAGAGAACCACATCCTTCTTACCCGTGGTGTAAGCGCCGGCAGTGCCGCCGCCCGCGCCGACTCCGGCGCCGATCGCGGCGCCCTTGCCGCCGCCCAGCAGGGCGCCGAGCAGCGCTCCGCCCGCCGCGCCGCCGGCAATCCACTCGGCATCGTGCTTTTTGTGGGAGCGCGCACGCCGGCCGACCGTGGACGTAGTCAGGCTGTAACCCTTGCCACCAACCTCAACGCTGGTCAGCGTCACCGCGAGCGCCGCCGGGGTTTTCAAGTGGCCGGAAGGCGTTGCGTCAACCACCTGGCCCACTACTTTCGCGCCCTGAGGGATTACCACTTTTTTCCCCACGGCGACCGGGTCTGCGAGAGTGGCCTCGAAAGTATCGCCCCCTCGGCTATTGTTGGAACTGAGAGTGTCGTCCAGCCGCACCCTCAGCACAGTGCCCTGAGGAACTGTCAACTTCTCGGGCGAGTGAGTCAGGCGTTGCCAAAAGGTTGGAGCGTCGTTGTCAGCAGCTTGCGCCGGGCCGCTGCTCTGGCAACCCAGGAGGGTCACAATGCCCCAGAGAATCAGAACAATCGTCACACCGCGACGGAATTTGCGCATGGCGCACCTCCATGTTGGCTTCACCTTGCTGTAGAGGCACGCCCGTTGCCAACCTTTCGCTCAAACCGCAAGCAGAGAGCGCTCAACACGTTATAGGGCTGTGAAAAACGCGGAATACGGGGCGCACGCCCGGATTTTCCAAATCCTGTGTAGAAAGTGCACGTCGAGGCGATTCAATTTGAACCAGGCATTTCTGCGGGTCGGGGGCCCTCGCGAGCAATCGCGGTTTGGGGGAAACTTCGGCCACTGCCCGTTCGAACTTCTATTGCTGGATGGTGCAGAGAATGCTCTTCTGGGAGTCCAGCACGACCTTGTCAGGTCTCACCGGCAGCACCACACTTCCTGTGACGGTGCGCGGGCCATTGAGAGCGACGAGCCCCAGCCGATGCGGCTCGCCCTTGACGATGATGTCAACCGGCACCTCCATTCTGAAAGAACCGGAGACCTGCGATTGCGTCACCGACATTTCCACTCTGGTCTTCCCTCCGCCCATGTCGATCATATTGTACTTGAAGTCGTAATGGGGAGTTTCCGTTCCATACACCCACTCGTTGAAAAACCAATCCATCGGCCGCCCTGCATGCTTTTCCACGACGCGCTGAAAATCCGCCGTGGAGGCGTTCTTGCCGGCATAGGTCGAGACGAAATCATGCATGGTGGCGATGAATCGTTCGTCCGGATTTTTCGATTTAACGTCCCACATCAACGTGCGAAGCATTTCGAGGACGTAGGCTCCCTTGTCATAGATCAGGATGCGGGCAAGCTGCGGCTCATGATAGGAAGGCAATTGGGCGCCGAGCCAGATGCAACCCACATCCACCGGACGATGGCCGGCACTGTCGTTGGAGAGCAACCACTTTCGTTTGAGCTCCCAGAAACTGCGCAGTTTATTGGGTTCGAATTGCCGCAGAAAAAGGCCGGCGGAAAATTCTGCGAAGCCTTCGGAGAGCCATTGGTCGTGATAAGTCTTCCAACCTACGAGATGTCCCCACCATTGGTGGGCCATTTCGTGCACCGCCACGACATTGAAGAACTCTCGCTCCTCGGCCGTTTCCTGCAAGTGCAGGCTGTTCCGCGTGGTCGCATCCAGCAAAGAGTCATAGGGAAGAAAGACGAGGTAGGGCCAGCTTTGTCCGAATCCCCGCACGGGCTGTTCGGATACCGCAACCTCTCTGAAGGGCAGACGGCCAAATAGGAGCTCGTAGAGTTTGAAGGCTTGGAAGCTCAGGTTCGCCGCATACTGCGCGTTGGATGCCGTATTGAACCCGCCCGTCATAATGCCGTAGCGCGACTCCATACCGCCGTGGCCGGGACCCGCCGCCAGCTCCATCTGTTGCAGGGTCGTCTGCACGTTTTTTAGCTCATCCGGCACCTCTCTGCCGCTGTACGCGGCAACGGTCAGCTCATGGTCGGACTGTTTCTTTTCCACGAAGTCACCGTAGTTGAATCCAATGACCCCCAGGGGAATGTCCGTCTTCCACTGCGTCTCGAGAGCATCCTTCTCTTTTTCCGATTTCTCCAGCTCCCCGGTGGCGACGAATTTGTACTTTTGGGGTGACCGGACGTTCATGACGAAATTGGTGCGGTCATCGAAAGCCCCGAAACTCGGAAACCAGGATTCTCGCGAGCCGACATAATAAAGGCCCGAACCCTGCTGGGAAACAATCCGGCTGTCGTGAGTGGAATCCTCCTGGTAGGTGATCTTCATTTTATAGGATGTCCCCGCCTTGGCAGGCTCCGGTAAGATGACCCAGGGATCGTTGTCCAGTTTGCGGTCCTCCTGAATGAATGCCAGTTTCTTTCCATTTCCGTCTTGGATGTCAGAGATTCTAAGCACACCCCGCAGGTTGAAGGGCAGCAGGCGCGGAGCTCCTTCATTGACCTGAAAGTTCAATTCGGCGCTGGCGGAGATCCGGTTGTCTTTGGCGACATCCAAATCAACGGTCTCCTGCGCGCAATGGGCTACCAGCGTCAGGTGGTCCGGGTGGGGCGATTTCGCATATTCGCCCGCCAAGTGAAATCCTGCCCACCACTCGTGGTAATTGTTCCGGTTGATGTGCAAGAGCATCACTTCGCCGCCATTGTTGAATTCGGGCAGGAGGATGGCGGGCCGGTTCCAACTGACCTGATAAAGCAGGTCGCCGGCGTGGTCGCACTTGAAATCCGCCAGAAACAGTCCGCGGCTCGTCGGGTCGGTAAGGTCGGAGAGCAGGCGCGCGGCCAGGTTGCGCATCTGGGGATTGCCCGCGCGCACGTTCGACCACCAGTCGTTGAAGCTCTCCTGATACTTCCCTTCCGCATCCGCGAAGGCTTTGCTGGCCTCATCGGCGTTTGCATTCGAATTCATATTGACCTGCGATTTCAGTTGCTGGAGCGAATCGTCCGAAAAGAAGAAGACGGCCTGATGAAACGCATCCACCAGCTTGGGGCTGCCGGTGAACCGTGATATCTGGCGCTGCTCGACGGCAGTCGGGGGATCCACCTCGAATTTACCTCGCCCCAGAAATAACGCCGCCAGGATACGGCCCCCCACCGGCGCGGCGAAGGTCAGCCTGCCGTCCTCCAAGGTGAACGTGCCGGCGTCCCTCTTGAATACGACGTTTTCCGCGACTGCCCCCTGCGTGCTTCCCTGGAGCGAGCGCAATTGCTTGTACTCCTGGAGCAATTGGCCCGAAGGGGCGGTGGCCAGATCGCCGGCAAAGGCCGGGGCCGAAAAGGAGAGGAGTAGAGCCAAAATCACGACGCGAAGAATCATGACTGCCTCCAAAGGATCCTTTACTCAGGAACTGATGGAGCGGGAGTGGGGACCCTCCAAGTTATTGCCGCAAAGACTATCCCCCTCGGGCACGATTGTCAACCGCGCTCCCGGAAGAAAATCGTGTTTCCATACGATTCTTTGGACATTTCGTCAGGGGGTGGCCATGGTCAGTGTTTTTCTGACCGTGGGGTTTTCCGTTCGTTATAATCCGCAGAATAACACGAATGGATATTACCACGAAATGGCCCGAAGGCCCACGGTCACCAAGGGCCGTGACCGTGGCTACCCTTGACCGGGGCTACCTGCTAGCGTAAGTATTGAGACCACACCATGGCGACTGCGAGCAGGATAAGCGCCAAGCAACCTATAGTGGTGGTTCGACTGGCCCTGCCCCGCAGCAACGCCACCCACAAGACAAAGGACATCCAGAGCAGAACGGTCAGCCATATGCGACTCTCACTCGAGATCGCCTGCCAGTGGCGCGCGGCCACCACGCCCACACCGAGCCACGCCATGAAAAACGCCGCACTGGCCAAGCCAACGTAGACCTTTTCCAGGCGCTTATATAGCCTCGTGAACCTTAACCACGCTCCGCCCAGCATCAGGGTCGCGCTCCTCGCGAATGACCACGCTACCCGGCCCACATCTACTATGGTCCGCAAAAGCCCAGCAGGTAGCAGGTAGCCACGGTCAGCGATTTTCTGACCGTGGGTTTTTCCGTTCGTTATAATACGCCAAATAACACGATTGGATATTACCAGGAAATGGCCCCAAAGCCCACGGTCACCAAGAGCCGTGACCGTGGCTGCGCCTGACCGGTGCTACCCGCTACCCGCCGGCGATTGGCGCCGGGCTTCGCGTTCTCGGAGTTTTCTTAATTCCCTTTTTAGGCTGTTGCGGTATGCCATCCAACCTATGAATCCGCCCCACAGCGTCGCGCACACAAAAATTGCCACGCCTTGCAACCAACCTCGCCACCCGGGGGTATGGATTATCCAGCTCAGCGTTGCCACGAAAGCAAGCCCGAGGACCGATAGGAGCCGGAACAAATACCTTAACCTCGCAATGAGCCTCTCCTCCGGGGAAGGCAGGCGGGCGGCGAGGAACCCTATGAGGAAGATTGCCGTCAGGAACAGGGCGGCGGCCAGCATCGCGCCCCATACCCAAGAGGAGCTCAGGTCAAGCCAGGTATGGAGCACCAAATACAGCACGACCATGTAGAACGTAGTGCTGCCTGCGTAGGTCAACAGTATGAGTCTGCGATTTTCGTCGGCGTCCACAACGGTCATCCGTGCCTACCTCCCCAGGGGGGAGAGCAAGTGGAAGGTCCAGACCACGGCAACGAGACACACATTCACCCCAATGAGAAGGAGCAGAAGGCCACCGTGGAGTAATCGCATCCCGAAGGTGATCATCAGACCGAAGTCGAGACCCAGTATGGCCATCATGAGGTGCGCGGCGAAGACCTTCGCGCGGGGCAGTGTTCGAAGTCCCGGGGCGTGTTGCCTGCGGCGGCGAAGGTAAGCCCAGGCAAGCATGCCTCCTGCCCATATCGCTGCGCCAACTAAAACACCGAGCCAGTCGTTCCAGGTGCCCATGGTGACCTCCGCCGACGGGCCCGCCGAGGCGCGCAGGCGGATTCGGCGCCCCTGCCTTTTACCGCCCTAATAGCGGTAGCCACGGCAAGGTTTGTATGCCGTGGGCATTTCGGCTCTCGTATCGTTG
>OFHG01000090.1_pt1 | contig 41604 bp, 37 predicted proteins | sample 1521931 | NCBI WGS metagenome assembly OFHG01 (sample SAMEA2468438, study PRJEB22500) | soil metagenome | biome: Glassland; feature: Farmland; material: Clay | place: Australia | collected 2013-01-31 | depth 0.55 m
CCGGCTTGCGGCGGTAACACGACCCGCGGCGGCGGGCCGGCTCGCCCGCCGCCTATATTCAGAGCACCTTGGACAGGAACGAGCGGGTCCGTTCTCCAGCGCGGTCATGTGCGGGAACAAGTTGAACCGCTGGAAGACCATGCCGATCTCGGCCCGTTTCGCGCATATTTCCCGCTCCCGCAACTCGTAGAGCTTGTCGCCCTGCTGCCGGTAGCCGACCAGTTCGCCATCGACCCACAGGCGTCCAGCATTGATCTTCTCCAGGTGGTTGATACAGCGCAGCAGGGTGGACTTGCCTGAGCCGGACGGGCCGATGATGCACACGACCTCCTGGCGCGCCACCTCGAGATCGATGCCGCGCAGCACCTCGAGCCGACCGAAGCTCTTGTGCAGGCCCTCGGCGAGCACCATGGGCCCCGCGCCTGGGATCAGCGATGCCCCCGCGGCGGCGCTCACGATTCGTCCCGACGCTGCGAGGGGGATACGGGCAGTGGCGCGTGAGTGGTGAACAGATGCGCCGGATCCGCTGCCACGGCGTGGGAGGAAGTTCACGCGCGGCACCACGGGCGTAGTGGCGCTCGATGCAGTACTGGCCGGCCGTCAGCACCGACGTGACGATCAGGTACCAGATGCCGGCCACGATCAGCAGCGGGATCGTCTTGAAGTTCACCGCGCAGATGAGCTGGACCGCGTACAGGAGTTCGGTGACCGTGATCACGCTCGCCAAGGACGATGTCTTGAGCATCGAGATGGTCTCGTTGCCAGTTGGCGGGATGATCACACGCATCGCCTGGGGCAGGATGATCCGGCGCAACGTCAGGCCCCTGCTCATGCCCAGCGCCTGCGCGGCATCGGCCTGGCCGTGCTCGACGGACAGCATGCAGGCCCGCACGATCTCTGCCATGTAGGCGCCCTAATTGAGCCCGAGCCCGAGTATCGCCGCGGCAAGTGGGGTGATCAGGCTGTTCGCGTCAGCGTGCAGGAACGAGGGCCCGAATGGCACGCCGAGGGAGATATCCGGGTAGAGGAAAGCGAGGTTGAACCAGAACAGCAGCTGGACCAGGATCGGCGTGCCGCGGAAGAACCAGATGTACACCCAGCTCGACCCGGACAGCAGCGGGTTCGCCGATAGCCGCATCACCGCGAGGATCACACCGAGCACGATCCCGATCACCATGGCGACCACGGTCAGCAGGATGGTGATCGCCAGGCCGTCCAGCACCCGCCTGGACAGGAAATAGCTCCCGATGACATTCCATTCGAAGCGCGGGTTGGTCAGCAGGGTGTGCACGAACATCGCGACGAGCACGAGCACGACCGCCGCGGCCAGCCACCGCCCCGGGTGGCGGACCGGGACGGCCTTGATTTCCACGGCCCACTTGTCAAGGATCTTCAGGTACGTGCCGTTCGCCATGAGGTGCTCCAGAGCGGCCAGTATGGGCTTGGCCATCCCGTTGTTCTTCGGGATAGCGATCCCGTAGGGCGCGGTGCCATACTCCGGACCCGACAGCTTGAACACGCCGTTCGACTGCTTCACCTGGTAAGCGGCCACCGGTGAGTCGGCCATGGCCACGTCCGCGCGGCCGGAGGACAGCGCCAGGTTGACCGCGTTCTGGTCGTTGAAGATCTCGACCGTGAGGGGTTTGCCTGCCGACGTGCACTTGGGAGCCTGGGCCTGCGCGTCGGCCGCCTGGGTCGTGCCCTTCTCCACCGCGACTTTGTGCCCGCACAGGCGTGCCTGATGAATACGGTGCCGCATAGGGACCTTCGACCTGCTAACAGGCCTGAGATAGACCCACCCGGAGCAAGGTCCGGAGGATTCCGCACGCTTCGGGGCGCGGGCCTGCGCGAGCGTTCGAGGGGCGGCCCGCCCCGGGCTCGCGGGTAGACCGCATGAGGCCCCCAACCGCAGTCCCAGATGGGTGGCCGCCAGCCCGGGCAAGCGGGTGCACAGAGCACGGCCCACAGGCCGACCCGCCCGTCGCCTGACCTGCGCAGACATGGAGGCTGCAGCGCAGGCCGGCCTTATAGCCAGGGTCCCGGGAAGATGCGCGTTATCGGCTAGTCGCGGCCAAGTAGCCGGGCAGCATTGCCTCCGGTCAGGGCCTCTAGGACGTGGTCGCGCAGGCCGCCAGCCCGCCATTGGGCCAGGGCTTTGTCCATCGGGAACACTGGCCAGTCAGTGCCGTGCAGTACCTGCTTGCTGAGCAGGCTGTTCATGAACCTCTTCATGACTTCCCAGCCAGTGTCGGGTTCGCAGACGTACCGGGGTGCCAGGCCGCCGAACTCGGTGTACACATTGGGGTGTTTGCGCAGTACGGCCACCATTTCGGTTACCCACGGCCAGCCTGCGTGGCACGCGATCATTACCAGGCTGGGGAAGTCGCAGGCGACCTGGTCAAGCTGGATCGGCTGGTCATTGCGGATCGGGAAGCTGACGGTGTAGTTGATGCCGGTGTGGAGGGCGACGTGCAGCCCGAGTTCGTCGGCCTTGGCATAGATGGGGTAGAGCGCCCGGTCGTCGATGGGGATGCCGAAGAAGGACGGCTGCAGGCTCAGCCCGGTCAGCCCTAGCTCAGCTACCCGGCGGACCTGGGCCAGCGCGCGGGGGATCTTCACTGGGTTCATCGAGATGGTGCCGTAGCCGGAGAACTTGTCCGGGTACTCGCTGACCAGCTTGCCGACGGCCTCGTTCAGGGCGTCGGCGTCGTCGCCGTATTCGTATTCGGCGTGCACGACGGCGTGGGCGGTCCCGCTTGCCTCCATATCCGCGAGCAGGTCCGCCAGCGACCGGTGCCTGTTGGCTGACAGGTCCAGGACCTTGTCGTACTGGTCCAGGTAGTCAGCCGGAAGCTCCTCGGCTGGGCGCAGCTCAAGCGGCAGCCGGACCCTGAAATCGATAACCTGCGGCACGGGGCCTCCTCGCGAGATGTCTTCACCAGTTCAGCTCCGTGGACCTGTCCCACACGTGGCCTCCGTTGGCCGAGCGGTCCAGATTCTCCTTCTTGACCCGCATGGAGGGGGTCCGGTCAAACTCCGCGGCGCGGTACTCGACATACCGGGGCACCTTGTACCGGGCCAGCCGCTCGGCGCTGAAAGCGATCAGCTCGGCTGGTGGCAGCGACTGAGGACTCTGTCCGTCCGCGAGGAGAACGTGGACTTTGACCTCTTCACCGAGCAGGTCATCCGGGACCGGGACCGCTGCCACCTCGAGAACACCAGGGTGTGAGCGGATCACGTTCTCGACTTCCGCGGCCGCGACGTTCTCCCCTGCCCGCCGTATCACGTCCTTGATCCGCCCGGCGAAGTACAGGTAGCCAGCCGCGTCGCGGCGCCCCAGATCGCCGGTGTGCAGCCAGCCGCCACGGAAGGTGTCGGCTGTCTCCTTCGGCTTGTTCAGGTAGCCGCGCATGAGGCCGGGAGCCCGGACGGCGATTTCACCGGGCTGGCCGTCCGGGACCTCACTGCCGTCTGGATTGAGTATCCGCACGTCAGCGCCGGGGCACGGCACACCGATGGAACCGGAGCCGATCATCTGCCCTGCCTGCCCGACCGGCATCGAGACGATCACTCCGGTCTCGGTCAGGCCGTAGGCCTCCACCCACGGCACGCCCCACCGGTCGACCAGGTCCTGGTGCAGCGGCGCAGGGATGCCCACCTGGATCGACAGTCGTACCTTGTGCCGTTTGTCGTCCTCGCTGGCCGGGGCTTTTAGCAGCAAGCTGGCGGTCGAGGCGATCCCGAACAGCACCGTCACGTCCAGGTCGCGCACCACCCGCCAGTACCGCGACACGCTGAACCGGCGCATGGCGGCCATCGACGTGCCGGTCCTGAGCGCGAGCAGCAGCATCCAGGGCGGGTCGTTGTAGAAGAACTGGAGGCAGCAGATCATCCGGTCGGCGGCCGTGAAGCTGTACATCTCAGCCATCAGATCGGCGAACCGGATCCAGTAGTCGTGCCCGACCGCGCAGCCCTTGGGCGGGCCGGTCGTGCCTGAGGTGTAGAAGATGTTGGTCAGGTCACCGCGGGCCTCGTCCGGCCGCTGCGGCAGGCCAGGCCCCGTATACGCACTGAGCCCACCTGGCTCGCCGTCCGCGGCCACGATGATCTCGGCCAGCTCCGGGCAGTCCGGCTGGAGTTCGGCGAACAGCGGAGCGTGCGCGCCGTCGACCACCGCGATGCGGGCGGCCGAGTCGCGCAGCACGTGGCCGGCGTCGTGGCTGCGGGCAGCCGGGTTGAGCGCGACGAGGATGCCGCGGCAAGCGGCGACCGCGAGCCAGGCCACCATGAATTCGGCGCGGTTCGGCATCATGACCGCGACCCGGTCGCCGGGCGCGATCCGTGAGCTCAGGTAGCCCGCGAATGACGTGATCTCGGCCCACAGCCGGGCCCGGCTGACGCTGACGCCGTCCTCGAAGATCAGCACGGGGATGTCTGGATCCTGGTGGCACGCGTCCCGGACCAGCTCGATCAGGTCCTGGCTGGGTGGGTCGCCGCCCGGCATGTCAGCCGGCCGCCCGTCAGGGATCGGCGAGGTCACTCGTACCACTCCTGCGGCCCGAGCTTGATCGTGTCTTGCCAGTGCAGGTCGTGGGTGACGATGAGCCTGGCATTGTAGCGCCGCTGCATCTCCTCGATCTTTTCCCAGCTCTCGATGATCGCGTCCGGGCTCCACAGCAGCCCCGGCAGGCAGCGGGCCTGCATCTTCTCCTTGTCGTAGACCGCGTCGCCCGCCAGGATGTACGCCTCGCTTTCGAGCCGGACCAGCATCGACTGGTGACCGGGCGTGTGGCCGGGCGTGGGGAAGATGACCAGCCGTCCGTCATTGAAGATGTCGTGCTCACCGCGTAGCTGCTTCCATCTGCTGACCGTGTCGAAGTCCTGCCGGACGTAGACGTCCCGCTGGTAGACCGGCGGCCAGTAGGCGAAGGTGAGTTCTTCACGCTGGACGTAGACGGTGGCGCCCTGCACGAATTCGAGCCCGCCTGCGTGGTCATAGTGAAGGTGCGACTGGACCACGTGACCGATGTCCTCGGGGTCCACGCCGAGCGAGTCCAGCCGGGACCGGACATCGTCGCCGGGGCTCATGACGATCTCGTACAGGTCGGCCGCGTCGCCGAGCCGGCTGCGCGGGTCGTCCAGCAGGGCGGGATGGGCGCCGCTGTCGAAAAGCACGTTCCCGTCGGGGTGCTGAATCAGGTAGAAGAAGTACGGCACGTGGATCGTCGCGCCGCAGTCCTGATCGAACGGGTCGAAGACCGAGCGGAGCGTCTTCTCGCCGCCGCAGTGGAAGGCGAACATCTTCATGGCCGTGTCCTCCGTCCGGCTGGGGTCTTCAGGCGCCGCCCGCCTGCTCGCCGTGCGGGTAGCGCGGCTTGCGCTTCTCCGCGAAAGCCGTCAGGCCCTCGGTTTGGTCACTGGTGGCATCTACTCGGCTGTAGTACTCGTTCATCAGCCGGAAGTGCTCGGGCGGGGACGCTGACAGGCCGTTGCGGACCAGTTCCTTGGTCATCCGTACCGCCATCGGCCCATTGCCGGCGATGACCCGGGCGATCCGGTCGGCTTCGGCCTGCAGGTCGCCGGCCGGGACGATGCGGCTGATCAGGCCGATCCGCTCGGCCGTGGCAGCGTCGATGAACTCCCCGGTCAGCAGCATTTCCATGGCATGCGACAGCGAGATGATCCGCGGCAGCTGATACGCACCGAACCCATGCAGCAGGTTCCATTTCACCTCGGGGGTGCCAAACACGGCGTTCGGTGAGGCGATGCGGATGTCGCAGACCAGGGCCAGCTCAAGGCCGCCGGCGAGCGCGTATCCGTTGATCGCAGCGATCAGGGGCTTGGACGTGGTCGCGCCGAAGTCCCAGCGGTCCTGCCGCCACGGAGTCCACTGGCTCAGGTCAGCGCCTCCGGTGTGCATGATCTTCAGGTCAGCGCCGGCTGTGAACGCCTTCTCTCCGGCTCCGGTGATGATCCCGACGAGGACGTCGGGGTCCCGTTCGATCTGCTGGAACGCCTCCGTGATTTCGGCATAGGTGGCTGGATCGAGAGCGTTGAGCACCTCAGGCCGGTTGATCGTGATCTTGGCGACGCCTTCACGCGATTCGAAGATGATGGCCATCTAGTCGGCCTCGCCGGTACCAGCCAGCGCTTCTTCTCGCTCGGCCTCGACATCGGCGAGCAGCATGCCAGCCCGCCGCATGGCGTCTGGCCTGGTTTTCGCCAGCCAGTGCGCGATCAGGGCGCTGATCAGCAAGATGACGATGGTGGCGTAGATGAACCAGCGCAGGGGGGCGGGGGGATAGGGATGGATGTTGCCCCACAGCACCCAGATCATCGCCGCGATCGAGATGACGGGCAGCGCCGCATGCCGGAGCCAGCTGAACTCCGCCCGGTAATCCCGCCACATGAAACGGATCAGCCCCACGCTGATCAGCAGGTAGGCGGCGATGAAGAACAGTGTGGCGAAGTAGGAGAGCCAGGATGCGAAGTTCAGCGCACCGTAGATCGCGCCGAAGAGGATCGAGGCAACCAGCGCCAGCGTCCCGCTGAACAGGCAGGCGATATGCGGTGACTGCCGGGCGTTGAGGCGGCTGAATGCCGACGGCAGCAGGCCGTCCCTGCCCATCTTCCAGAAGATCCGGCTGACCGCGACCACGGTAACAATGTTCAGCGCCGTGAAGCTGGAGATGACCGCGAGGTTGACGAACACGCTCAGCGCACCGTCACCGAACTTGTCAGCCAGCGTGTTGAACGGGGTGCCCGCACTGGCAAGGGCCTTGACGTTCCGGGTCGAGACGCCATAGCCGATGGTCACCGCGTAGGACACGATCACATAGAAGATGCCGACAACCAGTGTGGTGAGCATGACAGCGCGGGGAATCGTCCGCCGTGGCTCGCGCGCCTCGTCACCGAGAGTGGTCGCAGACTCGAAGCCAACGAACGCGAAGATCGTGTAGACCACGGCTGTGAGCAGGCCGCCCGAGCCCCCCAGGCTGACACCGGGATTGAACGCCTGGATCGTATTGCCGCCCGCGCCCCCCCTGAAGATGATCACCAGTGAGAAGATCGTCAGGATCAGCATCTCAAACCCAAGACCGATCAGCCCGGTGCGCAGCGACGGCTTGACACCCAGCACCCCCAGGGTGGTCGACAAGACGATCAGCGCCGCCGAGAAGATCCACCAGGTGATGTGCACGCCGGATGCGGCGAGCAGCGACGAGGTGAAGTTCCCGAAGAAGTCGAGCTGGAACGGGAACAGCAGCAGGTACGCCCCGAACAGGGCGACACCCGTGACAAATCCGGTCTTGGGACCGAAAGTCCTCGTCAGATAGGTGGAGAAGGAGCCGGCGCTAGGCAGCCGACGGGCGTATTCGCCGATCACCATCGCGATGCACACGCAGACCAGCAGGCCGATCAGGAACGCCAGCGGGGTAGCGGCACCGGAGTAGCCCACGATGAACGCGAGCCCCGCCACCGAGCCCGCTGCCGGGGCGATGAGGGCTGCTGACTGCGCGGTTACTGCAGGAAGGCCAATAGCGTGCCGCTCCAGACCGTGCTCATTCTGGCGAACTGACATCGGCAGCCTCCCTCGGGGCGGAGCCGGCGGCAAGGTTCCCTGATCTTATCGATCGATCGATCGAACATCAATGGGCCTGCCGGACCCGGGAGGGCAAGAAGAGGGCCGGGTGCTATACGCGGGCGCCGGGGAGTCAGCGTGCCGCGCGGGGCTCCCGCGCGGCACCGTCCGGCGCAACGTCGCCGGTCCCCCGCAACTCGGCCTCGACAAGCGCGAGGATCTCCCGCACCGGCCGGCCCGGCAGATCCGCCGCCCGTGCCGGCTGCCCGTCCCGGCGGGCGCCCACCATCGCCAAGGCGAGGGCGGCCAAACAGACAGCGATCTCCCCGGGGGGCTTCGGCCCGCGGTCGGAGTACCAGCGGGCGACGCCATTGCACATTTCCAGCAGCGCCAGCCGGGTTATACGCGCGTCGGCATAGCTGAACTCGCCACTGCGCTTGCCGCGCTCCAGCGCCTCCGCCCATAGTTGCTCGTATCCGTCGCGTAGCTGCATGACCTTGGTAAACGCGGCATCAGATACCGCCCTCAGCTCGTCGTCGGCGACCAGCGACCGCTGAGCGTCCAAGGTGTGGAACCCCACGTGTGCCCGGACCAGGGCAGCGAGCTGCGCGGCCGGATCCTCCACGCCCTCCAGGGCCGCAAGCGCCACCCTGGTCAGCTCGGTCATGCTCTCCACCATGAATGCGACCAGCAGTTCGTCCTTGCTGCCCATGTAGTGGTACAGCGCGGACGTCGACAGGCCCGCCTGATCGGCGATATCACGGATTCCGGTCCCCTCAAAGCCCTTGGCCGCGAACAGCTGCAGCGCGGCCTGCTCGATACGCTGCTTGGTCGGAAGCTTGGCCGGATCCGCCGGGACTGCTGCTCGCGCAACTGGCTGCCGCCGTGGCATGACGCTCCATCGCGTTCGGCTATCGATCGATCGAACTAAGTCTACCTGCGGGCAAGCCGCACGCCTCACGTCCAGGGCCAGAGGCCAGGAGCAACCAATCGGTCCCCAGGGGCCAGGCTTGCCGCCCATAGGCGGTCGCGCAGAGGCGGAAACACGCAGAACACCATTTCTGGCCGATCCATCCGCTGAACGGCACCAGACCGATGTCAGCCCCGAACGGCAGGGATGCGCGCGGCTGGCGTCAGGTCTCTCAGATTGCCGGCGGCCCGGCCGGACCCGGCGGGCGGTGGACCGTTCTGCATGACTATGCATCGCCACCCGGGGCAGCGTCCGGATCTGCCGTATGGCGCGCTGCCGACATGCGCTGGCGGGCCCAGTAGTTCAGTACCAGTGGCCGCCCAGGGTGTGACTCGGGTAGCGCATCGTACGCCGTCTCGAGAGCGGCGGCGGCGCGGTCAAGATCCGAGGCGTCACCCGTCATCTGGTACCGGTCCAGCAAAGCTGAGCCGAGGTTTGACAAGCGTGCCGGGCGATCCTGGTGATCGACAGGACGATCGTTGACGGCTAGCCCGGACAACACTCGACCGTCTACCCGATTACTCAGTGGCCGTTGACAGCATCCCTGGAATGCTCAGGCAGTTCTCGTGCGAACAGGCGGGCGTATCCGCGGGTGCAGGCCAGGACCAGCATGCCGGTGCCCGGGATGAGCGGCTCGAGCGAGGCCGTCCAGGTGATGGCCGTTCCGCTGCCGGCCGGGCGGAGCACGATGTCGCCGCGGTAGCTGCGCCGAGCCAGGAGAGGCGCGGTTATCCATCGTGAGCCACTTCCCGTTTCTGCGGCGAACCGCGGACGAATGCGCCCAGGGCAGGCCAGCCATCCGCTCTGCCGGGCGGGCTACGCCTGCGGCAGCCGGCGCAGCCTGGCCTGCTCCTGCTCGGTGATCTGGCGGTCGCGGTTGACGCCGAGCTTCATGTTCTCGATCTTGTCGTGCAGCTTGAGGATCGCATCGAGCAGCATCTCCGGCCTGGGCGGGCAGCCCGGCAGGTAGATGTCCACCGGGACGATGTGATCCGCGCCCTGGACGATCGCGTAGTTGTTGAACATGCCGCCGCTGGACGCGCAGACGCCCATCGAGATGACCCACTTGGGCTCGGACATCTGGTCATAGATCTGCCGGAGCACCGGGGCCATCTTCTGGCTCACCCGGCCCGCCACGATCATCAGGTCGGCCTGCCGCGGGGTGTTGGCCACCCGCTCCATGCCGAACCTGCCCAGGTCGTGCCGCGGGCTGCCCGCCTGCACGAGTTCCATCGCGCAGCAGGCCAGCCCGAAGAACGCCGGCCACACCGACCGCGCCCGCGCATACCCCGCGACCTTCTCCACGGTCGTGAGCAGGAACCCGCCCGGGAGCTTGTCTTCCCAACCCATGTCGCCCCGTCCAGGCAGCTAGGAGTTACCGGTGTCTGGCCTGTCCAGACTGCCCAGAGCCGGCCAGGATGATCAACGGCGATGTGTGCAACGATCGGTGCCGTCAGGGAACCGATCGGAGCGGGCCATGGACATGCAGCAGGTCGAGGCGTTCCTGGCGGTCGCTGACGAGCTGCATTTCGGCCGGGCGGCCGAGCGGCTCGTCCTGTCCCGGCCGAGGGTCAGCAAGCTGATCGCATCGCTGGAACGCGAGGTCGGCGGCGCCCTGTTCAGCCGCACCAGCCGCCGGGTACGCCTGACACCGCTCGGCACCCGGTTCCGCCAGCAGCTGCGCCCCGGCTACAACCAGATGCAGGCCGCCCTGGCCGACGCCCGCGCCGCAGCAACCCAGGCATCCGGCGTGCTGCGCATCGGGTTCACCGTCACCACCGGCGGGCAGGCACTCACCCGGCTGGTGACCGCGTTCGCGTCGGCGCATCCTGACTGCCAGGTGAGCCTCACCGAGGTCGGCATCGGCGACCCGTACGCGCCCCTGCGCCGGGACGAGATCGACGTGCTCGTCAACTGGCTGGCCGTCGACGAGCCAGACCTCACCGCCGGCCCGGTCATCGACCGCTGTGACCGGGCCCTCGCCGTCGCCGCCGGCCACCCGCTAGCAGCCAGCCCGCAGGTCACCGCCGAGGACCTCGGTGACCTCGAGATGGCCTCGATACCGCCATCCCTGCCCGCCGCCCTGCTCCCGCCCAGGACCCCATGGGGTCGGGCAGTCCGCCGCATCCACCAGGTTCAGGGCCTGCACCACACCCTCGCGCTGGTCGCCAGCGGCCGCATCGTCCACCCGACCGTCGCCTCGCTGCCGCTTGCGCACCGTGCCGACATCACCCTCATCCCCATCACCGGCCTGCCGCCGCTGCCACTCGGGCTGATCTGGTGCACCGCCCACGAGAACGCCCGCATCCGCGCGCTCGCCCAGACAACTGTCCCGCTGCCATCGCGGTGACGCGGGCCGCATGGTTGCCGACACAGGGCGATCCACCGGAGCCCGATGCTGTCGATGCGCTTGGGCTCATCAGCCTCGGCGAGTGCCGTTCAGTCTGCCGACGCATCCCAGCCGCAGCAGACCGGCGGGACAGATTCGTTACAGAGCGTCGTCGATGGGCTGGGCGGGAGCGCGCACACTCCCGCCGCTATGCATGGCTGGCGCCGATCCCGCCGGCCCCGCTGACGCACGCGGAAATGGCCGTTCTGCACGCTTGGCGGCATCCAGCAGGTCAGGGCGCTGCTCCGGCACCGGTGGGCTGCTGACTGGCTGCCCGATGCTCGGGGCCGACTCGATCACCCTGCTCACGATCCACGCGTGTTTGCCGACCTTGCGGACGCGGGTGAAGCCGTTCTGCTCGAAAAGCTCGACCGTCGCGCTGAAGAGGAAGCGGCCCTGCGCCTCGCGGCAGGTGGTCACCTCGGAGATCGCCTCGACAAGCCCGCCGCCAAGATGGGCGATCTGGTCGAGCGCGCCCTCCAGCGCCGCCCGCGCGATGCCCTGACCGCGGTGCCTCTTGTCAACGAAGAAGCAGGTGATCCGCCAGTCCGGATGCGGCGGCGCGTCCTTCTCGTATTCACGCCTGTGCTTGATACCGGGGAGTTCCTCCGGGCTGCCGTACTGGCACCACCCTTGCGCGGTGCCGTAATCGTCGAAGACCAGCGCGGCGTGCGCGCGGCCTCCCCGGACCCGGCGCTCCTTCCCGGCACGGTTCTGCGCCGCGTCCGTCCGGGACACCTCGAGGTGGTAGGCCATGCACCAGCATCCGCCGTAAACGCCGTTGTTGCGCGCGGCGAGCTCGGCGAACGCCGCCCATGTGGATGCGTCGAGCGGCCGGATCGTATACCGCATTGCGGGTCCTCCCTCGGTGAGCATTGCCCGCCCGCTCAGGACTCCTCAGCCGCCTGCGCCAACAGGCGCGCGAGCTCGGCCGGCGCGCTGATCATGGGCCAGTGACCGGAATCGATGCCGGCAAACGAGACGTTCCTGCTCTTCGCCAGCTCGGGAACCTCGCCGCGCTCAATCCATTCCCTGGCCTGGGCCGGGGTGAACTCCGGGCAGACCAGTACCACGGGGACGTCATAGCGCCGCTCGTCGGCGAGCCTGATCGCTCCGCGAGTGACCCCTTCCGGGACCGGAATCGCAGCCGACGCGATGGCCTGCTTCGCGGCGTCGTCCAGATCGGCGGAATCCGGCCCTTCGAACTCGCCCCAGCCCGGGAAGGGCACCGCGCCGTCCTGGACGGGGAGGGAATCGAAGTATGCCTCGCCGTCCGAGGAGGGAAAGCCACCGATCAGGGCGACCTTGCTGATCTTGCCGGGGCGGGCGTCGGCGGCGAGCCACGCCAGGCTGCAGGCCGCGGAATGCCCCACCACCATGGGCTTCCCTGCTGCCGCATCGACGGCCGTGACCACCGCGGCCACCTGATCCGCGAGCGTCGCCGACGCGTTGCCGTCACCCTGGCCCGGCAGGGTGACCGGCACGGCACGGTGGCCGTGGGCCTCGAGCTGGGTGGCAACGTTGTCCCAGACCGACCCGTCGAGCCACAGGCCGGCGATCAGCAGGATGTCCATCTCAGCTCTCCCTCCCCCTTGCGCTGCGGTCGCGCCCGGCGTAGTCAGCGAAGCTTCCCGGTCCCCGACGATAGATACGGTTCCGGACGATCGGGTTCCTGATTAGCCTGCTCTCGTGAAAGCCGACCTGAGCCCCACCGGGCGGGCGCTCCGGGCCCTCGAGCTGCTGCAGGCCCAGCCCGGCATCACCGCCGCCCAGCTCGCGGCGCAGCTGGACGTGACCGAACGGGCCGCGCGCCGCTATGTCGCGATCTTGCGCGAGGCCGGCATCCCGATCGGGTCGACCCGGGGGCCCTACGGCGGCTACCGGGTTGGCCGTGGCATCCGGCTGCCGCCGCTGGTGTTCACCGCCGCCGAGGCGCTTGGCCTGGTCATGGCCGTGCTCGACGGCAGCCACGCAGCCGCAGACGCCGACGATCCGGTCGGCGCCGCCCTGGGCAAGATCATCCGGGCGCTGCCGGAGAACGTCGGCCGGCAGGCCGCCACCATGCGCCGGCATGCCTCTGCCGCGCCCGACCGCGGGGCCGCACGCCCGGGCACCGAGACCACGAGCGCACTCGTTGCCGCCGTCGCCGCCCAGCGCCAGGTGAGCATCGGCTACCGCAGCGAATCGGGCAGGCAGCGGGAGGAGGACGTTGACCCGTGGGCTGTCGTCGTGCGGCATGGCCGCTGGTATCTGCTGTGCCACTCGCATCGCGCCCGTGCGGTCCGCGCCTACCGCATTGACCGGATTCAGTCGGTCGCCGCAGGCGGCGAGCAGTTCCGCGCACCCGAGAACCTGGACTACGTGGAGCTGCTGGAGCAGCACCTGGGGGCCGGCTGGGAGTTCGCGACCAAGGTCGTGTTCGATGCCCCCTACGATGAGGCCGCCCGGCATGTCAGGCCGCCGATGGGCCGTCTTCAGCGCACTGGCGACGGTGAACGATGCGTCCTGATCGGCACCACCAGCAATCCGGCGATGTATGCCGGGGAATGGCTGGCCGCGATCCCGATCCGGTTCCACGTCGAGGGCGGCCCCGAGCTTCGCGCTGCCGTCGCGGGTGTCGCAGAGCGGCTGACGGCCGCCCTGGGCGCAGCGCCGGGGCGAGGTGTGCTCGCCGGCGAAGGTCCCGCCCGCTGCGACGACCCGCTCATGGGCAGCGGCGAGGTCGCTGACCAGGACTTCGAAATGCACGACAGGGGCCGCCGTTGACCTGGTCACGAAAGCGGCGGCGCCTCGATGGCCGGGCGGCCGGGCCGGCCCTCGGCGGCGGCCGGGCCGGGTGCGACCTGCTTGGCGTGCCAGCCGCCCGGCTCGGTCCCGGCTGGGTCGGCGAAGGCCAGCAGTGGTTCCTGCCAGGTGCGGACCTGCAGGTGGAAGATGTCCGGGCGGTTATAGTGGCCCACGAAGTCGTGCACCAGCCGACCGCGGATCATCATGTCGGGGTCGGTGTCGGTGTAGAGGATGCGTTCCTGGCTGCCGTCCACCGGCCCGGCGGCCACCCCGCCGTAGGGGTCGAGGATCGCGGAGCCGCCGGAGGTGGCCGGGTCGGCCAGGAAAGCGGCGTCCTCATCGGTGAGCGGCAGCACCGACCGCATCTCGTCGCTGTTCATGCCGCAGGCGCTGATCGCGTAGCATTTGTTCATGTAGGCGACGTTCCGGCTCGCTAGCAGGCTGGTCTCGGGCATGCCGCACCAGGCCGGGATGAAATGGTTCGGCCAGCTGGCCACATGCACGTACGGGTACTCGGCGCACAAGGCTGCGATCGCCAGCGGGTTGGAGTTCTCCCCGCAGATCAGGCCGCTGACCGGGCCGAAGTCGCAGCGGATCGCGCCCTGGGCGGCAGCTTCGCCGGGCGCGTGGATCAGCCGCTCCCCCACCGTGGGCACCAGCTTGCGGTGGCGGCCGAGGATACGCCCGTCCCGGCCGATGTACAGCTGGGTGTTGTAGAGCGTCCCGGTGGTGCCGGGCCGCTTTTCGGTGAGGCCCATCACCACGTTGACGCCGGCTGCCGCAGCCGCGGCGCAGAGCTTGTCGGTAGCGGGTGAGGGTATCTCCACCGCGTTCTTGAACAGCTCGACCGCGAACTCCTGGCTCCGTTTGCTGGTCGCGGCGTGGTAGTAGTACCAGACGGGATGCCCGGGGATGAAGTTCTCCGGGAAGCCGGCGATGTCGGCGCCGCCCCGGCCGACCTCGGCGATCAGTGCGCAGGCCTTGTCCACCGAGCCGTTCCGGTCCAGCCACACTGGTGCCGCCTGGACCGCGGCCAGCCGCAGCCGCGGGTACTCATCGCCCATCGTTCCTCCTCGGTGCTGGCGCCGACCCAGAGCCGGCCTGCCCCGGCTGACGTCAGTCAAAGCTGTTGGGCCGCCCCTGCCGCACGTAGTCCGTGGTCGAGGCGATGTGTTCCCTGCTGTGGATCGACCTGCCCTTGGCCAGATGGCCGAACATCTGGATGCCGAAGCCACCGTCGAGGTCGTCGACGATCCGCTTCTTCCAGGGACGGCGGATGATCTGAGTGGCGAGGCGGCGCACGGTGCGGGGCTGGCTCATGATGTGATCCGCGATGGTGTACGCGCGCGGGATCAGCTGGTCACGAGGGAGGACCTCGTTCACCATGCCGTACTCGAGTGCAATCCGCGCATCGATGGCCTGGCCGGTCAGCAGCGCGTAGGCGGCACGCTTGACGCCCAGCAGCTCCTGGAAGCAGCTGTGTATGCCGTCGCCCGGCACGGAGCTGATGCCGTAGTGCACATCGAAGATCCGCGCGTCCTCGGCACACAGGGTCAGGTCGCACATGAGCAGAATCTCGGGATGGAAGCCTGACCCGTTGAACAGGCCGATGGTAGGGATCTCCAGGTCGTTGACGAGCGAGCTGACATTGGTCCGCCCGTCCTTGTAGGCGTACTCGTAGGCCCAGTACTCCAGCTGCTGCTCCTCAATCTCGAAGCCGGCCGGGTCGGAGTCCATCATGAACTCCTCCCCCGAGCCGGTCAGGATCAGCAGCTCGTTCTCGGGGTCCGCTCCGACTGTCTTGAGGAACTGGCCGAGCGCCCGGTGGTTCTGCACGCTCAGCTGGACCGGGCCGCCCCTGGTGTGGGCCTGTGCCAGGAGCACGCCGTCGTCCCGGCGATCGAGTGTGAAGAACTCGGCGAAGGTCTCCCGGTACTCGTCGAACCGTGGCGTGGGCACGAATTCCTGCAATGACATCGCGAGTGTCCTTCCGTTGGGTGTGGCCAGGGGCCAATGGCCTTCTGTCAGCGCGGCAATGCCCGCCAGTCGTCGGGAAAGAAGAATGCTTCGGAGTCGGGCGGCACTGGCGACTGCACCTCCAGCCAGGTAGCCGGCTCGTCGCTGTCGTTGACGAACCCGTGTGTCGCGTCGACGCTGACCCAGGCCAGGTCCCCGGTGCCGACGTGGACCTCCTCGCCGTCCAGCGTCCCGCGCATACCGCCGGAGAGGAAGAAGTAGATCTCCTCGAACGGGTGGTAGTGCTCGCTGGCCGCCTGCCCGTGGCCGGATCGGGGGGCGATCTGGGCCACGAACAGGGTGTGGTGCTGAGCGCCGAGCAACCTGTCCACCAGCATGTGGACGGAGATGTTCCTGATCTTGGGACCGTGATACCCGGGCATGGAGAGCTGGGCCGGCGGTGCCAGGTCGGACAGCTCGAAATGACCTGCGAGGCGGTGCCTGGGGTCGGTTTCCGACGGGCGCCCCAGTTCCTCGCCGTTGACAGCGGCGGCGGGAAGGCTGCTCGCCGCGCCGCGGAAGGTGGGTGGCTTGGGCGCCCGTACCGACAGCCACGACAGGTCCTCGCCCGTGGCTGCCAGCGCATGGCCCGCCCCGACCGGGGAGACCCCATAGTCTCCTGCCCCGATCTGGTAGGTGAGGCCCGCAACAGTGCGCACTCCCTGGCCGGAGAACACAAACCAGGACTCCTCAAAAGGGTGCCGGTGGGCGGGGATGGCAGTGCCAGCGCGCAGCTCGCACAGCCGCACCTCCAGGTGGCTCGCTCCGCTGGCACCATCGATCAGCACGGCAGTGCGCAGCCCGGGGACTGAGTCCGACTCGGTCCACCGCCGGTCAGCGGAACGGGCGATCCGGTAGGTCATGCGGGACTCCTATCCGTGGATTCGCCGTCGGCCGCCAGCGGCGGCGGCCCGGCGGCCTGCGCTGGCACGCCGGCCGCAGGCCGGCGCCGTCTCACCTGGCTGGCGAGCCCGGCGACACCGCCCGGCGCCACCAGCACGACGATGATCAGCAGGACGCCGTAGGACAGCTCGCTGTAGACGCCCTGCACGTGGACGAACAATTCCTGCGCGAGCAGCTGGGTGATGACGGCGCCGATCACCGGCCCGTACCAGCGGCCCGCACCGCCGATCACCGCGGCGACCACGGTGGCGAGCGAGATGCTGAAGTCGAAGGTGCCCACCGGCTCGATGTAGAAGATCTGCGCGGCGTAGAAGCACCCGGCGATGCCCGCGATCGCCGAGCCGGTGAGCAGCGCGGCCAGCTTGTACCGCGCGGTGGGGACCCCGAGCACCTCGGCGGCGTCCTCGTCCTCGCGGATCGCGATCAGCGCGCTGTACCAGCGGGTCCGCTCCACCACCCAGCAGATCAGGATCGTCGCCGCGGCCAGGGTGAGGAACAGGTCGAAGAACACCCGGGTGGCCTGGATCGGCGAGATGCCCAGCCCCGTGATGAACAGGCCCTTCGCCCCGTTGGTGAGGCCGAGGACAAGCGCCAGCGACTGCACGGCCAGGGTGAGGATGAAAGTCGCGATGGCGAAGTAGCCACCCCGCAGCCGCAGGCTCGCCACCCCGATCAGCAGGCTGACCACCACCGCCGCCACTGCAGCCACCGGCGCGGTCAGCAGCGGGTTCAGGTGCCAGCCCGCGGAGGTGATGGCGGTCGTGTAGGCGCCCACGCCGAAGAAGAGCACGGTACCGAAGTTCATATAGCCGGCGTAGCCGCCCAGCAGATTCCAGCCCCCGGCGAGCGCCACGTACATCAGCACGATCACGCCGATACGCACCGCCGCCACCTGACCGAAGCTTGATCCCCAGGCGGCGGCGACCGCGATCACCGCGGCGGCCGCGATCAGCCCGGTCAGCCGCCGCCGGGCAGCGGCCGCCCGGCCGGGGCCGCCGGCGGTGGCGGTGCCGGTACCGCCGGCCCGGCCCAGCGCTGTCACAGGGCTCGCTCCCTCCGGGAGGCCAGCCCTCCGCCACGGATCAACAGCGCGGCGGCTAGCAGGCCGTACACCACGACGTCGACGTACTGGAGCGGCAGGACCTGGTTGAACACCGACTGCGCCACACCCAGCACCAGCCCCCCGGCCAGCGCGCCCCGCAGGCCGCCGGTACCGCCGACGAGCACGACGATGAACGCATACGCCAGCCACTGGCTGGCCTCCTGGACAGAGAACGGAAAGACATCGGCTAGCAGCACGCCCGACATGCCGGCCACCGCCACGCTCAGGCCGAATACCACCGATGCCCAGCGGTCCACGTTCACGCCCAGCACCCGGGCCGCCTCGGGGTTCTGGGCCAGCGCCTGCACCGCCCGGCCCGCCATGGTGAACTGGAGCAGCGCGGCGATGACGCCCAGGATCACCAGTGCCGCGCCAGCGGCGACCAGGTAGTCGGTGGGGAGGATGACACCGCCCAGGTTGACCCGGCTGTTGCTGTAGCTGACGGTGATGGACCGGCTGTCGCTGGTCCAGATCATGGTGGCAGCGCTCTCCAGCAGGATCATCGCCCCGAACAGCCCCAGCAGGACCGCCTGCTCGGACACCCGCCGGACCCGCTGCACCAGTAGCCGGTCCAGCACCAGCCCGAATGCGAAGAAGACCGGCAGCGCGACGAGGACGGCCAGCAGCGGCGTAATCTGCCAGGCGTGGAGGAGGTCGAAGGCGAAGAACGCGCCCGCGATGATGATGATGCCGTGCGCGAGGTTGAGCACCCGTAGCACGCCCAGCGACACCTGCAAGCCCAGCGCGGCCAGGGTGTAGATCAGGCCCAGCAGCACGCCGATGGCGATGACCTCAGCAGCGGTGGTCATCCGGTCCCCTCCTCGCCCGGGCCGGCGGGCCCGGGCGGGCTGCCCGGCCCGGCTGACAGCCACTCCCGCACCAGGGCGGTCACGTCGCCGGCGAATTCACCGACCTCCCCATACCGGTCGTTGCGGCCCGAGCGCAGCGTGTACACCACATCCGCGATCTCCAGCGCCGACCTCACGTCCTGGTCCACCAGCACCACCGTTCGGCCCTCCGACCGCATCCGGGCCAGTTCGGCGTACATCAGCATGGCCACGGCGGGAGCCACCCCCGCAGAGGGCTCGTCCACCAGGACGAGGTCCGGATCGGCCACCAGCAGCCGGGCCACCTCGAGAATGCGCTGCTGGCCACCGGACAGGCTGCCGGCAGCGGCCCGCCGCTTCTCCCGCAGCTGCGGGTAGCGCTCATAGGCGGCGTCGACGGCAGCTGCGGCCGCGCGCCGGTCGCGCTTAAGCGGCCACGCGCCGAGCACGAGGTTGTCGTGGACCGTCATCGCGGGGAAGACCGAGTGCCCCTGCGGCAGGTAGGCGACCTTGTGACGGGCGCGGTCGTGGGAGGGGCTGCCGGTCAGGTCGAGCGTCTGCCCGTCCCGGGCCAGCTCGACCCACCCCTGCCAGGGCCGCAGCAGGCCGGCCATCACCTTGAGGCTGGTGGACTTCCCGGAGCCGTTCGGCCCGAGGACCACCGTGATCTTGCCTGGGGCGCCGGTCAGCGACAGGCCCTCCAGCGTGGGCTGGCCGACCACGTACCCGGCCGTGATACCCGCCAGCCGGATCGTCGCACCGCGCCGGAAGGCGGCGGGCACGGGCGCGGCGGTCACGCCGGCCCCCTCACCCGGGCGCCGAGGTAGGCGTCAATCACAGCCTCGTTGGCACAGACGGCCCCCGGGTCGCCCGCGGCCAGGACGGACCCGTTGGCCATGCAGATGAACTCGTCGGACAGGTCCACCAGGTCCGGCACCTCGTGGCTGACGATAAGGAAGGCGGTCTCGCCGCGCCGGGAGAAGTCCCTGATCCCGTTGTGCAGCACCTTCTTGACGTCTAGGTGGACGCCGGCGAACGGCTCATCCATCAAGACGATGGACGGACGGCGGACCATGGCACGAGCGAACTCGACCAGCTTCTGCTGGCCGCCGGACAGCTCCCGGGCGACCCGCTGGCCGTGCTCGGCCAGGCCCACCAGAGTCAGCCACTCATCAGCGTCTTCCCGCAGCCGGGCGATCCCGGACCGCCCGATCCCCTGCTGCTCGCCGAGGAAGAGATTCTGCCGCACGGTGAGGCTGGTGAAAACCCGCGGATTCTGGAAGGTCCGGGCGACTCCCAGGGCAGCGATCCGGTGGGCGCTCATGCGCGTGGTGGCAGTCCCGCCCACACGGATCGAGCCTCTGGTTGGCCGGTAGGCGCCGGTCAGCAGATTGATCAGAGTGGTCTTCCCAGATCCGTTGGGGCCGATCACCCCCAGTACCGATCCGGACGCAAGGCCGAGGCTGACGTCGCGGATGGCTTCCAGCCCGCCAAACCGCTTGGCCAGGTGCTCGACAGCGAGCGCTGGCTGCGTCATCCCGCGATGACCCCCTGGTTGCTGCGCACGGTGACTTCCGGAGCGACAGCAGCCTCAGGGCGCGGTCAGCTTCGCGGTGGCGACGCTGCCGGGCCAGACCGGCTGCTGCCTACCGTTCACCGTCTGCGTGATCACCTCAGAGAACGGCGTGGTGCCGTCGGCGTTGTACCTGATGTCACCGATGACGGTCTTGAACGTGTGCGAATGGATGTAGGCCCTCAGCTTCTGCTGGTTCAGGGTCTTGGCCCCTTCCACCGCCTGCTGGATGACCTGCAACGACGCGTACGCCACGAAGTCGTAGGTGGGGACCACCGACTCACCGCGGGCTTTGGCGAAGTTGACGACTGTCTGCATGCCGGGATTGTGCTGGTTGGGCCAGGCAACCGTCGTCCCGATCACCCCGTTGGTCGCGGCGCCAAGCTGCGGCCAGTTCGGCAGCGTGGTGGCCTGAGAGCCGCAGGTGCACATCACCTTCGGAGTGAAGCCGAGCACGTGCGCCTGCTTGACGATGGCGTCCTCGTCGTTCGGCAGCCCGAGGATCACCAGCATGTCCACGCCCTGCGCCTGTGCCCGCTGGAGGGCAGCCGTGAAGTCGGTGGTGGTAGCGGAGTATGTCTGGCTGAACACGACCTTGAGGCCATCCTGATTGGCGTACCGGATAGCGCCACCCTGACCCTGGTAGCCGTCCCGTGCCACCAGCGTGAACGGGTTGTCGTTGGTCAGAATGCCGACCTTGGTCGGGCGCTGGCTGGGCGGCAGGCCCTTGATGGCCTCGAACAGGCCGCGGGTGTAGTCCGGCTCCTGGTAGGTGTATGTGCCTACCATCCACCCGTCCGCCTGCTGGAAGTACTGCTTGCCCACGAACCCACCGTTGAACAGGATCTTCCCGGCGGACTTGACCATCGGGACGATCGGGGCACCGATGAAGGTCGCGTACGGCGCCAGCAGCAGGTCCACGTTGTCGGAGGTCAGCAGGGTCTGGTACTCGCTCTGGGCGGTCGACGGGGTGCTGTTGTCGTTCTTGATGTCCATGACGACCTTGCGCCCCAGCAGCCCGCCGGATGCATTGACCTGCTTCGCCCAGTCCTGGTAGACGGCCTGGTACTCCTGGGAGGACGCGCTCAGGATCCCGGTCAGGCCCAGCGTTCCCCCGATCTTGATCGGGCCGCTGCCGCTGCCCGAGGCGCCACCGCCCCCGCCGCCGGACGCACATGCCGCCAGCGTCACCGCCAGCGTCACCGCCGCCCCTGCCAAGCTGAGCTTCCTTGCTGTCCTGGCCATGTGTCGCCTCCGGGTCCTTCTGCTCTGGCCCTGCCCTGGCTTGACCGGAAACCCGGGCGGCGCGGTGGTCGGCCGGCAGTCATCAGGCCAGGAGGGCTGTAAAGCCAGATAGAACGCCATGTGCAGCCGCAGTGTCAATATTCGTTACCTAGCTGTAATTTGAGCACACACGTGCAGTGCAGACTTACAACTGCACGCTTGCACCGCCACCTAAGATCGGGAACGCTGCCGCACGGTGGGATTGTGGACTGACCTGCGGGGACCGCTCCCGCAGCTAGGGGGATCTCATGCGCTCATTCGATCCCGGGTCGGCTCTCGGGCCCCGGCTGCGGGAAGTACGCGAGCAGCGCGGTCTGTCCGTGCGTGAGCTCGCCCGCCGGGTAGGCTGCTCCGCCAGCCTGATCTCCCAGATCGAGCGCGGGGTCAGCACCCCGTCCGCCGGGATGATCTACCTGCTCGCGGTGGAACTGCGGGCCTCACTCGACTACCTGTTCGACGCGGTGCCGCCGCAGGAATCCGGGCCCGGGCCAGAACCCGCCGCGGCAACCGCGCCGAGTGCGGTCGCCCCTGTGATCACCCGTGCCGCAGACCTGGCGGGCCAGCCAGCCGCGGGCGCGGTCCCGGGCGACCCGGGGAGCGCGGGCAGTGCCACCCTGCTGCCCGGCCACGGCGTGGTGCAGCGGGTCTCCTCCCGCCGGGTCATCGACCTCGCCAGCGGAGTCCGCTGGGAGCGGCTGACCCCGCAGACCGACAGCAGGGTCGACTTCCTGGAAGTGATCTACGAGCCCGGCGGCCACTCGATGGACTCCGGGCGCCCGGTCCGCCACGACGGGTACGAATACGGCGTGATCATCAGCGGCCGGCTGCGGGCAGACGTGGGCTTCGAGGTGTACCACCTCGACCCGGGCGACTCGATCGCCTTCGAGTCCACCACTCCGCACCTGTACTGGAATGAGAGCAGCTACCCGGTGCACGCGATCTGGGTGGTCGTGCACTCCCAGCCCGGCCTGGCCTGACGCGGCCGGCCGCGCCAGCGCGGAGGCGGACCGAAAGGCCGGTGACTCCCGGCACGGCACAGGGGCGGCTCCCGCCGCGGCACGGTCTTCCCTTGCCGCAGCCGTCAGCCCCAGATTGGCCGAGTTTCATAGCTAGTTTCGGGGAGGGGTCACTCTGAGCGCTCCCACCTCATCGGCGGGCATGGCCACCAGCGCTGCGGACCTGCACCGGCTGGCTACCGCAATCCGGCTGCGCGGCGTCCGGATGGTGGCCCCGCAGGGGTTCGGCTACCTTGGCCAGGCACTGTCCGCCGCCGAGCAGTACGCCGCGGTCTGCGGTGCGCTGCTGCGGCACGGCACCGACCGGGTGGTCTGTTCTCCAGGCCATTACGTGGTCGCCACATCCGCGGCGGCGGAGACCGGGCTGATCGATCAGACCCTGCTGGCCAGCTACGGGCAGAACGGTTCTGCGCTGGAGGCAATCGGCACCGAACGCAGCCCGGTGCCGGATTACACCTGCGGATCGCTGGGCCAGGGGCTGTCCGCCGGCGCCGGGTTCGCGCTCGCCGACCGGCTGCAGGGGCGGCCGGAGGTGCGGACGTTCGCCTTCCTCAGCGACGGCGAGCTGCAGGAAGGGCAGGTGTGGGAGGCGGCCACCCCGGCGCTGGCTGCGGCCGGGCTGCTGCGCGCCAGCCGGGGTCCGGGTCTGTGTCCTGAACGTGCCGGTGATCAAGCCGCTGGACACTGCGACCGTGCTGGCGGCGGCTGCGGGCCGTCCGGGTCGTCGTCACGGCGGAGAACCACTCCGTCATCGGCCCGGGTCTCGGCCGACCGCTGCGCCGCGTGGGGCTGGCCGGCACGTTCGCCGAGGGCGCGCTCACCACCCCGTACCTGTTCAGCAAAGTACGGGCTGACGACCCAGCACCTGGCGGAGACCGCGTGGAGCGCGCTTGGCAGGCCAGGCCCGGCGGGGTGATATGGGACCCCGCCGGGCAGCCCACCCTACGCCCGGCGGTCCGGGCTGCCCGGCGGCGATGCATCCGAGGCATTTCGGTTACCCCGTCGTCTGGCAGGGGACAGGCTAATCTGATGGCGGTGACCGTTGAGCTGGCCCTGCTGTCGCGGGTTAGTTACGGCAGCCTGGAGATCACCGGCTCCCGGCTGCAGGGCCTGCTTGCGCTCTTGGCCGAGGACCCGCACGTGGGGTGCAGCACCTCCCGGCTGGTGGACGCACTGTGGCCCGACGAGCAACCCGAGCACCCGTTCAAGGCCCTTCAGGTTCTTGTGTCACGGGCCCGGGCCCGCCTCGGCCCTGGGGTCATCGTCGGCACGCCGGGCGGATACCGCCTCTCGCTGCGCGAGAACCAGATCGATGCCTCCGCGATCTTGCTCAGCGCGTCCGAGAGTGAGAAGCGGTCCCGGGCCGGTGACCACCTCGCGGCGCTCGGGCACGCCGAGGCCGGGCTCGCGCTGTGCGAGGGCGCGGAGGGCTGGGTCGCCGGGCCCGGCGACCCGCTGTCCGCGCTGCGCGCGGGACGGGTTCCGGCTTACCGGTCGCTGCTGCGGGCCCGGGCGCTGGCGCTGTCGCGTCTGGGGCGGCGGGCCGAGGCGGCGGCACCGCTGGGCGAGCTGATCCTGCGGTGCCCGCGGGACGAGGAGGTCCTGGCCGAACTGCTGCGGTGCGAGGCGGCGACGGCGGGGCCGGCGGCGGCCCTCGCCCGGTATGCCGATTACCGGCAGCGGCTGCGCGATGAGCTCGGCAGCGACCCGGGCCCCGCGCTGCAGGGCGTGCACGCCGAGCTGCTGCAGGCTGACGCGCCCGTGATCCGCCGCGGTGTCCGGCACGAGCCCAACCCGCTGCTCGGCCGGGACGACGACATCGCCGCCGTAGCTGGCCTGCTGCGCACGTCCCGGGTCACGTCGATCGTGGGCACCGGCGGCCTGGGCAAGACCCGTCTCGCGCACGCGGTCAGCGGCCAGGCGGAGCAGCGCGTCGTGCACGTCGTCGAGCTCGCGGGCGTCGCAGCCGACGGCGACGTCGCGGCCGAGGTCGCGTCCGCCCTCGGCGTCGGCAAGGAAGGCGGCAACCCGGTCAGCCGCCGCAGCGCCCCGCCGGGCGTGCCCGCCGGGATCGTGACCGCCCTGGGTCCCGGGCCTGCGCTGCTGGTGCTGGACAACTGCGAGCACGTCGTGCGCGGGGCCGCCGGGCTGGTGGGCGCCCTGGTGTCGCTGAGCAGGGACCTGCGTGTGCTCACCACCAGCCGCGCCCCGCTGGGCCTGTCGTCGGAGTCGGTGTTCCTGCTGCCCGAGCTGGACCTGCCCACAACGGCCGAGCTGTTCGGGCAACGGGCGAGGGCGGCCCGGCCCGACGCCGACCTGCCCGCGCCGGCCGTGCGGGAGCTGTGCGGCCGGCTGGACGGGCTGCCGCTCGCCGCGGAACTGGCCGCCGCGCGGATCCGGGTCATGTCGGTGGCCGAGATCGCGCGCCGCCTCGACGACAGGTTCGCCGTGCTGCGGGGCAGCGCCAGGGACGCACCGCAACGGCACCGCACGCTGCACGCCGTCATCGACTGGAGCTGGAACCTCCTCGACCCGGCCGGCCAGGCGGCCATGCGGGCCCTGTCGGTGTTCCCTGGCGGGTTCACCGCCGGTGCCGCCCGGCACCTGCTCGGCGCCGACATCCTGCCGGTGCTGGAGCAGCTCGCCGGTCAGTCGCTGCTCAAGGTCGCCGACACCGTGTCCGGTACCCGGTACCGGATGCTGGAGACCGTCCGGGAGTTCGCCGCGGCGCGCCGGGATGACGCCGGCGAGACCGAAGGCGTGAACGGCCGGTTCCTCGCCTGGGCCCGGGACTTCGGCGTCGCGCACCACGACTCGGTGCTCACCAGCGACGACCTCCCGGCGTTCGAGCTGGTCCGGGCCGAGCAGGACAACCTGGTCCAGGCGCTGCGGCACGGGCTCCACCGCAGGGAGGCCGGAACGGTCGCCGCGGTGTCGGCCGTGCTGGGCGCGCTGTGGGCGGCCGAGTCGAGTTTCGCCCGCCTGAACGCCCTGGCCAGGGACACGGCCCGGATCCTGCCGCCGTTCCGGCCCGGACCCGCGCTCGTCGAGGCCACCCGGGCCAGCCTGGTGCTCGGCGCGGTGAGCGGATTCCTGCTGCAAGGACCGAGCCCAGCGCGGTTTCTGGTGGGCCTGCGGCGGCTGCCGCCCGCTCCGCCGGACACCTTCGCCCGGGCCGCGCAGGCCGTGCTGAACGCGATGCACGGGCCGCCCGAGGCGGGCCTCGCGGCCATACAGGCGCTGGGCGAGAGCGACCAGCCGCTGGTCGCGGGCCTGGCCAGCTACGTAGCCAGCTACGCCTGGGAGGAAGCGGGCGACACCGGCGGCGCGCTGGCAGCGGCGCGGCGGTCGCTCGCCGCGTTCGAGCGCCGTGGCAGCGCGTGGCTCCGGACGGCCGTGCATGCCCGGATCGGCGAACTGTGCCTCCAGGCTGACGAGGCCGGTGCGGCCGACGAGGCGCTGCATCACCTGAACGCGGCGCTGGCGGTGCTCGAGGCGTTCGGAACGCGGGCCAGCGCGGACCGGGTGCGCGAGGCAATCGTGGCAGCCAACCTGCAGCGGGGCGCCTACGACGAGGCGGAACGCGAGCTGAAGCTGACAACGCCGCACGGCGCGGACGATGCCTGGGATATGCCGATGTTCGACACCGCGATGCGCGCGCAGATCGCGCTCGGCCGCGGCGACGCCGATACCGGCCTGCACCTGTGGCGCAGCGCGGCGGCGGCACTGCGGGACACGCAGCGCCCCGGCCCCGGCGGCGACCTGTCCCGCCTGGATCCCTGGGCACTGCAGATTCAGGCCACCGCCGTGGTCGCCCACGCGCAGCACGGCCGGCTCGGCCTGGTTGCGGAGATCACCGGGGCGCTGCCCGCCGTGCTGTCAGCGCTGACCGCTGACCCGGGGCCGCCGCCCGGAACGCTCGCCGCCTCCTATGGCCTCGCCGTCTGCGGCTCGCTGCTGCTGGCCCTGGCCATGACCGACATCGACCGGGGCCAGCGCGAGGCGGACGCCAGCCTTGCCCGGTCGGGAGCGAGGATGATCGCGCTGGCCGAGCGCTTCGGCCTCAAGAACGGGCTCCAGCCGGCCATGTCCGCCGCCCGCGCCCGGCGAGCCGCGCAGGACGCCGACGGGCCGGCCTACGCCGACGCCATGTCGTCGTGCGCCGGCCTCGACCCGGAAGCCCTGCGCGCCGCCGCCCGCGCCGCGCTGGGGGAACGAACCCCCCTCAGCGGTTGAGGTCGCGCCGGGACAGGGCCCGCGCCCACAGGTACCCGGCCAGCGCGAGCCCGGCGCACCAGGCGACGGCGGCGAGCACGGTGCCGCCGGACGGCGTGCCCGTCAGCAGCCCACGGAGGGTGTCGATGACCGGCGTGAACGGCTGGTGCGCCGTGAACCAGCGCACCGCACCCGACATCTGGCCCGGCGGCACGAACGCACTGCTGATGAACGGCAGCATCTGAACGAGCAGGAGGAAGCCGGTCGTGCCCTCCGCGGCCTTGGCCGCCAGGCCGAACGCCACGGCCAGCCAGGTCAGCGCGAGCGCGAGCAGGGCGATGACGCCGGCCGCCGCCAGCCACCGGCCTGCGCCGGCGGTGGACCGGAACCCCAGCCCGATCGCGACGCCGATGACCAGGGCCACGCTGACCAGCGTGCGGGCCATGGCGCTGGCGGCGTGCCCGTTCAGCACCGAGGTGGGAGAGATAGCCATGGTGCGGAACCTGGCGATGATGCCCTCGGAGGAGTCCCGGTTGACGGCCAGCGTGGTCGCCTGGCAGCCGTACCCGGCGGTGATCACGATGATCCCGGGCACGACATAGTTGATGTAGGAGGCGGCCCCCATGGCCGTCTTCAGCGCGCCGCCGAAGATGCCGACGAACAGCAGCAGCAACAGCACGGGCACGATCACCGCCGTGATCAGCGTCACCGGGTAGCGCACCACGTGCCGGAAACTGCGCCGCGTCATCGTCGCCGAGTCCCGCACGGCAAAGGCCATCGTTGTCATCGGGCGTTCTCCATTTCTGGCGTCGTTTCTGCAGTCGGGTGGCCGGTGAGGGCGAAGAAGACGTCGTCGAGATCGGGGGTGTGCACGGACACCTCGCCGACGTCGGCCGCGGTGTCGCCGAGCCGGTTCAGCAGCTCCCGCACCGCGGTCGCACCGCCATCGCTGGGCACCTCCAGCGTCAGCGGGTCATCGTGCCGGAACGCGCCGCCAAGGGCCCGCTGCGCCGCCTCGATCCCCGTGGTGCCGGCGAAGCGCAGCCGGACGTGGGCTCCGGGAATGCTCCGCTTGAGCTCATCGGGGGTTCCAGCGGCGACAACCTTGCCGTGGTCGAGAACGGCGATCTGGTCGGCCAGCTCGTCCGCCTCGTCCAGCTGCTGCGTGGTCAGGAAGATCGTGACGCCGCCGGCCACGAGCTCGCGGATGGTCCGCCACATCATGCGGCGGCTGCGCGGGTCGAGCCCGGCGGTCGGCTCGTCGAGGAAGATGATGCGCGGTTCGCCGATCAGGGTCATCGCCAGATCGAGCCGCCGCCGCATGCCGCCGGAGTAGGTCGCCGCGGTCTTGGCAGCCGATTCGGCCAGTCCGAACTGGCCGAGCAGCGCGGCGGCGCGCCGCCGCCCTTCGGCCCGGCCCAGGTGGTGCAGGTCCGCCATCAGCAGCAGGTTCTCCTCGCCGGTGAGCAGGTTGTCGACCGCGGAGAACTGGCCGGTGACCCCGATCGCGGCCCGTACCGCCGCCGGGTCCCGGGCCACGTCATGGCCTGCGACGCGCACCTCGCCGCCGTCGGCGTGGACCAGCGTGGACATGATCTGCACGGTGGTGGTCTTGCCGGCGCCGTTGGGACCTAGCAGCGAGAACGTTGTTCCGGCGCCGACCTCCAGGTCGATGCCGTCGAGGACGGCCTTGCCGCCGAATGACTTGCGCAGCCTGGTGGCCGTGATCGCGCTGGTCATGCTTCTCCTTTCGCCATCACCGCGGCCTGGACGGCCACGATCACGTCGAAGGTGCACGCAGCGGGATTCATCGCGGTTTCACGGCGGTTTCATTCGCTGGCCCGGGTGCTCGGTGATCCGTAACGCACGAATACTGGGACCACGCCAAATGCCTCATCCCTGGCCTGTGGTGGGCTCACGCCACAGGGCCGTCTACCCGCCGGCTTGCCGGCAGCGACGCGGTCCGGCTGGAGGCCTTCGGCCCGGTGCGCGTGACTGCCGCGGTCGAGGATGACGCCGGACGGGTCGCACTGGAGCTCGTGGAGGCTGTCCTCTCCCCGGACCCGTCCGGGGAGCGCGTCTTCATCCCCGTCGCACTCATCGCCAAGCCGATCCTAGGTTGGGTCTCCGCTCAATCGCTGGGACCCGTAGCTGGCCCAGCTTCCCGGGTCTCGGCTCTGCCCGGGAGGTGCCCGATGACCACTGCCGCCTATCCGCTGCCCTCGTCACCATCCAGCCCGCATTCACCGACCCCGAACGGCTTGCTCTGGCTGGCTACCTGGCCGGATACCGCGAGCTGACCCGCGAGGCTATGCGCTGGACCTGCGCCAGTTCACCGCCTGGTGCCGCACCCGCTCCCTTCCCCTGTTCGCCGTCCGCCGCGCCGACATCGAACGCTTCGCCCGCGACCTGGAAGCACGAGGCCGCGCTCGCGCGACCATTACCCGGCGGCTGTGCACGATCGCCGGGTTCTTTAAGTACGCGGTCGAGGAGGAACTCCTGGACCATTCCCCGGCCGCCCACGTGCGGCGGCCCCGCCTGGACTATGAGTCTCACGCCACCGCCCTGGACCGCAACGATCTCGGTGCCTTGCTGATAGCCGCCGGGCTTGGCACCCCACTGGAGCACGCCCTGATCTCCCTGCTGGCCCTGAACGGGCTGCGCGTCTCCGAAGCCACCGGCGCCGATATCGAGCACTTGGGCCCGGAACGCGGACACCGAACGCTGACTATCACTCGCAAGGGAGGCAAGGTCGTCACCATCCCGCTTGCTCCTCGCACTGCCCGGGCGATCGACCCGGCCACCGGGGAATGCTGCGCTGTGCCCGTCTTCGTCGTCGGCGACGGCCGCCGGCTGGACCGGCACGGCGATGGGCGGATCGTCCGCCGGGTCGCGCGCCGAACCGGGATCAGCAAGGCCGTGGGCCCGCATACCCTGCGGCACACGTTCATCACCGCAGCGCTGGATGCCGGGGTGCCCCTGCGCGATGTGCAGGAGGCCGCCTCACATGCTGACCCGCGGACCACGATGAGGTACGACCGGGCTCGGGGCAGCCTGGACCGGCGCTAGGGCGGTTCTTCAGGCCGGATGATCTGCATTCTCTGGCCGGGTGAGGGCGCGGCCCGGGATGCGTTCGCGGCGATACCGAGTTGGCTCGGTCGAGGTCGCCCCGGTGAGCTCGGTGCCGAAGCGGATTGTGCGGTCCCAGGGTCGATCTGGAAGCTCTTCATCGGGCTGATGCCGAGCGCGTGCGGCTTAGCGGTGAGAATGGCTGCTCTCCCGGGCGTTGTGTTCGCCGGTGACCGCGGCGAGCCCGGCCAGGGCCCGGGGGCCTTGCTCAGCGCAGGATCTCGCGGTGGGTGGTCAGCCGGTCCAGGACACCGGGGAGGATCTCGGTGCCGGTGCCCGGCCCGCTCGGTACGGCGATGTGCCCATCGTCGAGGGTGAAGGGGGCGGTGATGTCTTCGGTGAAGTACCGGGCGGTCGCGGAGATGTCGCCGGGGAGGGTGAAGTTCTCCAGGGCGGCCAGGGCCAGGTTGGCCGCCCGGCCCACCCCGGTTTCGAGCATCCCGCCGCACCAGACCGGGACGCCGTGCGCGGCGCACAGGTCGTGGATCGCGCGTGCCGCCAGGTAGCCGCCGACCCGCGCGGGCTTGATGTTCACCACCGAGCAGGCGCCCAGCCGCAGCGCGGCGGCCGCCACCCGCGGGGAGGTGATCGACTCGTCCAGGCAGACCGGGGTGGTCAGCAGCTGGGCGAGGTCGGCGTGGCCGAGCAGGTCGTCGGCTGCCAGCGGCTGCTCCAGGAGCAGCAGGCCGAACTCGTCGAGGGCGCGAAGCCGGTGTGCGCTGGCCGGGGAGTAGGCGGTGTTCGCGTCGGCCTGCAGGGCCAGGTCCGGGCCGAACCTTTGCCGCACTGCCCGCACCGGCTCGATGTCCCAGCCCGGCTCGATCTTGAGCTTGATCCTCTTGTATCCCTGCTCCAGGTAGTCTTCGACCTGGCTGATTAGTTCGGCGAGCGAGCCCGTTATGCCCACCGACACCCCGACTGGCACCCGGTCCCGCACCGCCCCCAGGTACTGGGCGAAGGACATCTGCTTGGCGCGCAGTTCCGCGTCAAGGACCGCCGTCTCCAGGGCCGCCTTGGCCATCTGATGACCCTTGACCGGCGCGAGCACCGCCTGCACCCGGGCGGCTGTCACCCCAGGCGCCGCCATCAGCATCGGGACCAGGTACTCGGCCATCACAGCCCGCGAGCCCGACAAGAACTCCGGCTCGTGGAACGGCCCCGGGCTCACCGGGCAGTCCGCCCAGCCCTCACCCTCGCTGGTGTGAACGCACACGAGCAGGGCGATCCGCTCGTCCTGGCTGTGCTGGGAGGTCCGGAACGGGGTGACTAGCGGCAGGCGCACCACCCTCAGTTCCACGGCCTCGATCTTCACCGCCCGGCCTGCGCCTTCTCCAGGACATACCAGCCGGGCTCTATCAGCCCGGTGACCTGGTAGCCACCGCCGATGGCGCCGCCGAGAGCCTCACGGACTGCCAGCCGCCAGCGGCGCGCCAGGCCCGGGTCGGTGCGGCGGATGGTGAGGATGCCGTCCGGGATCCAGCACCGCAGCCGGCCCGGGCCGCTGCTGCCCGCCCCTGGCATAGTCCCGGCAACCGGCTCAGCCGCCGGGCCGGCGGCCAGGACCGCGCGGGGCACGTCCTCCCTGGCCGGCGCCCGGGGTCCCCGGAGGTCCGCAGGTGCCGTGGAGCCCGGCAGGGCCGCCCGCAGGTCCCAGCTGACGGCGAGCCGGTCGGTTTCCGGGTCGTTGACCCCATCGGCGATCTCGCCGTAGAAGTCCACCAGGTACTCGGTGCCCACCGCGCCCAGGCGGGAGATATTGAACCGGGCGTTGCGCCGCAGCAGCGGGTCGAAAGTCCAGCTCATCCGCACCGCCCCGGCGCGCAGCGCCCAGGCGCGCTGGGCCAGCTTCAGTGCCAGGCCGACACCCCGGCTCACGGCTTCCGGGCTCACTCCCGCGATCAGCGAATAGCACGAGGCGCCGGCCGGTGGCCCGAACACGGCCACCGAGGCGCCGACGAGCTGGCCCTCTCGGAAAGCCCCGTGTACCCGCCCTCCGGCATGGGCCAGGCTGCGCATGACGTCATGCGGCATCGGCGGCACCAGCGGGGCGTCCCAGACCCGCGAAAACAACTCCGCCACCCCGCGCAGGCCCACCACCGAATCAACCGCCCGGACGGCAACCCCCGCCCGCGCCGCGGCACCAGCCGCGTCCCGTTCCGCATCGCCCAGCGTCATCACTGATCATCCCGAGCCCAATATCGGTTCTGTCACCACAGATTGTTTACCCCGAAGTCACGCTGGCGCAGGTGCGTGAACCCCGGCAGTGCCGGGGTTCACTGTTTCATTGCGAAGACCGCCTTCGCCTGCTTGCCGCAGGCGGCAGCCGCTGCCACCTGGCGACGGGTTGCCAACGCCGGGGGAGGCCTATTGCTTGACGGGCCGACGACGCCATGAGTGGGATATCCGCGTGTGGCCACCCGGGCGGCCGGCGCAGCTCTCACGCACTCCGAGCGATCGACGGCTCAGACGTGATCTTCGTTCGGCTACGACGCGTTAGCCCGGCGGGCCGTTGAACTTGTACAGGTCTGCGGCGCAGTTGGCTCTTCCGGTCGATCCGTGGGCCGGCGAGCCTGGTTCGCCCCGCGGGCGACTGCCCAGGCGTCCGCCACCGGACCCACGTGCCCGAGCTTGTCGGGGTTGCTCACCGAGCGGATCATCTGAATCTGCCCGTCGGGTACGCCGAGCGTCAAGGTAAAGGAGCACCTTGTTGTCCCGGTCGTTCGTCACACAACGATCATGGACGCCCTCGCCCCATCTTCCCGGCGACCCCTTGGAATAGGTCGCCTATGCGACATTGCCGGTAGCGGAGTTCTTCCGCCCGGGGCGGCCTTGGGGGCTGGCGAACACGCCGAGTTCGCGGGCCCGGTCGTGCTCCCCGGACGGCAGCGATGACGCGGATGGCTCGGACACGACGACGATCGTGGTCCGGTCGGCGGACGCGACTTCCTCCTGCCCGCCAGGACGCGTGATCACCAGCACCGGGACACCCTCGAGGATCCCCAGGGAGCGTCTTTCGTCTGTCGTCGGCATCCTGGATCGGATCGTGGTTCCGGCCCCCGCCAGCAGCGGTTCGTATTGCCCTGGAGTCCGGACAAACGAGCCTATCGCGCGGGTGGTCACGATGAGGCCCTCGGCGCGCAGCAACGCGACCGCCCTGCGCGCGGTCTCGCGCGCGACACCGAACCGCTGTGTCAGGGACGCCTCAGATGGAACTGCCGCCCCTGGCGGCAGCTCGCCGCTACCGATCCATGCCCGGATTATCCCAGCAAGCTGTATATATGCAGGTTCGTAACTATTCGTATCTATCGTCACAAACCATATCCTACCCATTTAACCGCACATCTATTCGTAGCCATGTCTAGACATGGCTACGAATAGATGTCACAATAGAGGCGCTACGGGGGAAACTGGGCGCGGGACCGGTGCCGCGGCTCGCTCTGCCGCACCGGCCCGCAGCCGACATGTTGGAGCCCTCGCGGGGATGGCGCTCGGCGGCTTTATCCGGGGGAAGCCGGGCGCAGCCACCCGCCGGGAATGGTGGTGCCGGGGTCTGACCCGGGGAAAATGGCCACCATCTCCCGGCGGGCGGTGAAGCAGGATGGATCCCCACCCGGCCAGCAGGTCGCCGATATCCGGCAGGGCTCACCTTGGCATGAGTGTCTGGACGTGCCCAAGCCACGCCCGCATGGCTTCTGCCGGGTCGGAGTACGGCGATACCTCAGCCCTCACCCGCGTGCCCACCAGGCCCACATGCCAGCGTGCGGCACTGGCATCGCGGACCATCGCGACTCGCTCAAGACCGATCTCGGCATAGGCCACCCGCTCGGGATCATCCACCAGATTCGAGGCCAGGCGGCGCCAGAACACATCCCGCGCGCGCTCTGCGTCAGGGGCCAGGAATTCAGCCAGTACCCGTTCGACGGGCACCCCCTTCTGCGGCTCCCGCCCTTGAACCACTAACTCGAACCGCGCTGCTGGTGGGACATGGGCGGGGCTGGAGCGGAGCAGGTATTCGTTCCCGTCGAGGAGATAGCGCTCAACATGCCACCCGGTGCCAGCTCCCGGCCCCGCTGCACGCCCGTCATCCGTCTGCTCGTCCATGACATGCTCCCCTGGCACCCGCCTCAGAGAAACCAGCATCAGACCAGCTGGGGATCCCAGAAGCGGCGGCTGCTCCTAGCGTCTGCACGGCGAGATCCTTGCAGCCGACCGACAGCGATGCTCAGCCGTATTCAAACGCTCACAAAACTCATATATCGTAATACTAGGTCTAGGCGTAACAAGAGCCCCGGCACTTTCGCCTGTTTCATTGTGATCAAGAACAGTTAAGCGCACCAATCGCGCATGCAACACTGGCAAAGACGGGCATTTCCGGGCACGGGCTGGCTTCTGGGCGCCCCCGGGGCGAGGCTATAGCTGATGGCGCGGGTTAATGGTTCGTGGCTGCGCTCGCAACGGCGGGCGCAGGGTTGGGATGTGCCCCAGATGGCCCGCCGCCTTGCCGCAGCAGCAGGCGAGGACCGCGGCTCCATGCCCAGCCATGAAACCCTGACCGGCTACATCAGGCGATGGGAAGCCGGGCGGGCCGGCGTGTCCGAACGCTACGAGTTGCTCTTCGCGAAGGCGTTCGGCGTGGAGCGGGCGGAGATCGAGGTCCCGCCGTCCGCGCCGCAGGCGGCTCAGGGGGATGACGCCCTCGACCTCATCGAACTCGCCCGCCAGGCTGAGCGCTCCGATCTGGGCCACGGAACGCTTGAGGCGCTGTGCGCGGTGAAGGAGCGCCTGTGCCGGGATTACCCCTCCGGGTCCGCCGGGGAGCTGGCCCGGCGTGGGACCGGCTACCTGCGCTACGCTCTTGGCCTGCTCGATGGCCGGGTCAGCCTGGCTGAGCACCGCGAGCTGCTGGTGACCGGGGGCTGGCTGGCCGCATTACTGGGCTGCCTGTACTACGACCTGGGTAACACCGGTGCGGCCGAGGTGGCCAGGGCGATGGCGCGTAACCTGGGCCAGCAGGCCGGGCACAACGAGATAGTCGCCTGGTCATGTGAGCTTGCGGCTTGGTTTGCCCTGGTGGAGGGCAGGCATGCTGACGTGGTGAAGTGGGCCGAGGCCGGGGTGAACCAGGCGGGCCGGACGAATGCGGCAGTCCAGCTCTCCCTGCAGGCCGCCCGTGGCTACGCGCGGCTGGGGGACAAACGGGCCATCGCCGCCCTGAGGGCCGGGCGGCGGATCCTCGACGAGCTTCCCGAGCCCACTTACCCAGAGCATCATTTCTCTGTCGATCACGACAAGTATGACTTCTACGCCGGAACAATATGGACTTGGCTCGGCACCGACGACGCCACGGCAGCCAAACACGCGCGCATAGCGGCTGCAAGGTGCGTTCTCCCCACCGGCAGCATCCAATGGCCCATGCGGCTGGCCATCAGCAAGCTTGACCTCGCAGTGATCGCCGGCCGGCGCGGCGATCTGGACGAAGCAATCGCCTGCGGCACCGCCGCCCTGCAGGTCCCCCGCCGGTCGGCCCAGTTGCTGCCGCGCGCCGCCGAGTTCGGTTACCGCCTGGCAGCGCAGTATCCGCGTGAACACCTCGTACGCGAGTACCGTGACCTGGTCCGCACTGCACGCCAGGCGCTCCCCTCCGGGACCGGCCAGCAGGCGAACGGCCCGCACGCCGCCCCGTGCTCACTGCGTGCCAACACCACCCGGGCGCGGCGCTTTCCCGCGCGGCCAGGCGATTCTGCCGAGGGCCGAGCCGATGGGTCTCACCGGCCGGTCCATCGACCGGGCCCTGGTTTTCCAGGAGCGTTGTAGCAGGTCAGGTCAGCCGTGAGTGGACGGATGCCGTCGAGCGCATCGCCGAGCCGGTCTTTTTCCACGCCGGGCGGCGGCCTCCGGTGGTGCTTGTCCACGACGCCTGCGGGAATATCACCACACCGGTGCTGACGTGCCCGCACTGCCACGGTGAGGTCAGCGCCGCCAACACCCGCAGCGAGCCCGGCCCGGGAAGCAGACGGCCGGCCGCTGCGGGTGCACACCGCTGACAGGCACAGAGCAAGCTCACCGGCCGGCATGCCGAAAGGCATCCGGGCGCCACGTTAGGCGCCGATGTTCGCTGCCCTCCTGGGACATCAGCTTTCTCATGTGGAACTCATCGATCAGCGTGCCATCGCGGACCAGCGCTGGCGGCGCAGCCCTTCCAGCCAAACCTCAGATACAGGCTGAGCGCGCGGGTTGTTCGGCCATCGCTACGCGGCGGATTGGACCTTATCCGGATGAGTGCCGGCCAGGTAATCGGCGCTGCCTTGGCTCTGCGGCTGCGCAGCCCGGCACGAAGGACAGCCCGGGCAGCGCCCCGGAGACATCGACGTTCTCGTCCTTGGGGAACCAGGCCGAGATCAGTTCTATGACCCGCTCAGCGCAGCGGAGAAGTGGCTCGGACGGCACGTCCAGGCAACAATCCGCGGCGCTGACTGGCTGGATGCGGGATCGGGATCGTTCCACGACACCGTGACCAGTCGGCCCCTGCTCAGGATCCCCCTTTCGCGCAGCTCACTGAACCGGGAGCGCTTTCACGCCAGACAGTGCTGCCGTCGCCCTGCCGATCGTCCACGAAGCATCCGCTTCGGTGATCGGCCGCGCTGCTGGGTCGAAGTACTGCGCCGTGTGACAGGTGCGACGCAGCTGCTCGGGCGACCTGTGTGCCCGGATGTGACCAACTTCGGAAGTATGCGCGAAACCCGGGACGGTTCATATGACCAAGGTCACCAAGCTATGGGCCAATGGCCAGTGGTGTATGGCCTTGCCGACGATAGTTTCAGGAGTAGAGACAGGAGGCACGACTATAGGGTTGCCCTGCCTGTACGGCTGACCCCACGTGGGAGGTGGGGAAGATGGCCATTGCAGTGGACCTGACCGCACACGCAGCTCAGATCGGCCATGAGCATGGAACTGCGGCAGCATCGATGTACTTCGACGGGCACGAGGCGCGCCACATCTATGAGGCAACGCTTAAGGGCATCGAGGATGGCGACCCGCTAATCCTCAACCAGTTCCCCGAGCCGGACCTTCCCGGCATCTGGCCGTTCAGCTACACGGCAGAGGACCTGCGCTGTGAGCTCGGCATCACCACCAATATTCATGCCGAGGCAACCGAGGCGTTCGCCAGGTGCTGCGGCGCCTACGAGGACGCCTACCGCGAGGCCGTCAGCGAAGAGATGGCGTGGCAGTGCCGCCACCACCTGGCGGCGGACAACAGCGACCTGGCCAGAGGGCTGGCCATGCTGGACGACGATCTTGTGAAGCTGATCACCACCATCCTGGGTGCCTACCGGGAAGGCAAGCGGAGCTACACCCAGACCGTCTCGCGGGTGATGGACGCGCTGGAGGCGCATAAGCAGCGCTCCCACGCGCTAGCTGACCCTGATCTCGCGGGCGCCGCAGTTGCCCTGATGGCCTCGTAGACACCGCCGCACGCCGAGACCGCCGATCAGCGGGGACGGGAGGGGATGCGTCGCACTGCCGCCCGCGAGAGGCGTGCCGTCCCGGTCAGCGGATCGCAGGGACTTCGTGCCGGCGTTCACCCATACGGAACGGCTGGCGCTGGCCGGATTCGCGGCCGGGTACAGCGGCGGGCCGCGTACTCTTCCAGCGGGCCCGGCGCAGGCGGACACGCCGCCGCCTTCGTCACCAGTGATCACCGGCTCACAGACTCACCAGGAACCTTACTTTCAGGCTACCTGGTCAGCCTTGATCCAACGGACTACCGGTAGCCATGCTGTACGCCCACAGCTTCCGGGGGGTAATGAGTCCACCACCATTCAGCGATTTCCCGCCGGGTCGCGATCCACACGTCGCCGCGTGCCTGCACCGCCCGCAGGAAGTCACGGAGCCCGGCGCTGCGGCTCGCCTGCCCTGTCCAGCGCGCATGCAACCCCAACGACATCATTCGTGGCGCAGTCCCGCCCTCCCCGCGGAGATAGTCGACGGCCTGCTGGCAGTCCGCGAAAAACGCGCCAACCCCCCCGGTCTGACCGTATGCGAAACGGGCGTCGTTATGCGTCAGCGTGTAGGGAACCACCAGGAACGGCTTGTCGGCGACCGGCACATAGTACGGAAGGTCGTCGTTGTATGCGTCCGAGTCGTAGATGAAGCCGCCCTCCTCTGCGAGCAGCTCGCGGGTGTGCTCGCTAGGCATCCAGCGTGAGTACCAGCCAACGGGCCGCGTGCCACAGGCCTGGGTGATTGACCCGACAGCCAGGCCGATCTGCCGGCGTTCCTCGTCCACGCTGAGCCGCCACTGTTCCGACCAGCGCCACCCATGAGCACACACCTCATGGCCCGCATCCACGATGGCAGATGCCACAGGTGGATTCCGCTCGAGCGCCACAGCGGCCGCGAAGACCGTGCATCGAATGCCGAACTGCTCGAAGAGCCGGAACAGCCGATGCGCGCCAGCGCGGCTCCCGTACTCATACACCGACTCCGTGGCGAGATCGCGGAAGTCCCCGGCGACAGTGCGTGGCATCTCTCCGAGACCCTCGTTGGTGCCGTCCCCCATCTCGTAGGAGCGCTCACTTCCTTCCTCGTAATTCACGACGATGCTGAGTGCCAGGCTGGCTCCCCCAGGCCATTCGACGACCGGCACCGACCGGCCGTAGCCTACAAGATCACGGCCGCGCAACGCTGTCATCCCCCTCATCATTAGCGGGCCGTCCCCGGCTCGGCCCGTTGACTGCTCTCATATAGGCCATGACGGTACCGCTATCAAGAACGTCGGCGTACTGCCGGTCGAGGTCGAACAAACTCACCGCATGGCACAAGCCAAGCCTGTCGAACACGCAATCTTCAACGACGATCGTCCGGTAGCCATAAGACATGGCATCTACGGCTGTGGCACGCACGCAGTTGGACGTGGACCCGCCAGCGACGATCAGCGTATCGATATTGTGTGCAATCAGCAGCCCAAGCAGCGGGGTGCCCCAGAACGCGCTTGGCCTCTTCTTTACGAGCACTACATCCCCGGTCTCAGGCGCTACCGCGGGTGCGATTTCAGCCCCCTCGGAGTCTTCCAGGCACCAGCCCTCCGTTGCGGGGAAACCGCGCTTCATCCGGTAGACACCCATGTCGAGGCCATCCCGCCGCACCCCATACTTCGTATACACGACCAGGATCTGCTGGCGCCTCGCCTCGGCCAGCAGGACCCGGAGAACCGCCAGTGCCGCTTCCGCCATGGGCCCGCACGCGGACGGGTAGACGACGTCATTCCGGCCTGGATTGCCCACCATGTAGTTCTGCGCATCGATGACGACTACAGCGGGCGCCGTCCCGAAGCCCACACGCCGTCCCGCGCCGAATCGCTCCAGCACCGCGAGTTCCTCGGGCCCCAGCAGAGCCTCCCAAGCTTGCTTCCCGTAACCACGGCTCTGACCCGGACTGTCAGACTTGGGCATCCGTAAGCATCCCTTCTGATCGTGCACGGCCTGGCGACCGGAGCAGACTGGCCTGCACCTCACAGTTCAGCGCTCGGGTGGTTTCCTGGCGATCCGGCCACGGCACGTGCCTGCCGTGGCCTCAGGTCAGGCCGACCGGTGACACCATTGATGCCGAGGCGCCCTTCAATCTGATCGGCAGGATGACGCAGCAGAACTCCCAGACCTTATCCCGTGCGAGTTCTTCGGTCCGGACATTCTCCAGGAGGTAACATCCGAACTTCGTGATACAATGCTGATGGACAGGGAAAAGAATGTCCCCTGGGTCAGCATAGACGACCTCGACGGCCCAGTTGTCTGCGCCGATCACGGCGACGCGCTGCTCCGTAAGCAGAGCCGCGGCTGACATTTCAATTCCCGGTTCGCTTCTCGCGTACCGGGAATTGTCGGTTCCCCACAGACGTCCCCATCCGGTGTGGATGAGAACCACGTCGCCGGGCCCGGGCCGGACCTGCTGGAGAACAATTGCCTTTTCGATGTCACCAGCGGTTATCTCATATTCTGCGCTGAGCTCGGGCAATCCCAGGGCATTCGGGATATCGAGCAGCAGTCCCCGGGTGAAGATCGGCGGTACTGACTCGATGCCAAGCTTGGTGAGGCCCTCGCTCGAAATGATATCCGCGTACGCATAGCCGTTATAGGTCAGTGGCCCGATGCCAATGTGTCCCAGCCCGTCAAGGTGTGTGCCGCTATGCAGAGCTCCAGCGACCGACTCTTCGAGGAATGACTGCTGGTTCCTGCCGAGGTACCGCCCGGGGACGGCCCTGTCGACGAGTAGCGAATGCTTCCAGTATCGCCACATCTGAGTCGGTGACGACGCCTCCAGCACCTGTCCCAGCTGATATCTCAGGCCGCGGGTGATGAGACGGGCGGCAGCTTCCACCTTGGGGGCGGTGATTTCATTGGCCGCGCCAAGGGTGTCTGCTGTTCCGTAGCGGTGGGGTATCGGGTGATCCCCGACAGCCGGATCGTAAGGGCCTGGTGTACTCAAGGTTGCTCCTCTGCCGCATGATCGGCCCAGGCGCTGGCGTTGCGCTCAAGGCTTTCGACGATTTGGGTGGTGTCAGATCCGATCGCGGTCGCCCCTGTGTGCCTGATGGAGCCGGGGGTCCTGCTGAGGCGGGGCACGATGTTGGCCATTGCGACGGAGCCAAGCTCATCGTCAGGAATCTCGATGAACGTTTGCCTCGCCCGGTAGTGCTCGTCCAGGTAGATCTGGTCTGTGCTGAGCACCGGGGCGATCGGCGCATCTGCCTCGGCGAAGCTGGCGAGGACTTCGCTGAGAGAGTGGGAACGCATCCACGTGGCGATCACCTCATCCAGCACAGGTCCATGGAGACGCCGGCTGGCCGCGTCCGAGAAGCGAGGGTCCGCTGCGAGATCCGGGCGCCCGATGGCGCGGAAGATACGCACCGCGATGGCCTGAGTTCCAGCGGACAGCGCTACCCAATGACCATCGCTTGTCTCGTACGCGTTACGTGGGGCCGTCCTCGGCGACCGGTTCCCCACCCGCCGCTGAACCGCGCCCAGTGCCGCATACTCTGCGATCTGGGGTCCAAGGATGCAGAACAGTGGCTCATACAAGCTGACGTCAATGACCTGGCCGACGCCGCCTCTATTGGCGTCACGCCAATAGAGCGCGATCAAGGTTGCGAAAGTCGCGGTAAGTCCTGCGACGCCATCGGCCAGCCCAAACGGCGGGAGAGTCGGTGGCCCATCCTCCTGGCCCGTCACGTGGGCAAACCCCGAATAGGCTTCCGCGAGCGTTCCGAAGCCTGGCTGCATCCGGCGGGGTCCCGTCTGCCCGAACCCGCTCAGCCGTACCATGATCACCCTAGGGTTGATCAGCGACAGCTCGTCGTACCCCAGTCCCCAGCTTTCCATCTTGCCGGGACGGAAATTCTCGATGACGACGTCCGCGTCGGCGACCAGTTGCCGGATAATACTCCGTGCGCCTGCGTCGTTCAGATCCAGGGTCAGCAACCGCTTGTTACGTGACAGGCTCCGCCACCATAGGGGCACGCCGTCCCTGCTGAGTCCCCACCGTCTGGCGTCGTCCCCTCGCGGGTGCTCTACCTTGATCACATCGGCGCCGAAGTCCGCCAGGTTTGTTGAAACCAGCGGTGCCGCGTAGAGCGACGAGAGATCGAGAACACGTACGCCTCCGAGCGCGCGATGCTTCTCAGCATGGGCGTGCATGCTGGTCGCCACCTCCCAGGTCTTCATCGTCATCAGGCCACTGTGCCGCGGCGGCACGGACCCAGGAGAGCACGGCGTTCATCACCCGCGAGCTGGCGGGTCTGAGCCTCGCACAGGGTGATCT
>OFHG01000091.1_pt1 | contig 41510 bp, 32 predicted proteins | sample 1521931 | NCBI WGS metagenome assembly OFHG01 (sample SAMEA2468438, study PRJEB22500) | soil metagenome | biome: Glassland; feature: Farmland; material: Clay | place: Australia | collected 2013-01-31 | depth 0.55 m
CGGCAGCATCGTCATTGTCCGTATCGGACGCTGTAAGGCTTGACCGCGTTCTTATCGGCCCGACAGCGTAAGGTGAACCACCATGATCACGAATCTGACAATCCACCAGAAACACTACCTGCAGATGGCGTGCGTCACGCTGCTCGCCGTCACCACCCTGTTCGCCATCGACAATATCGTGTCGACGCTCGGGCATAAGCTGGTCACCGAGCAACGGCAACTGCTCGACCGTCAGCGCACGCAGTTACTTGGCGGCAATAGCAGTTCGGCACTCAGTCGCAAAGCGACAATCGAGGGTTTGGTTGCCGAAGCAGGTCATGCCACCCGGCAGGTGCTGGCAAGCGCCGAAAGCGCTGTCATTATTCTGTTCGGTCTCTCCAGCCTGCTGATCATCGTGTTGATTACCATGGCAAGCCGTTCCACCTGTAAACCGTTGCACACCGTTATGGCCGTATTGCAGCGGATCAGCAGCGGTTCCGGCGACCTGGCCACGCGTATTCCGATTCACGGCAACCACGAAGCCGCGCGGGTCGCTAGCAGCTACAACTCGTTCGCCGACAAACTGCAGAACGTCGTCGATAACGTCGCCCATAATACCGCGAAGATGGAGGCTGAGACGCGCCAACTGTCGGCCGTCATCGACGAAAGTACCGAGCAAATCCAAATACAACAGCGGGAAATCGATCAAATTGCCGCCGCCATGCATGAAATGGCCATGTCAGTACAGGAGGTATCGGGCAGTGCCCAGCGCGCGGCCGATTCGGCCCAGCAGGCCGACAGTGACGCGACGACGGTACGACAATTGATGCAGCAGAACCTCGACGTCTCATACCGCCTTGCCGAGACCATCGAAACATCCGTCGAGACCATGACCCGGTTGGAAAAGGACAGCGATGATATCGGCATGGTACTCGATGTGATCGGCGGTATCGCTGAACAAACCAACCTGCTTGCGCTAAATGCGGCCATAGAGGCGGCACGTGCCGGAGAACAGGGCCGCGGCTTCGCAGTCGTAGCGGATGAAGTGCGTACGCTGGCACAACGTACCCAGGAATCGACGCACGAGATTCAGAGCCTGATCGAGAAGCTCCAGACCGGCAGCCGCGAAGTTGCCAAAAGCATGAACGAAAGCCATCGCCAGATGCAGGCCAGTACCGAATCGGTCGAAAAAGTGCGTACCGCCGTTGCCTCGATCAGCGGGGCGATCACCGAGATAAGCGATATGACCGCACAAATAGCTGCCGCTACCGAACAGCAAAGCCATGTCGCCGAAAGCATGAGCCAGAATCTGGCGACCGTAAACACTGCTTCCGAACGCAGCGCCGAAGCGGCGCAACAGACGGCGCAATTCGGCCAAGCGCTGGTTCACTTGGCGGAGGAACAGCGCTCGGTTGTCAGCCAGTTTCAGAGCAGCACAGTACGCGGCTTTGATTTCGACGCGGCCCGAGAAGCTCATTTGGCATGGAAGAAACGCGTGGCCGACTTTCTTGAAGGCAAGTCGTCACTCACTCAATCCCAGGCGACGTCGCATCACGACTGCCTGTTGGGCCACTGGTACTACGGTGACGGGCGGCGGAAATACGGTTCACTCGATGAATTTCGCGCCATCGAAACACCGCACCATGAACTACACGCCACCATTCGCGAGATCGTACGCCTGAAACAGGCCGGAAAAACCTCCGAGGCGCATGAACTGTTTGGAAGGCTCGAACCGTTGTCGCAGCAGATCGTCTCGATGCTCGACACGCTGGAACAGAATATTGCCGCTCTGCCGCTGCCGGCCTGAGTAGCCTCAGGCGTCCCTGCCGGCGCGTGACAAGGAGGCCAGATAGGCGAACAGCAAGACCGCCAGAAAGGCGACGCCGCCGAAAAACAGCTTCACGGTACCGGGCGGTCGCCCGGTACCGCGAAACTCCGGTGGAGTAGGAAAGGATACGCACACGAAGGTCTGCTCCAGTATAGAGAACGTCCAAAGTAATGGTAGGTGTATACCATCCGTCCCCTCTCGCGGCAACTCGGGCGTCTAAATTAGGCCCACCCAGCGGCGTTCGCTAGCGGACGCAACCTAATGGAACAATGCATCGTCTTTGCCGTAAGCCGGAGTCGTCTGTGCGGCAATGCGGACCGAATGGTCTTCTATTTGCAACGGCAAACGGCTGCGGTGGTGAGTCACGCCGCCCGATTAGTCGTCTTCGTGATCCCGCAGCAGCGTCTCAGCCGCGGAAAAATCGATACAAAAGGCTCGTACCGGCTCCTTCTTGCCTTTGAGCGCAAGCAGCCGCTCAGCTCCTTCCCAGTAATGGCGCGGCAAATGGTGATAGGAACTTTCACTTAGCGCTATATCCAGTCCAACCACCTTGGTAACGCTTTCCAGTCGGAAGGCCGTGTTTACCGCATCGCCCATGGCGGTGTTGTCGGCCCCAATCCCCAATGACGCCATTCCGGTATTGATACCTACGCCGATGCGTAGTGGTCGCGGCAGTTCCTTCACCTCAAGCTTCAACTTAGCCGTTGCCTCGGCGACCTGTAGTGCGGTCGACAACGCCCGCATTACATTGTTGCCATGCTCATCGTCCCAACGAGCGAACACGCAGTCGCCGATGAACTTGTCCACGATGCCGCCGTTTTTCTGAATGATGGTCGTCACATCGTGAAACCACTTACTCATCACACGGGTCAATATCTGAATGGGTACCTGTTCGGACAGACTGGTAAAATCACGAATATCAGCCACCAATACCGTGATCTCCCTAATCACCGGACTGTGGAAAATAACGGTCTGCTGAAACGAAATGGAATCGGTAAAATTGGCGGGGTGCGCGTCCTGCTCAAAGACGAACTCTGTGCGACCGATCGTGATGTGGTCAGCGTTACGCAACTGCGTTGGTCCGCTCACGCGCAGACCATTGACCAGAGTACCGTTGGAGCTACCGCTATCGATGAGGTAATAATCGCCCTCACCCAGTCGCCGTACCATGGCGTGGTTCCGCGATACCAGCATATCCGCCAGGATGACGTCGTTGTTCTTGTCGCGACCAAGCGTAATCACGCTGTTGCACGGAATCCGTTCGCCACGCGCATCGCTTACCGGATTTAAATACGCTGTCATATGCCGTCCCGTATATGGAGCGTCCCAACCACTGACATTGCCGTAGGCACGACCACAAGTCGTCGCGCTCTAGCAGTCATTAATGCAACACATTAGCGGGTCGCGCGCAACAGTGCCACCGGGCAACCCGCGGAAAATGGTACCGCGACCAGCTAAATCGTGGGCGCCGCTGACGAGCTGTCGGAACCGTTGGCGAAAAAAAACCGCCCCGAAGGGCGGTTCCGAACACACTCGGAGAGATGCGCCGGAGACACCGGCGCACTCCCATTTATCGGTTCAGACAGCGCTCCTTGAGCCGTCGACCGAAAACCAAGACGAAGCGGATAAAGTCCTGATTATCCCGGTTACGGAACATCTTCAGCAGGCCCATGATGCCGCCCGATGACGGCTTCGTCTTGACCTCTTGGATGGCGTGCTCCAGGCATGCTCCCATATCGTGCAGCAGACTGAGCTGTTCGGTCGCCTTGGGCAGCGTTTCGGCCAGGATGTCGAGACCACCGGAGGCATCGAGCTTCTCCAGCACCTCGACCAGCCGGCCGACGCCACTACGATTGAGGCGGTCGACCACCGATATCGCTTCGCCAGCCATCTCTGAGAGCCGTCCTACCATGTCGTCGGTGACGGCATCCTCGGCGGCTCCCACCAGTCTGGCCAGATCGGCGACTCGACGCAGATCACCGCTGGCGACCATGCTATCGATAACCGGCAGTGCTTCGGCGATGCGGCTGCGGCTGGCCTGATCGGCCAGCACCAGCACGCCACCCACCGTATCACCGAGCCGACTGATCATATCGTCGGTCACCGAATCCTCGGCCGCAGTATAGAGACGTGCCAGCTGCGCCACACGCTCCAGATCGCCGTTCTCGACCATTTTCGCCAAAACCGGCAGCGCTTTATCGATCCCGGAACGGTTGATTTTGTCGAGCAGATCCAACGATTCCGCAGTAGTACTCGCCAGCCGACCCACGATATCGTCGGTGACGGAGTCCTTCGCGGCCTCGACGACCCTTTCCAGCTCGGCCCCTATTTCGCTTACGTTCACGTCGTTCATAAACGCCCCCTACTCACAGCAGGCCGCGCGCAGAAACCCAATAGAGCTTGTTGTACGCGAGCTTGAACCAATGGACACCACGGGTAGGCGGCTTCGGGCTGGGCGGGTTCTGGTAGTCGAACATCGCATAAGTGGCGCGATCACTACCCGCCTGGATGAAGCAGAACACCTTTCCGTCGTAATCGCGTACCGGCGAGCCGATCTTCACCATCGCGGCGATATTCTCGCCCAGCGCCTCTGCCTCGAAGTGCGCGGTAGAGCCGGCCTTGCTGATCGGCAGGTTAGTGGTGTCGCCAATGACGAAGACATCGTCGCGACCTTCCATATTGAGGCGAAGACGGTTAGTCGGAATCCAGCCGTTCTGGCCAAGGCCGTTCTTTTCGATGACTTCCATGCCCTTGTGCGCAGGAATGGAAATCAGCAGGTCATATGCGATCTCGGTACCCTCTTCGCTGCGAACCACTTTTTTCTTGCCGTCCACTTCCTTCATATTGAACAGCGTTTCATAGCCGATGCCGAGACGGTCGAATTCTGGCTTCGCCCACTTAGCGACATTTTCCAGGCTGTGCACCCGGCCGATCGGATAGGTATAGTGAATCTGCACCTTGTCGCGGATGCCGCGGCTCTTGAAGTAATCGTTGAGCATGAAGGTAATTTCCAGCGGCGCCATCGGGCACTTGTGCGGCACACCAACGGTGATTACCACTTTTCCGCCTTCGAAATTCTGCAGCCGCTTGAACATCTTTACGGCAGTCTCCTCCGTATAGAAGAACTCGGCATTTTCCGCCAGCCCCGGAATACTGTCAGGCATCATGCGCGAACCGGTAGCGATAACGAGTAGATCATAATCGTACAGCTTGCCGCTCTTGGCCTTGACCTTCTTGTGGTCGAGGTGGAATTCCTCCACCGGATCGACGTGAAAATCGATGCCTGGCTCAAGCAGACCGGCTTGATCGCGATACAGCTCATCCGGCATCATCTTGCCTACGGCAACGTAAAGCAGACCGGGCAGATATGCGTGTTTTTCAGACGCGGACAGCATCGTGATTCGCGCGGCCCCGGAACGCAATTCATGCTTGAGACGGCGAGCGAGGTTATTCGCGAGAATAGTCCCGCCCATACCACCACCGATAATCAGTATCTTCATCATCTGCCTCCTTTGGCATGGGATGATTATCCCGTTATTGTTGCTTCCCCTCGCTTACCGGTCTACATGGTTTGTTTATATCGCCGGTTTAATAACAATTCATTACGTTATTGTGATCCAATGAAATTACTTCGATTTTTTCACCACGACATGCCAGATACCATCTTCCTCTGTAGTACCGACATATTCGTGTCCGACCTTGTTAACCCACTCAGGGATTTCATTCGCCGATCCCTGATCGGTCGAGAGAATCTCCAGCTCATCGCCCACCTCTGCCGCCTTCATTCCGGCAATGAGTTCCATAAGAGGGCCCGGGCAGAAACTGCCGCGCGCATCGATTACTTTTCTAGACATTGCACTAAATTCCTATCGGTTATCGTCATCACATATCATGTCGTGGTTCAGAAGGTCCAGTTCATGCCGCCCTTCGCCAAATCCATGAATTTCGTCAGACCGAGCGGCTCTGTCACGTATTCCATCAGATCGTTCTGCGTGACCCCAAGCACATCCATCGCCATCGAGCATGCATAGATTTTCGCATCGCCCAGCGAGACCGCCTGTTCGAACAGGGTCATGAAGCCAACCACCTTTTTCTCATTGAGGATTTCGCCGACTCTACCTTCGGCCGGTGCATCTTCCGACGCACCTTTCACAAAGAACGGCATTGCGTTCATGGAGAGAAAAACGTTGACTTCATAGCCACTGACGGCGCCTACCGACGCCACCATCGACGCCATCTGAAGGCGTTCGCGTTCTCCGGATAAAACGATAAGGTTGATATTGTCTGCCATTACCTAATTCTCCTTTGCGGTCCAGCGTTAAATAGCGACATGCCGTGACTTATATGAACTTTAGGGCATAGCCGCTTCGGCAAAGTTCAATTTCTGCCATTGAACGTTGCACGAAATATATCTCACACGGCGTCACGCTGCAGTGTCGTGGTTATGACGTTGCGCCGTTCTTTATCGATGCGTTGTAGTCATTAATTAGACTTGTTATCCCACAACAATCTATGGGGGATTCTCACCCCTATTCGCGACGCTAGTCAACATGTCATGTGCTGTCACATGTCAATTATTTTTCAAAAACAGTATCTACTAATATGCTGTTAGATGAGGCGTCGTTATCGTTCATCTTGCCCGACGTTGCGAAACTCGATATGGGACGGGGTATGTGTTATTCGCATAAATGACATTTGACGGCGGATTAACGTTTCGCTCACGCGTCACCTCTTCGACGCAGGCATGGTTCCCATCGGGCCCCCCCAAAACTCAGCAAAACAGTATTCGCATAAGCGACACGACGGTAGTCGCCGATAAGGTGCTGGGTCGGCGATGCCTGCATTGGTCCTGAGTTACGTGTTAGTATTGAAAACGTCAAATCTGTGTGGCGGAGAAGAGATAATGACGACGAAAGCCTGTTTGTGCGGCGCCGATGCGGATATCAAACACGAGACCCGAACCGGCACCGATGGCCGCAGCGAAATGCTGTATTGGGTCTCCTGCCCCGTCTGTGGTCAGATTGGCCCGAAAATCTCCGATAGCGGGAAAGATGAGAAAACGGCAATTGCGGAGGCGATTAGCGCCTGGAACGCCATGCTGGTTCGTGCCCGCCCGGCGCTGGCTTGAATGATTTTCGTTCGGTTGCCGTAGTGCGCTGACAACGATTGATTTGGTCAGATCAGACAAACCTCACAGTGCCGCGTTCTACCCCGATGGCCGTTCCGGCCATAGCGTTTCCGGCCGGGGTCCTTCTACCGGCGATTGCTTCAGGCCGGTGCCACAACGAAATCGGCAGGCATGGCCTCACCGATAATACCCCCTACCCACTACGCATCTGGACTTCGGTGGGCTCGCCGACCGCAATTGCGCTACCGACGATGACTCCCGATGTCTCCCCGTTCGCGTCCCCGGGGCCGCGTTAACCCGCAAAGAAACGTCTGCCGTCCCAATTCGCGCATTGATTGAGAGGCTATTATTCTAGTATGCCGGGCAGCAGCGGGAGCTTGCCACCAACGATCGGACGTCCGGAGGAAACAGGGCATGCAGTCAGAGAACGTCGAGCAGATCAAACACACCATATTCCTGCGCACGCTTATAGCGCTGTTGATCATCAGCGTCATCCTGGTGGCAACGGTGATGGTACCGCTCTATCGGGAGCTGAAGGCGAAAAACAATCAGGAAGTACAATTTATCATCGAGACGAAGGTGGTCTCAGTGAACCAATATGTCACAAAGATCATCGACGTTGCCGAACAATTTGCAAGCCGCACGCAAATTCGGAAAAAGTTGGTGGAGTTCGAACAGGGTAAGGTCACACAGCAGCAGCTGCAGGACTTTTCACAGCCGAAACTGCTGGATGCGCTGAAGACTTCCGACGACGCCGTCGGCATCACGCGACTGGACGCCAACGGTGGCCTGGCGGTCAGTGTCGGCACACCGCTTCCGCGTCAACTCCTCGCCGGCGTCAGCAAGAATCTGCACAAGACCAAGGTTTACGATCCCATACGCATCAACGGCCGCGCAATGTTTATGGTGGCAACTCCGATTCGGGAGCGCAACACCACAAAGGTAGGCACGGACGTCGTATTGTTCCGAAGTGACGAATTGGAATCCATTGTCCGCAACTATTCCGGTCTCGGAAAGACCGGTGAGGTATTTCTTGTTTTTAATAAGAACAAAGTATTCAACTCGGTATTTCCAACGCGTCTTCCTTACGATTCGGCAGCTTTCAATGCATTCATCGACGCCTACATCGCCCATCGTCTTACCAACACCGAGAGCAGTAACGGCGCCTGCAAGGGCTGCGTGACCACCGTAAGGCCGGTTCACAATACCGACTGGTACCTGATCTTCCGCATGGATCGCAGCGAACTGAATGCCATACTCGACGCCACCGCCTTGCGGTTGTTGGGGATTTCAGCGGCCGTACTGTTGCTGGGGATGCTGGGGATCTATCTCCTGAGCTATCCTCTGCTGCGCTCACTGGCGGACGAACTAAAAGAGCGCACCAAGGCGGAAAACGAGGTACGTCACCTTAACGAAGGACTGGAACGGCGCGTGGAGGAACGGACGCGTGAGCTGTCTGATGCAAAGGAACAAGCCGAAGTGGCCAACCGCGCCAAGAGCGTTTTTCTGGCCAACATGAGCCACGAACTGCGCACACCACTGAATGCCATCCTTGGCTTTTCCGACCTGCTGGAGCGCAAGCGAACATTGCCCCGCGACCAGCGCGACAGCCTACGCATCATCAGGCACAGCGGCGAGCATCTACTCGGCCTCATCAATGATGTGCTGGATATGTCCAAGATCGAGGCGGGCCGCATGACGCTGGAACCGGAGGCGGTCGATCTGCACGCGGCGCTGCACGACATCACCGAAATGATGCGCATCCGTGCCGAAGGAAAAGGGCTGAGTTTCGTACTTGAGCTGGACGAATCATTGCCGCACTACGTGCGCATCGATATCAAGAAACTGCGGCAGGTACTGATCAACCTCATCGGCAACGCCATAAAGTATACCGATGAAGGCGGCATCAGTGTGCGAACCCGCGGACAGCCGGAAACCCACGGCTTTCACGTCGAATTCGAAATCGAGGATTCGGGGCGCGGCATCGCCGCCGCCGATCTCGGCAGTATCTTTGAACCATTTGTACAGATCAACCGTGGCGGCGCCGTTACCGAAGGAACGGGGCTGGGGCTACCGATTACGCGCCGCTTCGTCCAATTGATGGGTGGAGATATCCGGGTGCAGAGCCACGTGGCCCAGGGCTCGCTATTCGTCTTCAGCCTCCATGCCGACCGCGCCGATCCGCATGAGGTCGTCCGGCCGGAGCAGCTGTCAATGGTGCGACAATTGCAACCGGGCCAGCCCACTTATCGTGTGCTGATCGTGGATGACGCCGAAAGCAACAGACTATTGCTCACGCGACTGCTGCAGGAGGTTGGTTTTGACGTACGCGAGGCGTCTAACGGTAGGGAAGCGATCACACAGTTTGAAGAATTCCGTCCGCACTTCATCTGGATGGACATGCGCATGCCGGTCATGGACGGCTACGAGGCAACGCGGACCATCCGCGGTAAACCCGGCGGCCGCGACGTAAAAATCGCCGCGCTAACTGCCAGTGCCTTCACCGATGAACAATCGCGCGTACTGGGGGCGGGCTGCGACGAATTCGTACGCAAGCCGTTTCGCGCCAACGATATTTTCGAAACGATCAAACGGCTGCTCGGCGTCGAATACCTGTATGGTCCTCCCGATCAGGAGCTCGACGACATCCCGTCGGAGGAACCGCAAGTCGACTTGACACCGGAGTCGTTGCGTAACCTGTCCGCAGATCTCGGACAACGCCTGCGCAACGCTTTGGATATCGGCGATGTTGCCGAGGTGAACGAGGCAGTCAAGGCAATAGCCGTTCACGATGAGTCCCTGGCCGTCCTGTTGCGGCACTATACCGATGCCTTCCGTTATAATGAGTTGACACTGCTAATTGAGCGGAACAGCGAGAACATTCCCAAATGAGTCACAAACCGCAAGACCGCGGCGATGTCCTGGTAGTGGACGACAACCCTGCGAACCTGCGCCTGCTCACCGATATGCTGGGGCAGGAGCACTTCCTGGTGCGGGTAGCGGCGGACGGCGCTCAGGCACTGAAATCGGTAGCTGCACGCCTGCCGGATCTCATTTTGATGGATATCCGCATGCCCGGCATGAGCGGTCTGGACGTGTGCGCCCAGCTCAAGCAGTCCGCAAGCTTCCGCCAGGTCCCGGTCCTCTTTCTCAGCGCACTGAGCGATACCGAGGACAAGAAACGCGCGTTCGCTGTCGGCGGCGTCGACTACATCACCAAACCGTTCCAGGTGGAAGAGGTGTTGATTCGCGTCAATACGCATATCGAACTCAGTCGCTCGCGCCTTGCGCTGCAGCGCGCCTACCAGGAAATGGAGGAACGGGCGGAAAGCAAGAGCCGCGAACTGGTCGCCGCCCGCGAGGAACAGTTTCGCATCACCGAATTACTTAAGAGCTCTTTCGAACGCACCATAAATGCCATTGCGCTGGCACTGGAAAAGCGTGATCCCTATACCGCAGGCCATCAGCGGAAGGTCGCGGAAATTACCACTGCCGTTGCCGAACGGCTCGGCTTTTCCCCTCATGAAGTGGAGGGACTGCGACTCGGTGCGATGATTCATGATATCGGAAAGATCTATGTTCCGGTCGAGATTCTCAGCCGTCCCGGACGAATCAGCGAAGCCGAATTCAATGTCATCAAGAGCCATCCAGAAGTGGGCTATGACATCATCAAGGGGATCGACTTTCCATGGCCGGTCGCCGAAATGGTACGGCAACACCACGAACGATTGAATGGCTCCGGATATCCGCTTGGCCTCATGGGTAACGATATCGTCTTCGATGCCAAGATCATTGCCGTCGCCGATGTCACCGAGGCGATGTCATCCCATCGCCCTTACCGCCCTGCACTGGGCATTGATGCGGCGATCGCGGAAATCGACAAAAACAAAGGCATCCTGTACGACGCGGACGTGGTACAGGCCGTACTCGGGCTTCATAAGGACGGACATTTGCTGCCGCTAGTCGCGGATCCCGCTCCCTGATTGCCCACGCCCTGGCGCTATGGCGCCGCCGGCATCGTCCTGCATATCGGCGAGCCCCAAACTGGAGCGGTCCGGGCCGGGCCGCAGTTCGTCTTGACACAACCACTACCATTTTTTCATTCCATTGTGGCACACTCGAATCGCGCGGGCATTTCCGCCACCGTACCCATGCCCCACTGCACCCGATCCAGAAGGAGCCAATATGCTGGTCAAAGACATCATGAGCTGCAGCGTCCGCTGCGTGCAGCCCGACACGAGCCTGATGGAGGTATCTTCACTGATGTGTCTCTATCGCTACAGCGGCCTGCCTGTAGTGAAAGACGACAAACTCGTGGGGTTCATTGCGGAAAAAGACGTATTGTACCGGTTGTTTCCCACCATCGAAGAGTTTATGGAGGGCTCCGCCGCGCTACGGGACGAAGACATCGTTGCCAAATACAAGTCGGTAACGCACCTGAAAACGGCCGATCTGATGACCCGCAACATCATTACCGTATCGCCGGATATGCATGCGCTGCGCGCCGCTGCGGTGATGGTACGCAACCGCTTTCGCCGGATACCCGTAGCCGAGGGCGATGTGCTTCACGGCATGCTCAGTCTCGGGGATATTCACAAGGCCATATTCCATGCCGGTATTGCCAAGATACCCGGTGTGCTCAACTGATATGCGCACCCGGCCTACATCAGACCGCCGCCGGCGGTGCCGAAGGCCAGTACAGCGGATGTTGCCAACGGCAGAAAAATATCGATAATCAATAGCATTAAAAGTGCGTTGCGCCACGGATGGACAAGACTCTACTGTTTCGCTCTCAAATGCGGTCGGACAAATGACAGATAGTAGCGTACCGGAATGCAATGACGCGCTTTCCCCAGAAAGCTACCGCGTACTGTTCGAGCATATACAGGACGGGGTATTTGTCGTCCGCGATGCGGCCTTCATCTTTGTCAACAGGGTGTTCTCCGACCTGATCGGCTACGCACCCGACCAATTGATCGGCCGCCCTGTAGATATCGCCATCGCCGCGGAGGACCGGGCGCTGGTACTCGGACGTTACCAGCGACGCCTGGCCGGCGAAGACATCGGCAGTAGCTACGAATTTCGGCTAGTACATAAGGATGGCCATACCTACCGTCACGTTCTGATGAGCGTCGGCGTGGTAGCCAACGACCATGGTACGGTGATTGGTACGGTCAAGGACATTACTGCAATACGTACCGCCATGGATGCACTGGAAAACAGCAGGCAGGATTATCAGACGCTGCGCGACACCATTAGCGACGTGTTTTACCGCACCGACGCCGACGGTATCATCATCGACATGTCGGCGGCTTGCTTCGATGTCCTCGGTTACCGGCCGCAAGAAATGACCGGACACAAGCTAAGTGAATTCTATACAAACCCGGCCGATCGCGAAAAGATTATCGCTGCCATTCGCGAGAACGACGGCCACGCCACCCAAGTGGAAGCGGCCCTGCGCCATCGTGACGGACATCCGGTGTGGCTGTCCACCAACGCCTATCTGAAGCGTGATAGCTCGGGCCGCCCCACCGCCATCGAGGGAATCGCCCGCGACATCAGCGAACGCAAGGCAATGGAGGACGAGCTGCGAATCCTTTCGACCCACGATGACCTGACCGGATCGTATAACCGTCGCTACTTCATCGATGAAGTGGAACGCGAAATGGAACGCGCAAGGCGCTACGATACTACGCTGTCCTTGCTGATTTTCGATATCGATCTGTTCAAGGCCGTGAACGACGCCTTTGGCCACCCGACGGGCGACTCGGTATTGCAGCAATTCTCCCGACTGTGCCGCAATACGCTACGCAAGAGCGACATCTTTGCACGCATGGGCGGCGAGGAGTTCGCCGCCCTAATGCCCGAAACCGACCGCTCGAATGCCGACCAGCTATGTGAACGACTGCGTCAAGAAGTGGCAGCCACCAGCTTTCACGACGATGAAGGCAAGGGTACCGTCAATATCACCACCAGCATCGGCGTCACCACCCTGCAGCCGGATGACCATCACTTCAGTCAGCTCTATGCACGCGCAGACAAAGCCCTGTACCAAGCCAAGGCAGCCGGACGCAACTGCCACCGATTCTTTATCCCGGCATCGGTGTGAGGAATTCGCGGTATCGCATCGAATCAACATATCGTCCCGGCGCTCAACAACGCCGGAACTTGTTCTGCAGGCAGCGGGCGTGAAAAATAGTAACCCTGACACAAACGACAACCTGCTGCTTGCAATGCGTGCAGCTGCGCCTCGGATTCCACGCCTTCGGCCAACGGCTCGATCCCTAGGTTGCGCGCAAGGTCTATGATGGCCGACACAATGGCCGCATCGTCACGATCGGTACAAATGTCCCGCACGAACGATTGGTCGATCTTCAGCTTATCCATCGGAAAGCGTTTGAGGTAACTCAAACTGGAATAGCCGGTACCAAAATCATCCACCGCCAGTCGTATACCCATCGCCGACAGCTGCCGCAGTTTTCTCAACGTTTCGCCGGCCATGTCCATCAAAGTCGATTCGGTGATCTCCAGCTCCAGCCATTGCGGTGCCAGCCCGCTTTCCGCCAGGATATTGCTCACCTGCTCCACCAGCGACGGCTGTCGGAACTGACGCGCCGACAGATTCACCGCAACCGTGACCGGCGGCAATCCTTCGCGTTGCCACGCCACCGCTTGGCGGCAAGCTTCACGCAGCACCCATTCCCCAATCTGAAGGATAAAACCACTCTCTTCCGACACCGGAATAAAGTCATCCGGTGGGACGCAACTATCATCGCGACACCAGCGGATCAGCGCTTCCACCCCGATCAGCCTGCGTGTCGTTACGTCCACCAGGGGTTGGTAATGGAGCACAAACTCACGGTTTTCGAGCGCGGCCGGAAGACGCGACTCGATGAGAAACAGCTTGCTGGCCGCCTGGTTCATCTCTGGCGCAAAAATCTTGACCATGTTACGGCCCTCGGACTTGGCCTGATACATGGCCGTGTCGGCGTTGCGCATCAGCACAGCGGCATCGATACCATGGTCCGGATAAATACTCACGCCGACGGATGCGGTCACATACAGCGCATGTCCTTCCGCCATCATGACGGGGGCTAGACTGACCCGTACTTTCTCAGCAACCCGCTCGGCATTCACCGGCTGCTCGATGTCCGTCAGCAGAATCACAAATTCGTCACCGCCCAGATGTGCGACGGTGTCTTCGGCGCGTGGCACTGCGCTCAACCGAACAGCCACCTCCTGCAACAGGCTATCGCCGATTTCGTGTCCAAGCGTATCGTTGACGCTCTTGAACCGATCCAGATCGACGAAGATCATGCCCAGTTTGGTATGGCGGCGTTTGGCATGTGCCAATGCAAGTTCAAGCCTATCGCGGAACAAATTACGATTGGGCAGTGACGTCAGAGCATCATAATTGGCTACGTGCCAGATGCGGCTCTCGGCACCAATCCGCTCCTGTACCTCGGCCTGCAGACGGGCGTTTGCCGTCGCCAGCTCGGCGGTACGTTCGCCGACGCGAGCCTCCAGTTTTCCCCGGTAGTCGGCCAACTCCATTTCCATTTTATGGCGGCAGTCCACATCCTCCACGATCCATATAACCTTCAGCATATCGTCTTCAGCGCGTATCTTTCGTCCGGTAAGATGAACCCACAGCCCGGCTCCGTCCTTACGTTTAAGCTCGAGGTCGGTTGAATAAATTTCACCGTGGGCAATCGCCCCACTGGCTTCGGCCTCATGATGCCTCGCGTCATCCGCACTCAAATAGAGCCCCGTAGTCGACCGTCCCAACAGTTCTCCAGGCTGATAGCCGAATATTTCCTCCAAGCGTCGATTACAGCGCTGAACCAGCCGTCCACTGACAAAAAGAATGCCTACCGCCGCGTTATCAAACATCAACTGCTGCTCATACAACGCCTGGCGTAGGCGCTCCTCCGCCAGCTTGCGTCCGGTCGTATCCTCGATCAGAAGAACGCAGTCGGTCGGACAGCGAGGGTCAAGGGCTCGGCCCGCAATACGCCCCCAAAAATCGCTGCCGTCCTTGCGCCGGAAATACTGTTCACGGCTATGCACCAGTCCTTTGGCCAGATCGGGATAGGCCGATCCGCCGATGGTGACGAACTCTTCATCACTGCGATACCAGATGCGTGTCGACTGTCCCAGCATCTCCCCCGGCTCGAAACCGAACAGCTGTTCCAATACGCGATTGCAACGGACGATCTTCCGATCACGCAGATGAGCCAAACCGACCACGGTCAGATCGAAGATTGCCCCCAACTCGCGAGCAAGCTCTTCCTCGTTTGTCACGTTGGGATTCTCGCTGGACATCTCATCAATCCCCAATATTCGATCAGCTGCGGTACGATCGCTCACTAACGGCTTTCCCTTGACCTGCATTTATATTTTCATAAATAGGGTCAGGCGATAACTCGCCGGGAAGGCGAGTTAACTTTACTATGGAAACAACGAGAAATGTAACTACGTGTGTGCAAAGAGATAACATGGCGAAGCCTTACACCATCAAGACTGAGCCTCACCAACGTAACGCCTGTCGAGTCGACCGCAGCCGTGTCCCCCAATAGCGTCTGCCCCAAGCCGGTTAGCTCAGCACACGCAAAACCTCCTCCAACGAGGTTACTCCCGTCAGCACCTTTTCCTGAGCATCATGGCGTATAGTTCCCTCCCCTCGCTTCAACAAAGCGGCCGTTTCGACGACGATCTTTCCCTTATCCAGCAGCGCACGAAGCTCGTCATTCATCTCCACCAATTCCGCGATGGCAATCCGCCCGCGGTAGCCCGTCTGTTGACAGTGTTCACAACCTGCTGCTTCGTACAGCGTGACCACCTTGCTGGCGATTGCAGCCAGCGCTTCGCTATCAAAGCCGCGCGCCAACAGTTCCTGCCGGGAAACTTTCACCGGCCGCTTGCAACTGTCGCACAGGCGCCGCAGCAACTGCTGATACAACACCGCCAGCAGACCGAAAGACAGCATATACGACTTGACACCGAAGTCCATTAATCGTGCCAGAGCCCCCTGAACATCATTGGCGGTCATCGTGGACAATACAAGATGTCCAGACAAGGCGCTGCGCACCGCCGCCATCGCCGTGCCTTGGTCGCGAATCTCGCCAATCACGATAATATCGGCGTCCTGCCGCACCAAGTGCGACAGTGATTCATCGAAGGTGTAACCTGCGATCTCGTTGACGTTAGTCTGCTGAACCAACGACAATTGATATTCGATGGGATCTTCGACGGTAACGACATTGCGCTGCAGAATGTTGGCCCGGCGCAAGGCGGAAAACAGCGTCGTGGTCTTGCCTCCCCCACTTGGCCCTACGATCAGAACGATACCCGATCGTTTATGCAGGCAGCGCTCCAGCGATTCCGCCTGCGCCAAGTCGAAACCCAGCCGTTCAAGATGGTACAACTCTTCCGCTTTAGGCAGGATGCGCAACGCCATGTTTTCACCCAACGGCGTCGGAATCAGTGCCAACCGAATATCGTAATCCTGGTGCAGATAGTGGAAAGCGAAACCACCCTCCTGCGGTATCCGCTGCTGAGTAATATCCACCTCGCTCAGTATCTTGCAGCGGGAAACCACGTTGCGGTGGATGTGCGACGGGAACGCATAATAGTGATGGAGCAAACCGTCTACGCGGTAAAACACATGTGAAGCCAACGCTTGTGGCCGAATGTGAATATCGGTCGCACGGTCCTTGATTGCGCTCTGTATCAATAATTCCAAAAAGGATTCGATGTCGACCTCACGCTTCGCAGCCGCATCGGCGACCAGCGCGGCGATGCGACTGTTGATGGGATTTTCCATCTCGAAGTAGTGAAGCTCGATGCTTTTGGCGATCTGTGAGCGCTCGCCGACGGCGAAGGTAACTTTCAGCTTCGCCGCCTCTTGCAGCAACTCTGCCAACTCGGATTTGGCCGGGTCATCGGTGACGACCGTCAGCCTGCCGCGGCTTATCCGCAACGGCAACACCGTATTGTAGAGCGCAAGCTCCCTCGGCACAGCCTGTAGCGCCTTTTTTTGCGGTACGCTGATGGATAGATCGACGAAAGGAAGTTTCCTCTGCAGCGCAACGACACGCGCCAGTTCGTGCGCGGTCATAAAATCCAGCCCCACCAATATCTCGCCCAGGTGTCCCGGGTGAGCCTTCTGGGTATGCAGCGCCACCTCCAGCTGCTCCGCTGTAATATGCCCATTTGCCAGCAGCAGCTCGCCTATCGCAATCGTCCTCATGACACCCCCTAGCGGGAACCGATGTCCCTTTATCCAACACGGCAATGGATATCATAGGCATCCATACCGGCCCGGCGCCATTTTCCCGCTGAAAACAGTCCATGCCGGCTTGTATTCCATGTCTCCTTTACTATATTCGCACATTAGGATCCCTGCATTCCGTCCCCCCAACGGGACATGCATCAAATAGCATAAATTGGCTATATGCGCCGCCACGCCGGAGTATACAAACTCATGCGGGGGCATGGGACGGGGGCCGTTTGACCGAATCCAGGGAGGAAAGGGATATGTCCATGCAAGATATCCGACACCAGCCGGAACCCGGTGGCACGCTGAACGACTTCCAAAAACTAGTCCGCTGTGACATCTCCACGCGTCACGGCGAAAAGGACGTTCGGTTCGTGGTGCTGGAGTGCTTTTCCCTGTGGGAACACATGATGCGCACGCGCCACGGCAGCGAGTGTACCGACTATTCTGTCAGCCTCTGGATACCGGCAAGCGAGTTCGAGCGCCAGCCGCATGTGTATCTGCATAGCGGCAACGTCGAGTCGGTACGACGGTTCAATTTCAATCTGTTCGACGATGCCTATCACTACACCTACACCGCATCGCGTTTTGTGCTGGATGAGGATGCCGAACGCTTTAAAAATGTGATGCTATCCCATGTTCCGCCGGAGATGCTGGAAAGCGATCGTTTCAGTTATGAGGAGATTCCCGGCTATTGCATCGAAAAAGACAACGTGCTGAAGCGCGACAACCTGGTGCTGGGTATCTTCAACAAATTTCACAGCAGCTACTGACCACTTGCACGCTGCCTCCCGTCCTGCCTGGAGCCTCCAACTCCGGCACAATTAGCGCTGGCCGCGGATATCCTGCCACGCCTCGTTTCATTTCCCTTTTGATTATTACCCGGCGCAGGGGACGGTATCGTCGAAATGGCTCGGCAATTATCCGCCACAGCGCTCACGGCGTAGAGAGATCCATCTTCGAATGACGAATCAACAAGAACGTTGCTACGCTATCTGTCACCACAACGCCTACGGTATCTGCAGCCGCCGAATGCGATAGTTTAGCCGACCGCTACGGAGCGCCCGCGCCAGTATCGGGATGCCCGTCAGGTGACGACGTAGTTGCGCACTATCGGAATGCGTGCGCAAAAAGGCAGCGACGGCATTCGCGAACGATGGTGCGGTAAAGGCGAAGGCCGAAGGAAAATTATGACGAATTCGTGCATCGCGAAACCAGGCACATGACTTCAACTCCTGCATTGAAGCGAAGTTGGCCACCAGCAATCCATCCGGGGCGAGCAACCTCCGCAGTTGAAAAAGCCAGGAGCTGTTTGCGGTCACCGCCCGTTGCGGTTCACCGTCGGCGTCGCCGAACAAGTCGTCGACAATGATGTCGAAGGGCGCGCCGCGGTAGGTCTTCACCCAGCGCAACGCATCAGCCATGTATAGCTTCACGTTCGGCGCCGCCACATCGAAGTAGCGTTGTGCGACATCCAAATGAACGCGATCGCGCTCCACCCCGATGATGCATTGCGGCATGAGGAAATGGTTCAGCTGCCTGATTACCGCGCCGCCGCCGACACCCAACATCAATATCCGATGCGCCGACTGCGGTGCGAAGAAGGCGGGCAACGTCAGCAGATCCCATACGCTACCGGTTACTGGTTGCCGCGGATTGTACTGACTGTGCAAGACGCCGTTGGTATAGAGCCGCCGGCTGTTGCCTGCGGTGCGCACCTCGTAACGAGTATCGCTGTCTTGTTGAGACCAGAGAAGGGCCAATGCTTGCTCTTTCCCTATGGTGGATTCAATGGAGCCCTATTACATGGGTACGTGCCTGGCGTTTCGCTCACAGACGTTCGCGCCGAACGATACCCTCCCGAAAAAGAGAAAGGGGGCTTACGCCCCCCTTCGTCAGTGACTCACCGGCTGGAACTCCGATGGATCCTGTTTGGCCAGATGCTCATAGGTCTGCCAGCGCAAGTCCAGCGACTCCTGGGCCAGGCGCATCAGGCGCGCGGCCACCTCCGGGTTGTTCTTCTGCAACAACTTGTAGCGCTGCTCGTTGTAGGCGAACGCCTCCAGCTTGAGGGTCGGCCGGGTCGAGTCGAGGATGAACGGCTTGTGGCCGGCAGCGCGCAGCTGCGGGTTGTAGCGCAGCAGCGGCCAGTAGCCGGAGTCCACCGCTTTCACCTGCTGCGACAGGCCGTTGCGCAGGTCGATGCCGTGGGCGATGCAGGGGCTGTAGGCAAGGATCAGCGATGGGCCCGGATAGGCCTCCGCCTCGCGCATCGCCTGCAGGGTCTGCTGCGGGTTGGCGCCCATCGCCACACGGGCGACGTAGACGTTGCCGTAGGAGATGGCCTGCAACGCCAAGTCCTTCTTGGTCACCGCCTTGCCGGCGGCGGCAAACTTGGCGGTTGCCGCGATCGGCGTCGACTTGGAGGCCTGGCCGCCGGTGTTGGAGTAGACCTCGGTGTCGAGTACCAGCACATTGATGTTGCGACCCGAGGCGAGCGCATGGTCGAGGCCGGAGGAACCGATGTCGTAGGCCCAGCCGTCGCCACCCACCAGCCACACCGAACGACGCACCAGATGGTCGGCAACGGTAAGCAGCGACTTGGCGCGTGGGTCATCGATCTCGCTCAAGCGGCGCTTCAGCTCCTGCACGCGATCGCGCTGGCGGCTCATCTGCGCGCCGATCTCCTGACTGGTGTCCAGCAGCGAGTCGATGAACGACTGGTCGAAGTGATCGGTCATCCGTGCCAGCAGTTCCTTGGCCAGTAGGGTGTGCTGATCGACGGCGACGCGCATGCCGAGGCCAAACTCGGCATTGTCCTCGAACAGCGAGTTGGACCAGGCTGGACCGCGGCCTTCCTTGTTCACCGACCACGGTGTCGCCGGCAGGTTGCCGCCGTAGATCGACGAGCAGCCGGTGGCGTTGGCCACCAGCAGGCGCGGTCCGAACAGCTGGGTGAGCAGCCGTACATAGGGCGTCTCGCCGCAGCCGGCGCAGGCGCCGGAGAACTCGAACAGCGGCTCCAGGTACTGGGCGCCGCGCACCGAGGCAAAATTGACCGTGGCGCGACGATTGACCGGAATGGTGTCGAAGAACTCGACGTTCTGCTTGCCGCTTTCCAGCAGCGGCGTCTTGTCGGTCATGTTGATCGCCTTGCGCGATTGATCTTTCTGATCGAACGCAGGGCACGCCTCGACGCACAGGCCGCAGCCGGTGCAATCCTCGACGTAAATCTGCAGCGTGTAGCGCGTCTCCGGGAAGCCGCGCGCAGTCACCGGCGCCGACTCGAAACCGGCCGGCGCGCTCTTCAGGGTATCCTCGTGATAGAAGCGGGCACGAATCACGCTGTGCGGACAGACGAAGGAGCAGTTGCCGCACTGGATGCAGACGCCCGGCTCCCACTTGGGGATGAAGTCGGCGATGTTGCGCTTCTCCCAACGCGCGGTGCCGCTGGGATAGGTGCCATCCACCGGGATCATGGAGACCGGCAGGTCGTCGCCATGGCCGGCCAGCATCGGCGCGGTCACCTCCCGCACGAACTTGGGCGCCAGCGGCGATACCGCCGGCTTCATCGCGCTCTTCGAGGTCACCTTGCCCGGAACCTTCACTGGGTACAGGTGATCCAGCGCGGCATCCACCGCCTTGAAGTTGAGCTGTACGATCTCGGCGCCCTTGCGCAGGTAGGTCTTCTCGATCGCCTGCTTGATCTTGGCGATCGCCGCCGCGCGCGGCAACACACCGGAGAGGGCGAAGAAGCAGGTCTGCATGATGGTGTTGATGCGCCGCCCCATACCCGCGTTACGTGCCACGGTGGTGGCGTCGATGACATAGAACTTGAGTTGTTTGTCGATGATGATCTGCTGCACCGGCTGCGGCAGCTCGTCCCACACCTGGTCGGGACCGACCGGACTGTTGAGCAGGAACACCGCCCCCTTGGCCGCCTTGTCCAGCATCTCCACTTGGTTGATGAAGTTGGCCTTGTGGCAGGCGATGAAGTTGGCCGAGGTGATCAGATAAGGCGCGCGGATCGGCTCGGGACCGAAGCGCAGGTGCGAGGTGGTCTGCGAACCGGCCTTCTTGGAGTCGTAGACGAAGTAGCCCTGGCAGTTGAGATCGGTGCTCTCGCCGATGATCTTGATCGAGTTCTTGTTGGCCGATACCGTGCCGTCTGAACCGAGGCCGAAAAACATCGCGCGGGTGACGCTGGCCGGCTCGATGTCGAAGCCCTCGTCATAGCCGATGCTGGTGTGGCTCACATCGTCGTTGATGCCGACTGTGAAATGGTTCTTCGGTTTGGCGCCCGCCAGGTTGTCGAACACCCCCTTGGCCATGGCCGGGGTGAACTCCTTGGAGGAGAGGCCGTAGCGGCCGCCAATCACCTTGGGCATGGCCGGAATGCGGCCGTCGCCGAGGGCCTCGGCCAGGGCGGTGACCACGTCCTGATAGAGCGGCTCGCCGGCGCTGCCCGGCTCCTTGGTGCGGTCGAGCACGGCGATGCGTTTGCACGTCTCGGGCAGCGCGGCGATCAGGTGCTCGGTGCTGAACGGACGGAACAGGCGCACGGTGACCACGCCCAGTTTGCGTCCCTCGGCGTTGAGCCTGTCGATGGTCTCCTCCACGGTCTGTGCGCCGGAACCCATCATCACCACGACATCGGTCGCATCGGCGGCGCCGTGGTAGTCGAACAGGTGGTACTGGCGGCCGGTCAGCTCGGCCAACCGGTCCATGGCCTCCTGCACGATGGCCGGCACCTTGGCGTAGAACGGGTTGGAGCTCTCGCGGCCCTGGAAGTAGACGTCCGGGTTCTGCGCGGTGCCGCGAATGAACGGATTGTCCGGATTGAGCGCGCGGCGGCGGTGCTCGCACACCAGCTCATCGCTGATCATCGCGCGGATCTGCTCATCCGGGATCAGACTGATTTTGTTGATCTCGTGCGAGGTGCGGAAACCGTCGAAGAAGTTGATGAACGGCACCCGTGCCTTGAGGGTGGCGGCGTGACAGATGAGCGCCGAATCATGGGCCTCCTGCACCGAGCATGATCCCAGCATCGCCCAGCCGGTCATGCGCGCCGCCATCACGTCCTGATGGTCGCCGAAGATGGACAGCGCCTGCGCCGCGATCGAGCGCGCCGCCACATGGAACACCGTCGAGGTCAGCTCGCCGGCGATCTTGAACATGTTGGGCAACATCAGCAACAGGCCCTGGGAGGCGGTGAAGGTGGTGGTCAGGGCACCGGTCTGCAATGCGCCGTGGGCGGTACCGGCGGCGCCCCCTTCGCTCTGCATCTCGATCACCTGCGGCACCTGACCCCATATGTTCTGCACCCCCTGAGTCGCCCACAGATCGGACAGCTCCGCCATATCGGACGACGGCGTAATGGGATAGATGGAGCAGATCTCGCTCACCCGGTAGGCGACATGGGCCACAGCGTTGCCGCCGTCGACGGTCACTTGTTTGACGTTGTTCTGTTCACTCATTCGGTATTCACTCACTTGGCGGCGGCGGTCTCGGGCACCATCTCGATGGCGTGGCACGGGCACTGCTCGGCGCAGGTGCCGCAGCCGGTGCAGCGACTGTAGTCGTAGCGGTACTTGTTGCCGGGACCGAGCTTGATGATGGCGTCTTCCGGACAGGAGCCGTAGCAGCCGTCGCACTCGAAACAGTTGCCGCAGGAGAGGCAGCGCTTGGCCTCGTAGATCGCATCGTGTTCGGCGATCCCCTTGAGGATCTCCTCGAAGCCGCCCAGGCGCTGCGCCAGCGGCAGCTCCGCCTGCTCCACCTGCGGCGCGTTGGTGCGGTACCACAGCTGCAGGTCTTCGTGCTGCACGATGGGATGCTTCGGATGCGGCTGGTAGCTCTCGCCGCGCAACCAGGCGTCGATGTGGCGCGCCGCCTTCTTGCCGTGGCCGGTGGCAATGGTCACCGAACGCTCCGACGGCACCATGTCACCGCCGGCGAAGATCCCCTTGGCACCGGTCATCATGGCCTGGTCGACGATCACCGTGCCGTCGGCCTTGAACTCGATGCCCGGAATGCGGCCGAGGAAACCGGTGTCGGTCTCCTGCCCCACCGCCAGGATCAGCGAATCAGCCTCCAGCTTCTCGAAGCGGCCGGTGGGACGCGGGCGGCCGTCGTCGCCCAGCTCCATCACCTCGACCTCGATGGTCGCGCCGTCGATCTCCTTGATGGAGCGCAGCCAGTTGAACTTAATCCCCTCTTCCAGCGCCTCGTCGGCCTCGAACTCGTGGGCCGCCATGTTGGCGCGGTCGCGGCGGTAGATGATCATCGCCTCTTCCACGCCCATGCGCTTGGCGACACGGGCGGCGTCCATCGCGGTGTTGCCGCCGCCGTAGATGGCGACGCGGCGGCCGAGCTGCACCTGCTCGCCCTGCTCCACGCTCTTGAGGAAGCTCACCGCGTCCATCATGCCGCGCGCGTCGCGCGCCGGGATGTCGATCTTCTTGGAGATGTGAGCACCCACTGCAACGAACACCGCGTCGAAATTGCCGGCGGTCTTCTCCGACTGCACGTCGTCGACGCGGTAGTTGAGGCGAATCTTCACGCCCATCTCCTCGACGCGCCTGATCTCCCGCTCCAGCTCCTGGCGCGGCATGCGATAGGCGGGGATGCCGAAGTGAATCATGCCGCCGGCCACCGGGCCGGCCTCGCAGATCTCGACCGTGTGACCCAGGCGGGTCAGGTGGTAGGCGGCCGACAGGCCACTGGGGCCGCCGCCGATCACCAGCACCCGCTTGCCGCCCGGGCGCGGCGTGAACTGCGGCTTCCAGCCCTTTTCCATCGCCAAGTCCCCGAGGAAGCGTTCCACCGCGTGGATGCTCACCTCCTGGTCGGTGAAGGCGCGGTTGCAGGCATTCTCGCAGGGGTGGTAGCAGACCCGTCCGTGGATCGCCGGGAACGGATTGTTCTCGATCAGCGTCTGCCAGGCGGCCTCATAGTCCCCGGCCTGGGCCAAGGCCAACCAGGCCTGGATGTCCTCCCCGGCCGGGCAGGCGTTGTTGCAGGGGGGCAGAAAGTCCATATAAACAGGACGGCGCGAACGAAGCGCGCCCGTGCCCTTGCCGAACCGGTTGGGGTCCAGGCGGGCGGTCATATCCTTGGAATTCATTGGATTTGCTATTTCTCTCAATCAGTTAGATGTACAGGCCGGGCCTGCGATGGAAATTTTGTGGGCATTCTACATGACTCACCGAAAATCCAATACTCACTATTAAAGAAAACAATACTTAGTTCTCAATAACGGGATTTGGCCATAAAAAAACCAATACTTCGGGGAGTGCGCCTTGGGACCCAGGCCCGCAACCGGCTGCACGGCGGTGGCTACGCCCCGCAGGCGGCGTCTTATGAGCGATTGCTTACCTGCCGCGCCGGGTCGTGGGAGCGGAACAGCCGGCGATAGAAATAGAGGTAGGCGGCCTGCAATCCCGTCGCCGCCACGAACGGCGCCACCAGCCAGCCGGCCTGGAAGAACACCCCGGCAATCAACGGGCCGAAGGCCAGCGGCAGCATCTGCGACACCATGTTGAGGCTGGCCGCGAGACCGTGCCGGCCGTGACCCACCAGGCTCACCCCCAGCGCCTGGCGCGCGCCGATGGTGCCGCGACTGAGGGCCGAGCGCAGCACATAGAACACTCCGGCCCAGGCGAAACTGGGTGCAAAGGCCATGGGCAACAACAGCAACAGGCCGAGCAGGCGCAACCACACCACCACGTCCACCACGCCGTAGCGGCGCGTCAGCGCCCCCGACAACAGCGACGCCACCCCGGTGGCGACGAAGGCAATGGACATCATCGGCGCGATGGCACCAGGCCCGGCGCCGAAGCGGATGAAGAACCAGTAGGCCAGCAGCGGCCCGACCAGACCGATACCGATGCCGTTGAGGATGTTGACCGCCATCAGCTTGCGCAACAGGCCGTTCTCCTGCCGGCGCGATGCGGCGGCGGTCGCCGCTTGCTGCTCCGTGTCCGCATTCACGGGAGCCCCCGGCGCATCGCGGGCCAGCAACAACAGGGTGAGCGAGGACACTGAACCGAGCAGCACAATCACGAACAGGAAGCGGTAATCGGCCGGCGTCGGCGCGCGGCCGCCCAGCCACTCCGGCAGCGCCGCCAACCAGGCGCCGACTCCCATGCCGAGAAAACCTGCCGCGGTATTGAGGCTGAAGACCACGCCGCTATGCCCGCGCTCGATGGCCCGCATCAGCCACGATTGCTCCACCGGCGCGAACGGACCGGGGCTGCCGTTGGCGCCGCGGCCGAACCCGCCGATCACCGCCGCCGCCGTCAGCAGCAGCGGCTGCGCCGTGAGCAGCGCGGTGGCGGCCACCACCAGCTGCGAGCATTCATAGCCGATGAGAAATTGCCGTCGGCCGAGGCGGTCGGACAGCGGCCCGAGCAGCAACGTCAGCACGGCACCGAAGATCAGGCTGCCCATGAACACGCCGCCGATGGCCACCGCCGACCAGTGCAGGGCATGCAGATAGAGGGCGAAGTCCACCACCAGTGCCCCCTGGCCGAGGCTGCGCGCCAACCGCGAGGCAATCAGCAGCCGCGCCGTACGCGGCAGGAAATCGAGTGTCATGCTCCGTTCCAGGTGTATGTCGCATGGCCGCCGTGACGACGGCAAGCGCGGCGCAGGTGCGCCCTGATATAGGCAGGACGCTGATCATAGCACCCTTGGAACTGCCGTGATGAGTTGGGCGCCCCCTGCCGCGACCACAGCAGAGTGCGACGCACGAATTTTCCTATCCCATCCAACGTGTTATGAAAATCATCGACGGGAACAGGAGCGCCCCATCCCGTTACAAATTATTTCGTGTACGATATTCGATAACAACATCGACAACAGGGACGACCGCTCATGGATAGCGACGCAGCAACTCTGTCACCAATTTCCTCCTACAGCGACGCCCTTGCGGCAATCACACAAAGCAAATCGGTCAACGAAAAAATAGGCCTGGTACACCACGAGATAAGGACACATTACCCGTTCATCGATCGCATCGCCGTCGCCGTCTATGAGGAGGAACGCGATCTGCTGAAGACCTTTGTCTACAGCTCCGACACCCCCAGTCCGTTGCAGTTTTACCAAGTCGCCCTGAGCAGTTCCGACTCACTGAGCGACATCGCCGCCGGCGGGCAGGCGCGCGTCGTCAACGATCTCTCGATTTTCGAGAACAACGGCAAGACCCACAGCGAGCGTATCGGCAAGGGCGGCTATGGCGCCGGCTATACGGTCCCGTTCTACAACGACGGCGCGTTCGCCGGCTTCATCTTTCTCAATTCCTACCTGAAGAACGTCTTTACCGAGGCGGTGTGCCACGGCTTGTCGCCCTTCGTCTATCTGGTCGGGCTGCTGGTGCTCAAGGAGACGGACCTGATCAAGATCCTGTTCGGCTCCGTCTCTTCCGCACTGGACATCAGCCACCACCGCGATCCCGAAACCGGCGCGCACCTGGAGCGAATGTCGCGCTACGCCCGCATCATCGCCAATGAGCTGGCGCCGATCTACCAACTCGACGACGAGTACGTCGAATACATCTACCGCTTCGCACCGCTGCACGACGTCGGCAAGATTGCCGTACCCGACCGCATCCTGCTCAAGCCCGGCCGGCTCGATGAAGCCGAATATCGCGAAATGCAGACGCACGCGCGCAAAGGGCGCGAGATCATGGATCGCATGCTCGCCAACTTCCGGCTACAGGGAATAAAGCACGCGGCGATACTGCGCAACGTCATCGAGTTTCACCACGAAACCATCGACGGCCGCGGCTACCCCAACGGTCTGAGCGGCGACGCCATTCCGCTGGAATCGCGCATTATCGCCGTCGCCGACATCTTCGACGCACTCACCAGCGAACGCCCCTACAAGCACGCCTGGAGCAACGACGAGGCGTTTGCCGAGCTCGACCGCATCAGCGGCACCAAGGTCGACCCGCGATGTGTCGCCGCACTCAAGAGCAACCTCGAACTGGTAGAGGATATCCAGCGTACCTTCAATGATGACCCGTTCGGCTGAGCCGGCGCCGCCGGATGGCAGAGATACCGGGCCGAGGCGCTCGTGCAGAGTAAACATCCGCGGCGAGGCACACGGCTCCGCCGCGACAGACCGGATTTCACTGCATGGTGTCGCGTAAGAACTGGCGATCGCCGTCGCCGTCACAGCCTTATGTATTCACGGCAAACGGTGGATATCCAGCAGCGTCTCCAGGGTGAGCTCCGCCTCGCGCGCCAGGCGGCGCAGATGCAGGAAGCGCAGCAGCCGCACCGTCGGTTTCATGGCGAAGAAGATACTGCCGATCAGAAACAGCCAGGAGCCGGCGCGTTCCAGCCCCGGATTGAGAAACAGGATACTGCCGATGACGAACAGGGTCGCCGCGGTGAAATCCACCAGCAAATGGAGCCACTGATAGATGGCGTGAGTGCGACGGTATTGCGCCCGCTGCTGCTCGGTTGCGGCCATGGGCCCTCCTCTGTTGGACAGTGTTGCGGCTTTGCGCTTGGGATATCAACGCTGTGGTCGGCGCCATTGCGGCGCCGGACCAGACAGTGACGCCACGACAGGCACCGTGACGACGGGAAATGAACCTGGCGCGGGCGGCAACCAGGCGACGGCCGCCCAGCATGCGCCGATTAAGGCGAAATCGATGCCGGCAACTGCACCATTTCGCTCACCACCTGCCGCGCCTCGTCGTCGGGCACCGTAGTGGAGAGCGCAATCCAGATGATGACGATACTGAAGATCGCAATCACCCCCATGTCTTCGAACAGCGTCATGGCACCGTTGCCCCCGACGATGGCCGGCCCCAGCTTGGTGAACAGCCAGAGGCCGCCGAAATAGGGCAGCAACCACCACGTGTGCTGCCAGTCGAGGGGCTTGCGGGTGGCCCGCTTGGTAAAGACGAAGTAGTAGATCAGGTAAACAACGACCAGGGCAAACAGCATGCCGAACAGGATGCTAAGCGTCTCCAACCCGGTCCAGAACACGATCCAGTTGGAGACGATGAAGGCCGCAGGGGCGAGGATCCAGGCGGCCCACAGGCGGAACGGACGCTTCGTCTCAGGCATCGAGCGGCGCATCTGCAACAGCACGATAGGACCGATGCTGTAGGACAGCACCGTTACCGACGAGATGTAGCTCACCAGCTTCTGCCACGACGGGAACGGAAAGAAGAACAGCGCACCGACCACGAAGGTGACGATCAGCGCGACCCAGGGCACCCCGCTGCGATTGAGGATCGCCAGCGCCTGCGGTCCGCTGCCGATCTCCGCGGTGGCCATATTGACGCGCGAAGAGGTGGTGACGTAGATGAAGGCCGTGCCTGCGGGCGAGACGATGGCGTCGATGTAGAGCACCACCGCCCACCACGTCGCCCCGATAGCGGTGGCGATGGCGGCGAACGGACCGGTCAGCCCGGTGAAGCGCAGCCCAGCCCAGCCGCCGTGGGCCAGGTCGGCGGGATCGATCGCCAACAGGAAGGCGAGTTGCAGCCCGACGTAGAGCAGCAGCCCGATCACGACCGAGCCGATCACGGCGATGGGGATGTAGCGCGACGGGTTGGCGGTCTCGCCGGCCAGATCGATCGCCTGGCGAAAGCCGAAGTAGCTGAAGATGACGCCTGCGGTCGCCACGGCGGTGAACATGCCGCCGACGTCTTGCTTGGCGTTGGCCGGCACCACATGCAGGTTTTCCGGATGGTAGGAGAGTCCCAGCAGCACGAAGATGGTGGCGGCCGGCACGATCAGCTTCCACCAAGTCGCGGCGCTATTGATGAACAGCACCCAGCGAATCACCAGAAAGTTCAGCGCAACGAAGAAGCCCAACATGATCACCGAGACCACGAATCCGGTGGCAGTGAGCAATCCGCTGTCGGAATGGATCAAACCGGGCAGATAGTTGTTGGCGTAGGTCAGCACCGCCATCACCTCCACCGGCGCGATGGTGACGTAGGCGAAGAACAGGATCCAGCTCCAGATGTTGCCCAGCAGCACGCCGTGGCTGACGCGGCAGATATGCACCAGGGCGCCGCTCTTGGGGATCAGCGTCGCCAGCTCCGAGTAGACCAGCGCCAGCAGCAGCACCGCCCCGGCGCCGATGACCCACGACCAGACGCTGAGCGGACCGGCCTGCTGCGCCGCATGCAGCGGCCCGAACAGCCAGCCGGAACCGATGATGCCGCCGAGGCTGGCGTAGAGCAGACCGATGATGCCGGCCTCTTTGCGAAGCGTGGCTGGTTGCGCCATCTTAATCTCCCCTTTTTTCAATTTTTCGGCTACGACCGGCCCCGCCGTTATCGCATCGATTTTCGGATTGTCCTGCCGGCGGCGCAGCGCCTCGGCGGCGGGTGCGTCAGACCTCCTGGCCAAGCTCCAAAACATACCTATTTTTGACGCTGCCTACAATGCGCAGACCACCTGCACCGCGAAGTCGAGCCGTGCCAGCATGATCGTACGGATATTGCCCGAGCGGACATCGAGTCACTGCTCTCCCCGCCGGCCGGCGAGTCCGCGGCAGTCTAGCGGTTCGTCGCGTACGCTGTCCGCCGCCCCGGACTGCAGGAACGCTTTGTAGGACGGATACTACAGACGTCATAGGACGAGGCGGGCATTATATGGGGCTGCCAGAACGGCAGCCATCATACTTTTCGCACTACGGGAAGAGAAGAAAGCAGTGATGGAACGACAAGCAGCGCAGCGGGAAAGTAAATCCTACGTCGTCCACGCCGACGCAGAGCGTACCTCAGCACCCCGAGTGCAAGGCGATGTACAAGAGCTGCGCCGAACACGTCTGCACCTAAAAGCCATGTTTCGACCGCGGCCAGGATATCGCCCAGCAGTTGCGCTCCTTCGGTATATCCGTTGACGCATCCAATCAAACAGAAGGACGGCGCCGACGTGAATGTCTTCAAAGACCACCTGCACGAACACCGCTGAACAACGCATCGCTCCCGCGCTGCGCCGCTGTTCATGCGCAGCTTCGCGTCCGGCATTACCGGATGCGTAGGGTTGCTCGACCAGTTCCTACCCGAACGACTCCGTCGCCTGTTCGACCCGGTTGCGCCCCCCTTCTTTGGCACGGTAGACCGCCGCGTCGGCCAGACCCACCAGCTGCTCTCCGACCCGCTCGCCCAACGGCTCGGCGCCGCTCGAGTGCAGCGTCGCCAAACCGACGGATAGCGTCAATACCAAATGGTGTGCGCCGCCCAGCAGGAACGGTTCATCGGCGATGCTCATACGGATGCGTTCGGCGATCTCCCTGGCCTGCTCGGTATCCGTATGCACCAGCAGCGCGGCAAACTCCTCGCCGCCGTAGCGACCCAGCGCATCGGACAGACGCAGTTGCGCCTTGATCCGCGCCGCGACCTCCTGCAACACGCGATCGCCCACCTGATGGCCGTAGTTATCGTTGATGCGCTTGAAATGATCGATATCGAGGAAGAGGCACGACAGCGGCTCGCCGTCGCGCTGAACACGCTCCACCTCTTCGAGCAGCCGGCGATCGAAATAGCGCCGGTTGTGCACGCCGGTAAGGGCATCGGTGAGGCCGATGTGCTTCAGCCGTTCCTGGTTGATGGCGTTTTCCAGCGCCACCGCCACCACCGCCCCCAGCCGTTCGAGAAAATGGGTAGCGCTGCCGGCGATAAACCGGCCATCCTCCACGCTCCCGAGATTGAGGCTGCCGATGAGCCGGCCGTGGCGGCGCAGCGGAATGACCGCCACACTGGCGGGAACCGTCACCGGCGCGAACAGCGCACCGTGCATGGCCTCGCGAAAACCGCCCAGCCGCGGGACTTGCGCGTCGGCGAAAAAAGCGGCGAGTTCGCCGCCGGATTCGAAAAAGACGATCTCCGGAAAACTGTCGTCGCAACCGAGGTCCGCCAGCAGCCGCTGAATGTCGTACTCCCCGTCGATCACGCCGAGCGTCACCGATTCCAGCCCGAACACTTGGCGGTGCCCGACCAGCACGGTGCGCAACAGATCGACCAGCCCATTGGCGCTCAGCAGGTTGAGTTCCTGTTCGTGAAAGCGTCGCAGCCGTTCCTCGTTGTGCCTGGCATTGGCCATCACCGCCGTCATCTTGCGACGCAGCTCCTTGTTTTCCTTTAACACGTCATGGTGCATCACTTCCCCCCACGAACGAATATCGCGTAGGCCCGCCGGCAGGCCGGAGTGAATCGAGTATAGCGCCCCCGAAATGTCTGAATTATGTCGTAATGAGACAATGGAGAAACATCGACCCGGTCCCAACCTCTCTCCCCGAAACGGCCGCCTATGGTGCGGCAAACCCAACACGGACGACCGCTATACCGCACTATTCTCCCGGCCGCTCATACGCTTACGCCGGGAGCGTCCGAGCACGGCGCAGCCGCCTGCGGGTCGGCGCCTGGAGAAGACGACGCTTTTGACGGGCATAATATTCACACCGTAAAGCAGAATAGCGGGAGCTTCCATAAGTACTGCACATTGACAGACTCATGCCTGCATCAGGCCTACTTTTCGCCCCGCGCTCGCTGCCGTTCTGTTGTGGGCGCCCGGGTTACCGATTGCCCTGCCGCAAATGGCCTTTGCAGTGGTTCAGAATTGCCAGGTCAGCGTCAACGCGGTGGGACCCGTCGCGCACCGCTATCCAAAGCCAACGGCGCGGAATCGGCACGACGTCACCGATGAGGCCGCAGGAAACGGCGGCGCTTTTCCATCAACCAGAGCATCTTGACCGGTGCACGCAGCGAAGCTGACGATCCGTATGAGGCTCATGCCGATACTCCCGCGCACATGCATCATCAACGGCGATTCGGCCATTTGCAGCCTGGGACACCCGCCATTCGCGTTTTCGGCGTTCTGACCCTGAATATCGTACAATGGGAGAACACACCCATCCCCGTGCCATGGGCACAACTGGAATCCACACACCGCCATCACCATGAAAATCCCGAAACGTCTCCAACCCCTCGTCGACGACGGCTTGGTGGATGAGGTAATCCGCCCGTTGATGAGCGGCAAGGAGGCCGTCGTCTATGTCGTGCGCTGCGGCTCCGAAATCCGCTGCGCCAAGGTCTATAAGGAATCCGACAAGCGCAGTTTCAAGCAGGCCGTACAGTACCAGGAAGGACGCAAGGTGCGTAACGGCCGCCGTGCCCGCGCCATGGAGAAGGGTTCAAAATACGGCCGTGACCAGCAGGACGAGGCTTGGCAAACCGCCGAAGTCGAGGCGCTCTACCGCCTGGCCGATGCCGGCGTGCGCGTCCCGCGCGCCTACGGCTGCTTCGACGGCGTGTTGCTGATGGAGTTGATTACCGACGGCCAGGGCCAAGTGGCCCCGCGCCTGAACGACGTATCCATGAGCGCGCAACAGGCGTTGGCAGACCACGGCGTCATGATGCGATACGTGATGCGCATGCTCTGTGCCGGGCTGGTGCATGGCGACCTGTCGGAGTTCAACGTGCTGGTCGACGAACACGGCCCCGTCATTATCGATCTGCCTCAGGCGGTGGACGCCGCCGCGAATAACCACGCCGAGTGGATGCTGGAACGCGACGTCAGCAGCATTACCACCTATTACGCCCTATACGCCCCCCAACTGCACGACAGCAAATACGCCAAGGAAATTTGGGCACTGTACAAAAACGGCGGATTACACCCGGAGGCCGAACTGACCGGCCATTTCGAGGAGAGCACGCAGGAGACCGATGTGGAGTTGGTGCTGCAAGTCATCGAAGCGGCCGCAGCCGAAGAACAAGCACGCCAACGACGTCTGCTCAACGCCGAGGAACTGGGTTAGTTCGAATCTCAAGGTCAGACAGCAAAGGCGTGCTTCAGTATATCGGGGGCTCGCGCCATGGCACAACACTGCGATTCGAAACCTAGCTCCCTTTGGAGCCGCCCGGCCCCTTGCCGCAACCGTCCGCCGCCAAGGAACAGAAGCGCCGTAAACACGGCATCATCGACGCTAAGCCGGTCAAGCCATGGAGCAAGCGCAAACGGCAATGAAAATAGTCACGAGAGATAAAGCAAACGCCGGATCTCCTTGCGGCAATCCGGCGCCGCACGGCAACCAGGACGTTTGCTGCGCGCTTATTTCACGCCGGCCTTAGCCAGCTCCTGCCCCATTTTTTTATCGGTTTTCATGATATGGCCGGTAAGCCAGTTGCGCAGGAAATTCATAATCTCGACCGAGATAACCGCACTGCCCGACTCGAACTTCTTCTTGAAGTCGCCGACGGTTTCGACAAACTTCCGGTGTTCGGTCTTGTGCGCCGCGGTATCGGTGTATTTGTTCTGGTCCATCAGTTTCTCTTCGTAACCGAAATGGAACACCGTGTAATTCACCAATTCCGACAACACCGACGCCAGAACTTCCGTGCCTTTGCCGGCCTGCATGGCATCGTTGAGCTTATTTATCAGCTCAATAAGCTTCTTGTGCTGATTGTCTTGTTCCGCGATACCGGTGGAAAGCATATTGGACCAGGTTATGAGAGCCATCACGACCTCCTCTATGGAAAATAGACATTGTTATATTGCTGCTGCTTCAGGCGCTTCCTTTACAACATCATCGTTGCTCCCGGTGTCGGCACCGGTGAGCATGGATTCATGCAACAGTTCCATGGCGGTATTGGACAGATTGACCGATGCCTCCAAGGTCCGCTCCGCCACCTTATCGGTATTGGCGGTCATATCAAGGATCTGCGTCACACTGTCGACCACACTGGCCACCATGCCGGACTGCTCGTCCATCTCCGAGGCCAACTGACTGATCTTGTCCAAGGTTAATTGCGACTCTTCACGGATATTTTTAAGAACATCCGCCGCGCGACTGGCCTTATCCACGCCTTCCTGCACCAGCGGCATGGCCTGGCTTATCCCCTGGGTCGCCTCCTTCGTCTTCTCCTGCATCAGTTTGATGGTGCCGGCAATTTCGCGAGTGGACTGCGCCGTACGTTCGGAGAGCTTCTTGACCTCATCGGCCACCACAGCAAAACCGCGCCCCTGTTCTCCGGCTCGCGCCGCCTCGATCGCCGCGTTCAGCGCCAGCAGATTGGTCTGCTCCGCAATGTCCCGAATAGTAACGGCGATTTTATCGATCCCATGCGCATGTTCGGTCAGCTCATGTATCTCCTGCGCCGCCTCCGTCATTGCCGCATAGATGTCCTTCATCACACGCACCGCATCCGCGACAACTGCTTCCCCGTTCGCCGACAGGCTGTTTTCCTTGTGGGAAATATCCTCGGTATCACGCGCCAGCGCCGACACCGCCTGGATACGTTGCGCCATATCCGACATCACCTGTTTCGTATCATTGATCGATGCCGCCTGCATCTGCGAGGTAAACAGAATCTCGTTACTGCCGGCCGACAGTTGTTCGACTTCGGAATTTATCCGGGTGACGTTGGCGTTGATACGATCTGATATCTTTCCAATTTTCGTCGCCAACATAGCGAGGGTTCCGGCGACAGTTTCCACATGGCTGACTTCAAGCGTGAGATTCTTTTCTCCGCTGGCAACGGAACGTGCATAACGGGTCATACGTCCGATATCTGACCCGAGCAGTTGTGACAAGAAACGGCGACCGAGCAGGTAGGTGGCTACCGGCGTCAGGACCAGGGCGATCAGGAAAACGATGATTTCGAAGTCGGTGTTTGCGGATGACAGCCGCTGGGCGGCATATAAAAGAATTCCGAGCAGCAATGTTATCAGTGTAGGCGCCACCGCCAGGAGCCTGGCCTCGGGAGATATATGCCTCACTGACCGCATAGCTATGCCTCCGACATACACCGCTATGATTTAGAACACAGATTTATTATGGCAGCTAGATTCGCTTCGTAAACATTTGGACAATCAACCAATTGAGAAAAGGCAGGGAGGAGAGCGAACCGGCTGCATCGCCCGCTGACAATTGTCAAAAAATCGATAAAATTGAATTTTTATTCACATCACGCTCGAGTGAAAGACTACCCGACCGCATGTGCCGCCGCCCCTACTCCGATATATCCCGGTATTTTCGAGTACACGTTTGAAGCTACCACAATGCCGTTAACTGCGCATCAATTATTAGACACACAAACGAGATATATTTAGCGATAAACATCCCATCAGAATGGTCGCAACCTATGTATGCTGCGAACACTTACGGTAATTACATTTCGTTTCGCTTGTCGGCGACGAGGAAGTGTATTCGGACGATGTCGACGGGCTCCTGCTATTTCACCCCAACCTTGCTCAACTCCAATCCCATCTTCTTGTCGGTCTTCATGATATGTCCGGTCACCCACATGCGCAGGAAGTTGATGATTTGGATCGAGATGACCGCGCTTCCCGAATCGAGTTTCCGCTTAAAGTCGTAGACCGTCTCGACAAATTTCTCATGTTCAGACTTGTGCGCCGGGGTGTCGGCATAGCCATGCCGTTTCATCAGCCGCTCTTCGTACCCGAAATGATAGATCGTGTAATCCACCAGTTGGGCCAGGACGGCTTCCAGGACTTCCGCATCCTTGCCTTCCTCTATGGAATTGTTGAGCCGATTGATGAGATAGATGAGATTTTTGTGCTGTTCATCTTGTTCGGTGATACCGGTCGAAAACGCGTCCGACCAGCTGATGAGAGCCATTGCTGCCTCCTACGATGGTAATCGTCTGTATCACATTAGCCGCTGCTTCACGTAGCCACTTACTCAACCTTGCCGTTGCCGCTAGCGCCCGCGTTTTCAATACCGGGGATTATGGCAGCTAAATTAACCCGGTAAACATCGTGACACAAAATATTGCACATAGATCGGCAACTATAATGACCTCACATAGTTAGCGGAAAACAAATGTCAAATTAGAATGAATACGCATCTGCCGGAATGGCACGATAGCGGACCGGCCAATAGGGTCGGTCTCGTTGACGAAGTTTGGTGATCCCGTAGCGTTCGCCCTATCCGCCGGTTTCGCATCAATGCCGGCAGCGCGATTGCCCCGGCGACTTCCCGCCAGAGCAGTCGGCGACCGGCAGCGCGCTCTTGCCGCTTAGCGCCGCCAGACGCGTCTCGATCTGCGGCAGGAACTTGGCGATCTTCCTGCCTACCCATATCTGTGGATTGGACGGCGTCAGCTTCTCCTGCGCTTCCCGCTTGGCGATGGAGACCTTGGCCTGATCGAAGGCCTTGATGAAATAAGGGGTATGCGCCAGCGCCTGGTGGAAGTAGGCGTCGCCGAAATAGGTCCAGGCGTTTTCATTGCTGCAGCCGAACGAGGTCCGGTTGGCCGCCGCGGCGGTCATCACCATCGCGTCGGGATTCTTGAGCGAGTCGATGAAGCCGCCGGAGAAGCAAGACGACAGCACCACCGTACGCCAACCGATACGGGAACCGGTCAGGATGTCATGCAGGCGCTTGGCGGTGAGGTCATCCAGCGACAGCGGCCAGTAATCGAAGGCGATGGTCTTGTCTTCGGAACCGTGAGAGGTGATGTAGAGGAACAGCATGTCCTCCTTGGGATTCATCAGCCTACCGATACGATTCAGCACGATCTTCAGGTTGGAGGCATCGGCCAGGGGTACGGTTTTCACCGTCGCCGGGTTGTTGATGAGCAGGATGGAACGCCCGGCGGTGCCGTAGCGCCGGTCGAACAGCTTGCGGATGGAGCGTACCTCGCGCAGGAATACATTTTGTTCCGCATAACCTGCCACGCCGACGAAATAGATATCGTGAATACCTGAACGCTGCGGCTTCAGCCTGGACAGCTCGGCGTTGAGCAGGGCCGGTTGCGCATAATAGGTCTGCTCCACGTCGATCGACGGCCGGTCGTCGTCTTTTGGATAGGCCGTGTGCCATGGCCGGGTATGGGGCAGCAATAACAACGTGCCGAACAAGAATGCGGAATAGGCAACGCTGGCGCTCAGCGCCCGCCAGCGGCTGCCGGCAAACACCCGGCGTTGCGCCCAGTAGGCCACAGCGGGGACCCACAGCCACACCACGAGATAGATGCCCCATGCCGACCAGGCATGCTTGCCCACAGCCGTATGGTGAATGATCAGATGATAAACCTCTCCCACGACACTGCCGACGGGATCCGTCGCCAAGATGGCCACCACGAACAGGCCGAACCGCTCCAACTGGCCCTGGATCTGCACGACCAGATAGACCGCGAGCAGCAGCAGGGCGTAGGCTTTTACTTCACTGACAATACCCCACGCCGTGAATACCCGGTGCGGCCCGACTGCGATGAAATCGAACAGTATCGAAACGCAAAAACCGACCATGGACAACAACACGGCCTGGCGAATGTCGACTTGAAGTTTGTCCGTGTCAAAGGAACGAAACGTCCCGATGCGCAAGCCGGTGCGTAGATTGTTAAGCAGCGGACGAAAGACCTTGTCCTTTGGCATGGGTGCCTCCTGTCGGAAGTCAACGCCGCGCTATCGGAAACGTGGCACCAATAGCGGGCGCAATGACTGCACACTCTCCCGAGAATTACATTTCAATGTGCAGCGGAAAAATGGGCGATCACCACATACAGCATTCCGCTGATACCAATGTACACCATACCCGCCGCGCGTCGGTTCATTATGCTCATGGCGCCGCCGTCAATGGGATACAGGCGTTCACCAATGCGAACCACGACGATGACCGAATACGACCACAGCACCACGCAGGCATATTCCCACCACCTATCGATAACCTGATTGGCGACCATCGGTATCAACACAACGGTGCATAGCAGGATAAACAACACAAGCTTCCGCATGTTGCCGAACAGGTAGTAAAGCAGCATCGATTCATTCCTTTGAGCCACGCGAATTCCGCTAACCCGCCTTGCACCTGCCCGAATGCCTACAAGAAGGTAAATATCTCCTCTGCCGGCAGGCGCGATTTTGGCAGTTCGGCGTTGAAGTCGTCGGCACTGTGGTAGCCGAGGGCGGCCAGCACCACGGCGGTCAGGCCGCGCTGACGCAGACCGAGGGCCTCGTCGAGGGCGGCGCGGTCGAAACCTTCGATGGGGGTCGCATCGATCTCCAGGGCGGCGGCACCGAGCAGCAGGGTGCCGAGGGCGATATAGACCTGCTTCTCCATCCAGTGCTGGGTGTCGTCCAGTTCGCGATGCAGGTTGGCGTAAAAGGCGCGGCCCTTGCGCGTCGCCACTTTGGCTTCTGCCGTCTTGCAGCGGCCATCGTTCTCCTCCTGCTCCATCACGTGCTCCAGATAGGCGTCGGTCAGTTCGGTACGGGCGCAGAGCACCACCACGTGCGATGCGTTCAGCACCTTAGGCTGGTTGGCGCTGTAGGGGCCGGTGGCAGTGGCAATGGCGACGCGCGCCTTGCCTTCGTCGCTGCCGGCGATGATGAAATGCCAGGGTTGGGAATTGGTGGAGGACGGGCTGAAACGCAGCAAGGTCCGGATCTGCTCCAGCTGCGCGGAGCCGATGCGTTTGTGCGGATCGAAGGCCTTGGTGGTGTAACGGGTGGTGGCGATTTTGGCGACGTTCATGTTGGTTGTCTCAAGAATGCTGGTGCGACAAATCGTATCGATGACCGATTGTTATTCTGATGCAGACGACTTCCCACAAAATACCGCCATAGGATGGGTAGAGCATAGCGAAACCCATCGGCTCCATGCCAGTGGTTTCGCTGCGCTCAACCCATGCCGCTTGTTCACGCCTCCGTGACGTAGCGACGAAACCAGCGGGTCAGGCCGCGGCGCGGCCGTTGCTCCAAACTGTCGATGTGACGCACGGTCTCGCGGATCAGCGCGTCGATCAGGTCCATGTCGGCCTCGGGCTGCAAATCCTCCGTACGGCCCTTCCTGCCGGTGGGGGCGATGCTCACGATTTTACCGACGCTCTTCACCTCGGCTTCGCCGCCGCAGTTGCGGCAGTAGACCAGGTCGCCGGCCTTGTTGCGGCGGCGGACGACAATGGTGGGACCGCACATGGGGCACTCCTGTACCGGGATGCCCGGCTCCGTATGGCCGGCCACCGGCGCCAGCGCGCCGGCGCGGCCGAGTTCCAGAAACAGCGTACCCAGCTCCGGATCGAATTGCCTGCCTAGATTCTCCTCGATGATGGAAAGCGCCTTTTCCACCGGCATGCCGCGGCGATAGGGTCGGTTGCTGGTCATCGCATCGAAGGCATCGCAGATGCCCACAATGCGCGCGTCGAGAGGGATATTCGCGTGGGTCAGTCCGTGCGGGTAGCCGTTGCCGTCGGGCATTTCGTGATGGGACAGCACCGCCGCCCGCGCCAGCTGCGCCAGCGGGTGTTCCGACAGCAGGCGGTTGCCGACCTCCGGATGGGTCTTGATGACCGCATACTCCTCGTCGGTCAGGCGGTCGGGCTTGTTGAGGATGGCATCGGGCACGCCGACCTTCCCCAGGTCGTGCAGGAAACCGCCCAGGGCAATGCGCGCCACGTCGGTATCCGGCAGGCCATGGCTGGAGGCCAACAGGCGACTGTATTGCGAAACGCGCCACAGGTGCCCACCCGTATAGGGATCGCGCGCCTCGACCATCGAGGCCATTACGTAAAGACTCTTGAGCAACTCGTCGATGTATTTCATGGCAACACCTCCCCTTGCGACGCAGAGCTTGGAGGGAATCTCGCCCTCCCCGTTATTCATTTACAGGGCAACTATTGAGAAGCGTACCAATGGAATATCACGGAAGCATCACGGCGGGAGGTTAATCGGAGTCGCCAAATTATGGGGAACCGGTATCTAAGGAATTCGGTGACAGTATACTTAAATCCCCGATCGCGGCGGCGAAAGCTCATGTCGGTTCTTCCAAAATTAGCGGATTCCGTTTCCGACCCCGGTTTCCCCTGGCGTTTTGGCGAAAGAAAGTCTCCTCCTGTCGCCACAAATACTGCCGACGAGCAACCCTATTGACCGTCGATCACTCCCACCTTAACCAGGTCGGGGCAATGCAACAACAGGTCGCCAGGGGCGACGAAATAGGCCTCTTCGGTTTTTAGCATCGCCATACCGCTGCTGGCCATGTGCAGTGCGTTGGCGCGCAACAATTCGTCAGTAGGTGCCGCGATACCGGTTCTGACCCGATATACGGCCTGCGCAAATTCGTGGATCGCCAATACCAGCGCATCATCCAACGCCGGAGCTGCTTCGGCCGTTAACGCCGATGCCGCCGGCAGGGCCTGCAGCAGTTCGCCGGCCAGCTCCTCGTCACTCTGCATCTCCGCCGCTGCGGCCAACATGCCGCTGTTGGCCGCAATAAAGCCACGAAACTCCGGTCCGCCCGCACTACGCACGCGGGAAATGGCCTGATCGAGCAAACTGGGTGCCGCTGCGGCAGTTGCCGGCATCGCACTCAGTGACGAGCGCGGGGGTCAGTTCTCGCCTTGTAGCATGGCCGTTCGCACGATTCGCGAGCGCGGGGGTCAGTTCTCGCCTTGTAGCATGGCCGTTCGCACGATTCGCCCAATAGTGGCGAGGTGCAGTCCAAAATACTCAGCTATCTCGCGATAACTGTATACGCCCGTATCGTACGCAGCAACTATCGCGCTATTTCGATCGCGACACTTTTTCTCTACCGCCGCCAGTGACGGCGTCGGGGCACGACGCTGCGCTCGCGGCACCGTAAGTTCGTCACCCTGTAGCGCGGCTTTCCTTTGCATCCGCTGCACAAATCTTTCGTTCCCAAGGTAAATCTGTTGGCGCAACTCGGACCAGACGGTTTCCTTACCTACCCCCTCCGCCACGAACTGCGCATATCGTCGCCTTGCTTCAGCCCGTCTGGTACCAAAGAGCGCCAACACGCCGTCTGCGGCAAGCCATGAGGGAGTCTGTACATAGCCCACCATCATCCCATAGCTGCTCCACGGGTATTCTTTGGGATGCTTCACCATGCCTGCCCGCACCGGATTCAGTACGACATAACGTGCCAGTTCGAGTAGGTAGCTATCCTTATCCACCAGAATCCCTTTGAACCGCCCCTGAAAAATATGCCCTACACGTTTATGACGCCGATTCGATGCCTGTGTAAACATACCGTTGAGTTGGCGCATTCCCTTCGACAGGTTTCCTTCTGGTGTTTCTACAACCAAGTGGTAATGGTTCGTCATCAGACAGAAGACATGACATACCCAATTGAAGCGCTTCACCACTTCCGCCAGCACTTCCATGAACTTCAGCCGGTCTTCGTCGTCCTCAAAGATTGGTTCGCGCCGATCACCACGCGATGTTACATGGTATAGCGCTCCAGGAAACTCTATTCGTAGCGGTCTTGCCATATCAGACATCCTGTCTAGAACATACCCAATGTTACGATGCGAGAACTGACCCTATTGGGCTATT
>OFHG01000092.1_pt1 | contig 41217 bp, 48 predicted proteins | sample 1521931 | NCBI WGS metagenome assembly OFHG01 (sample SAMEA2468438, study PRJEB22500) | soil metagenome | biome: Glassland; feature: Farmland; material: Clay | place: Australia | collected 2013-01-31 | depth 0.55 m
CGTCGGGGGTGGCCGAGGAGCCCTTCAGCGTGCGCGAGCAGGACTCCGGCACCCGCATCGCCGCCGAACGCTTCTTCGCCGAACACGGCATCCGCATGATCGCCGGCATGGAGATGGGCCGCTCGGAAGCCATCAAGCAGGCGGTGATGGCGGAACTGGGCCTGGGCATCGTCTCCCTGCACACGATCGAGATGGAGCTGGTTCTGAAGCGGCTGGTGGTGCTGAAGGTCGAGGATTTCCCCATCATGCGCCATTGGCATATCGTCTATCGCAAGGGCAAGCGCTTCGCGGCCGTGCCCAAGGCCTTCAAGGAATTCGTCAAGGCGCATGCACAGGAGCTGACCCAGCCCCCGAGCCTATAGGTATACGCCACATCTTGCCGGCCTTCGGGCAGAGGCGGATGATGCTGCGAGAAGCCATGAACGCCATCCCCTTCGACGACGATCCCGCATCCGACCGATATGCCGGCATCGTGCACGAGCTGGCCGAACAGGGCTGGTCGGTGCATGACGGCCTGCTGGCCGAGGATATGGTCCGCATGCTTGCCGCCGAGGCTTGGGCGCAGTGGCATGAAGGCGGTTTCAGGCAGGCCAGGGTCGGCACCGGCGCCACCCGGCAGCTGAGGCCCGAGATTCGCAACGACCATGTGCAATGGCTGGACCCGCTGGCATTAAGTCCCACGCAGCAGCGCTATTTCGAATGGATACGGGACTTGCAGCAGGCCATCAACCGCAGTTTGATGATGGGGCTGCATGCATTCGAGGGCCATTATGCCGTCTATACCCCGGGCGCCTTCTATGCCAAGCACCTGGACCAGTTCATCGGTGCCCATCAGCGCGTCATCACCACCATCCTGTACCTGAACGAGGGCTGGGACCCGGTCGACGGCGGCGTCCTGCGCCTGTACACCGATACTGCCGACGCGCATATCGATCTGCTGCCACTGCACGGGCGCATGGTCACCTTCCTGTCCGGTCAGTGCTTCCACGAGGTACTGCCGGCAAACCGCCATCGCCTGAGCCTGACCGGCTGGCACTGTATCCGCCCGCTTTCCCGGGAGGGCTAGCCACGCCCCAGCGCATAGCGGCGGCTCAGCGCCACCACGGCCGCCGGCAACACGAGCAGGTTCAACACCGGCACCAGCATCATCAGCATCGCCGTGCCACCGAAACCAAGGTAGAACCAGGGCGTCTGCCCAAGCTCCTGCCGTCGGCGGGCATAATCCCATTGCCGGCGCGAGGCGGGCACGTCCAACAGCGCGTAGTTCAGGAAATGGATGCCGGCATAGCCCCAGATGATGGTCGCCGCCACCTGGCCGACGACCGGCACCAGCAGACATGCCAGCGCCACCGCCCCGAGGGCGAGCAGGGAGAGCAACGGGCGCACCGTGCTGGCCAGGCTATGCATGACCTGTGCGAACCAGGGGGCGGCGCTCGGCTCGGCAGCGCCACCCGAAAGCGCCTCCGTACGTGCCGCCAGCATATCCAGCCAGGAGCTGGTCGCCACCGAGCCCAGGGCGACGAAGCCGACCACGCCGCTGATCAGCGCCAGCGCCAGCGCCAGCAGCCAGGCGATGACGCCGACGAGCTGCCAGTACCAGGCCTCGCTTTGCGGCAGCCACAGATGCGCCAGATGATCGGCTAGCCAGAACACCCCCGCCCCCAGCGCCAGCACCAGCACCGCCAACAGCCCGAGCATACGCCACAGCACCTGGCGCAACCCGGCCTCCGTCAACAACAGGCGCAGGCCGTCCAGCATCTGCAACACACCGCGGATCATGCATCCATGCCCAGGTCATGCAGGATGCGCCGGGCCGCGTCCAGATCGCCATCGTCCACCATCACGTGCACGTCCATGACACCCGGCAACGGCAATAGGGAACGCATGCCGGCGTGGTCGGCAATGCAACGGATATGCCGTTGTTCCAGGGCATCGCACAGGATTTGGAGGATCACCGGGTCCGATAGCTTGGTCAGCAGCTGCATCGTGGACAGGCTAGGCCCGGGCACAAACGGCGTCACGCCCGGATGATGGCGCTTGACAGCGCCAAGCCCGCATGAACGATTGATCGCCATGTCCCAACACCTCAGCCCTGAACATCTGACCCGCACCCTGAACGCCCTGGTACCCGCCGGCGCCGATGACGCCGATCTCTATCTGCAACACGCGGTCAGCGAATCGCTGGCCCTGGAGGAGGGGCGCGTCAAGCATGTGTCCGCCTCCACGCAGCAGGGCATCGGCGCGCGCGTCGTCAAGGGAGAGGTGTCCGGGCACGCATATACCGACAGGCTGGAGCTTCCGGCCCTGCTGGCGGCCGCGAAGGCGGCGCGCACCATCGCCGAGGACCAAAGGCACCGGAGCCCGGTGGCGGTTTCCGAGGGCCGCGCCCCGAAGGCGCTGTATGCGGGGACCAACCCGGCCGAGGGCATGTCGCTGCTCGAGCGCAAGGCGCTGCTCGAGCACATCGATCGCTTCACCCGCGATCTCGATGCGCGCGTGGTGCAGGTGTTCGCGGGACTGGCCTGCAGCCATACCGAGATATGCATCGTGCGCATGGACGGATGCCAGCTGCACGACGTGCGACCGCTGGTGCGCCTGAACGTATCGGTGGTCGTCGAGCAGGATGGCCGCCGCGAATCGGCCAGCGCGGGCGGCGGCGGCCGATTCGGACTCTCCCGCCTGATCGACCTTCAGCAGGCCGAAGCACTGGCGCGCGAAGCCGTGCGCATCGCCCTGCTCAATCTGGAGGCGGTCAGCGCCCCGGCGGGCCCCATGCCCGTCGTGCTCGGCCCCGGCTGGCCCGGCATCCTGCTGCACGAGGCCATCGGCCATGGCCTGGAGGGGGATTTCAACCGCAAGGGCACGTCCGCCTTTTCCGGGCGCATCGGCGAGCGCGTCGCCGCCCCCGGTGTCACCGTCGTCGACGACGGCACCATCCCCGAGCGCCGCGGCTCGCTGACCATCGACGACGAGGGCACCCCCACCAGCCGCACGGTGCTGATCGAGGACGGCGTGCTCACCGGCTACCTGACGGACAGGCAGAATGCGCGCCTGATGGGCATGGATGCGACCGGCAACGGCCGGCGCGAGTCCTATGCGCATGCGGTGCTGCCGCGCATGACCAACACCTTCATGCTCGCAGGCCAGGCGGACCCCAAGGACATCATCGCCTCGCTGGATCGCGGCATCTATGCCGTCAATTTCGGCGGCGGCCAGGTCGACATCACCTCCGGACAGTTCGTGTTCACCACCAGCGAGGCCTATCTGGTCGAGGGCGGGCGCATCGTCGCTCCCGTCAAGGATGCGACGCTGATCGGCAATGGCCCGGAGGTGCTCAAGTACGTGTCGATGATCGGCAACGACCTGGCGCTGGATCCCGGCGTCGGCACCTGTGGGAAGGACGGGCAGAGCGTGCCCGTCGGCGTCGGCCTGCCGACGATCCGCATCGACCATATCACCGTCGGCGGGGCCCAGACATGAATATGCAGGATGTGGCCCAGAGGCTGGTCGAGATGGCGCGCCAGCTGGGGGCAATCGATGCCGATGCGCTGGCCATCGCCGATACCGGCGAGAGCATCAAGGTACGCCAGGGAAAACCGGAGTCGGTCGAGCGCGAGGATGCGCGGGGCATCGGCCTGCGCGCCTTCGTCGATACCGCCGATGGCCTGGCCTTCGCCTCGGCATCCAGCGCCGATGTCTCGGACGAAGGCCTGACGCGGCTCGCCGAGCAGGCGGTGGCCATGGCCCGCATCTCCGCCGCCGACCCTGATGCCGTGCCGCCGTCCGGTTCCGACCACCCCGAACCGGCAGAGCTGGTCGCCTGGAAGCGGCGCCACCACGATGCGGCGGCGCCCTGGAACAGCGAACAGGCCCTCGCTGCGGCGCTCGATGCCGAGGCGGCGGCGCTGCAGGTATCCACCGAGATCCGCAACAGCGAGGGGGCGGAGGCCAGCTTCGGCCTGCTCACCGTCGCCTATGCCGCCGCCGACGGCTTCGCCGCAGAGTACAGCCGCGGCTCACTGGGGCTGGCGCTGTCCGTCGTTGCCGGTGCCGGCGCCGACATGCAGCGCGACTACGCCTACGACCAGGGCCGCCACCTCGATGCCCTGCGCCCGGCCGGGGAGATCGGCCGCGAGGCGGCGACGCGCGCCGTGCGCCGCCTGCACCCGGGTACGCTGAAAAGCGGGCGCATGCCCGTCGTCTTCGAGCCCCGCTGTGCGGCCTCCCTGCTCGGGCATCTGGCGGGGGCGGCCAATGGGCGCGCCGTACTGCAGCAACGTTCCTTCCTGGCCGACAAGATCGGCCGGTCCATCTTCCCGGATTTCGTGCGCATCACCGACGATCCCGACCATGCCAAGGGCACGGGCAATCGCCTGTTCGACGGTGAGGGCACACGCTGTGCGCCGCTCGGTCTCGTCGAGGACGGGCGCCTGCAGGGTTTTCTGACCGACCGATACGCCGCCCGCAGGCTCGGCACTACCTCGACCGGCCATGCCCGGCGCGGCCTGACCGGGGATCTCGGCATCGGCCCGTCCAACCTGATCATGGCCCCCGGCAAGGACAGCCTCGAGGCGCTGCTGCACGAGATCGGCGACGGGGTACTGGTCACCGAGCTGATGGGCTTCGGCGTCAATGCCGTCACCGGCGATTACTCACGCGGCGCCTCCGGCTTCCTGATCGAGAACGGGCGCATCAGCCGCCCGGTTTCGGGCTTCACCATCGCCGGCAACCTCGCCGATATGTATGCGGGCATCATCGGCATGGCGGATGACCTGACCTGGTTCGGTTCCAAGGCGGTGCCGAGCATCGCCATCGCCGGCATGACCGTGGCCTGCCAGTAAACCCAGGAGCAACGATGAAACCCTACGACGTCTATGGCATCGGCAATGCCATTACCGACCTGCAGCTGCGCACCGATGATGCCTTCCTGTCCGCCATCGGCGTGGACAAGGGCATCATGACCCTGGTGGACGAGGCCCGGCAGTCCGATGTACTGCAGGCGCTGGACGGGCAGGCGGTCCATCGCTGCTCGGGCGGCTCGGCCTGCAACACCATCGTCGGCATCGCCGATTTCGGCGGCCGCGCCGCCTATGCCTGCAAGGTCGGAGCCGACGCGCTCGGGCATCGCTATATCGAAGAGCTGCGCGATCTTGGCATCGCCGTCGAGGTGCCGCAGGCCCCGGGACAATCCGGCACCTGCGTCGTGCTGATCACCCCCGATGCCCAGCGCACCATGCTTACGCACCTGGGCATCTCATCCGAACTGTCGGAGGCGGATATCGACGAGACGGAGATCGCCAAGGCCCGATACATCTATGTCGAGGGCTATCTGTTCGCTGGCGACGGCACGCGCGCGGCGGCGCTGAAGGCCATCGACCTGGCGAATAGAAACGGCGTCAAGGTGGCGCTGACCGTATCCGATCCCTTCCTGATCCAGCTGTACCGGGACATCTTCTGGGAACTGATCAAGGGCCCGGTGGACCTGCTGTTCTGCAACCATGAGGAGGCCAAGGCCCTGACCGGCGAGGACGATGCCGTCGCCTGTGCCCAGGCCATCCATGCGCATGCCGCCAATGTGGCGCTGACGCTGGGCAGGCAGGGCTCGCTGTTGATGCATGACGGCGAACTCACGCCGATCGAGGGCGTGGCGGTGGAGGCGGTGGACACCACCGGTGCCGGCGATATGTACGCCGCCGGCGTGCTCTACGGCATCAACAACGGCCTGTCATGGCGGCAGGCCGGACACCTGGGAAGCCATGCCGCCGCCCGCATCGTTTCGCAACTCGGCGCCCGCCTGGGTCGCCGTTTCACGCCCGAGGAGATCCAGGCCCTGCTGGCCTAGGGTCTGCTCTCAGGCCCCAAAGCGCAGGGGAGGAGGCATCCCCTCCCCCTCCCCTGCATCTGGACAGGCTCAGCATTTCAGCCCGCTGTGGGCATCAGCACGAGCCGGTGCTCATCTCCTGCTTCTGGATTCCACGATCCCTGGCGTCGGCCATCGACGGCGTCGTCACAAAGCGGTCTTCGCGCCACTGGGCCGGGACCATCTCCTGATTGGTGGCACGCGCCTGCTTCCGGACGCCCGAATCCTCGGCGTCGGCCATCGACGGCGTCGTCACAAAGCGGTCTTCGCGCCACTGGGCCGGGACCATCTCCTGATTGGTGGCACGCGCCTGCTTCCGGACGCCCGAATCCTCGGCAGCGGCCATCGACGGCGTCGTCATAAAGCGGTCCTCGCGCCACTGGGCCGGGGCCACCAGCTGCGAGCAGGCGCTCATCTCCGGCATCATAGCCCGCTCCTGCTTCTGGATTCCCTGCTCTCCGGCGACGGCCACCTGAGCCGACGTCAACACCGACACGAATGCACATACCGCAGTCAAAACATGCGTTTGTTTCATGGGTCACTCCTTTGACGGGATCACGCGCCGGCATGCCGGCGCGCTTGGAGCATAGCACAGCCGGTCGGCCGTCCCGGGAGATGGATAGGGGGAAAAATCACGTGCGCCGGCGTAGCCATTTCTCCACCCCGGCATGCGCACGAAGCTATTCCTATCGAGGGGTCAGCGTGGAAGCGATTGATACCACTGGACCCGGTGATATGTATGCCGCTGGAGTTATCTACGGCATCACCAACGGGAAGCAGGCGGAGCACCTGGGTAGTCATGCCGCTGCCCGCATCGTTTCGCAGCTTGTCGCCCGCCTGGGCCGCCGCTTCACCCCGGAAGAGATCCGGACACTGCTGACCTGATAAGCACAGGGGAGAGGTCTCCCCCTCCCCCCTGTAACTGAACGTGGGATGTTGGAACCGTTTACCGGCAGACCTCGCGCTTCACTTTGCGCGACAAAACGTCATGACCGATAATCAAACCATCCCGCCAAGCGTCAGCACTTTCCAAGGGACATACACCGGGTCTGTTTCGAATGTGCCTTATCCCCAGCAGTTGTGGGCGTCATTGCCGGAAACCGATCCTCACGCCACTGTGCTGGGGGAATGACCTGTGAGCTAACTACCCTTTCTAGGAAAATTCCCTGCTCCCTTTCCCGGGCATTAGCCACCTGGGCCGCCGTCGTCATCGACATCAATGCAAGCACCGCAATCAAGGCATGCGTTCGTTTCATAGATCACTCCTTTGACGAAATTACGCATCAGCCCTCCCTCCGGTGTGACGAGAGCATAGCACAGACGATCGGTCGTCCAGGGTGATCGCGAGGGGGAAAAATCACGAGTGCCGGTGCAGCCATTTCTCCAACCCGACGCCTATGAATCCGATGAGTACCGGCCATGTCGCGCGGCCTGATAAGCACAGGGGAGGAGGCATCCCCTCCTCCCCCCCTGCATCCGGGCATGCTCAGCGGTTCGGTCCGCCCGGACCCATGCCGCCACCCATGCCGCCACCCATGCCGCCGGCAGGGGGTTGGTCGGGCAATTTTTTGCCCTGTTCCTCGGCACGCTTCTTCATTTGTTCATGATGCTCGCGCCGGTAGGCCTCGCGCTCTTCCTTGGTCATGCGGCGCATGCTGCGCCGGTGCTCGCGCCGTTCTTCGGGGCTCATCATTTGCGAGCCCGTGGTCATCTCCTGATTCGTGGCCCTTTCTTGCGTCCTTTCTCGTTCCTGGCCCTGCTTCTGGATTCCCTGATCCTCGGCGACAGCCAACCGGACCGCCATCTGGACCGATGCCAATGCCAACACCGCGATCAAGACGTGCATGCGTTTCATGGGTACTCCTACCGACTGATGCACAAGCCGCCGGCACGCCGGCGTGATGTGAGCATAGCAGAGCCAGCCGCCCGTCCAGGGAGATGGAAAGAAAAATCACGGGTGGCGCCGCAGCCATTTTTCCACTTCCACCACCGCGTAAACGACGAGACCGGAGGCCAGCGTCAGCAGCCACGATGTCGTGGATATCGGGGCGCTGCCGAAGGCGCGGTTCATCCAGGGGAAATTCATGAACGCCAGCTGCAACAGCGCCATTGCCGCCACCCCGAGCAGCAGCCAGCGGTTGCTGAAAAGCCCGATGCGGGACGTCGCATCATGCAGCGAGCGGCAATTGAACAGGTAGAACAGTTCACCGAACACCAGGGCATTGACGGCTCCGGTGCGCGCCGCCGCCTCACCAGTCCCATGCGCCATGGCCCAGGCATACAGGCCATAGGCGCCGGCGAACAGCAGCACGCCCACGAGCCCGATGCGCCCAACCAGTGCCCTCGTCAGGATCGGGCTGGCGGGATCCCGCGGCGGCCTTTCCATGATGCGACCCTCCTTCGGCTCGAAGGCCAGCATCAGGCCGAGGCACACCGTCGTCGTCATATTGATCCACAGAATCTGCACCGGCAGGACAGGCAGTCTCAGTCCGAGCAGGATGGCAACCAGGATCATCAACGCCTCGCCGAGATTGGTCGGCATGACCCAGGTGATGAACTTGATCAGGTTGTCGTAGACGGTGCGCCCCTCCTCCACGGCCACCTCGATGGAGGCGAAATTGTCGTCGGCCAGCACCATATCGGCCGCCTCCTTGGCGACCTCCGTGCCACCGACCCCCATGGCGATGCCGATATCCGCGCGGCGCAGCGCCGGCGCATCGTTGACCCCGTCTCCGGTCATGGCCACCACATGCCCCACAGCCTGCAGGGCCTCGACCAGCCGCAGCTTCTGATCCGGGGTCACGCGCGCAAACACCGCCGTGCGCTCGATCATGGCCACCAGTTCCCGATCGGACAGGGCGGCGAGCTCGCGGCCGGTCAACACATCGTGGCTGCCGGCCTCGATGAGCCCCATGGCTCGCGCCACCGCCGTCGCCGTCACGGCATGGTCGCCGGTGATCATCTTCACACGGATGCCGGCCGAGCGGCAGGCGCGCACCGCCTCCACCGCCTCCGGGCGCGGCGGATCCATCATGCCCTGTAGGCCGAGCAGGGTCAGGCCCGAGGCCACATCCGCATGGTCCAGGGCATGCACATCGGCCGGCATGTCCGCGAAGGCGAAGGCCAGCACGCGCAGGCCCTCGGACGCCATGGCTTCCACCCGCCGGTGCCAGATTTCGCCTTCCACGGCGGCGCGGCCATTTTCGTCCAGGGCATCGGTGCAGCGGGCCAGGATGGCCTCCGCCGAGCCCTTGATGTAAATGCGCCTCGCCCCATCGGAAGCACGGACATGCAGGGTTGCCATGTACTGGTGCTGCGATTCGAAGGCGAGCAGGTCGAGGCGCGGCCACTCGGCGCGCAGGGATTCGGGATCCAGCCCGGCCTTGTGCGCGGCGGTGGTCAGCGCCGCCTCGGTGGGATCGCCCTCCATGCGCCACTGTCCGTCCACCTGGTGCAGCCGGGCATCGTTGCACAACACGCCCGCCTCCAGGCACGCCCGCAGCACCCCATGCTGCCGGGCGTCGAAGTCGGCCCCCTCCTGGTCATCCGCATGGTGGAAGCGTCCGTTCGGCGCATAGCCGACGCCCGAGACACGGTACTGGCGACCGCCGGCCCACACCCGCTGCACCGTCATCGCATTCTGCGTCAGGGTGCCGGTCTTGTCGGAACAGATGACCGTCGTGCTGCCCAGCGTCTCCACCGCCGGCAGGTGGCGGATGATGGCGTGCGCCCGGGCCATGCGCCCGACGCCGATGGCCAGCGTGATTGTCAGCACCGCCGGCAGGCCCTCCGGGATGGCCGACACGGCCAGCGCCACCGCCGCCATGAACATCTCGAACCAGGATTCCCCGTGCAGGATGCCAATGCCAAAGGTCAGTGCCGCCAGGACGAGGATGGCATAGAGCAGCGCGCGGCTGAAACGGGCCAGCCGACGCGTCAGCGGCGTGGCCAGCACCTCGGTGCTGGCGATCAGGGCGCTGATGCGGCCGATCTCGGTGTCATCGCCCGTAGCCACCACCACGCCCCGGCCGGTACCGAAGCTGACCAGCGTGGAGCCGTAGGCCATGTTCAGGCGATCGGGTAACAGCACCTCGGGCGCCAGCTCCCCGGTCTGCTTCTCGACGGCCAGCGATTCGCCGGTCAGCGCCGATTCGTCGATGCGCAATGAGCGCACATCGAGCAGGCGCAGATCGGCCGGAACCTTGTCCCCGGACTGCAATAGCACGATATCGCCGGGCACCAGGGCCTCGGCGGGGATGCGCTGCCGGATGCCGCCGCGCAGCACCGTGGCCTGGCTGGTCATGGCGAGGCTGAGTGCCTCGATCGCCCGTAGCGCCCGCGATTCCTGCATGGCGCCGATGATGGCGTTGATGACGACGACACCGACGATGACGCTGGTATCGACCCAATGCTGCAGCCCTGCCGTCACCAGGCCCGCGAGCAACAGGATATACACCAATGGCTGGTTGAACTGCTGCAGGAAGATCGATAGCACGCCGCGCTGCCGCGCTTGGCTCAACCGGTTCGGCCCGAAGGCGGCCTGCCGGTCGGCGATCTCCAGGCTGCCCAGGCCGGCGGCGGCATCACTGGCCAGCAGGTCGAGAACCTCCGGAACGGGCAGATGATGCCAGTGTTCATTCATCCGCGCGCGCATGCCGCCTCCCCCCTATCCGAATACCGCCGCAGCCGGTCGATGTCTTGGTTCTAGCACATGGCGGGCGCCCACGCGGGGCTTGCCATGTGCACGGCGACGCGGTGAAATGACCCTTGGCCTTACCCGAAAAGAGACCGGATAGCCACGGACTCGCTGATGATCCAACGAACATCGACAATAGACAGGAGCTTGGATTGAAATCTTCGACATTGTTCAAGATTGGTTTTATCGGCGCGGGGATATCCGTCATTTTCGTGCTGGTACCCATCGTGGTAGCCGTGTTCGGCAACCCGGAGATCAGCACCCGCGTCGCCGCCGTTGTGAATGAAAAGCTGCTAACGATGCTCCTGATCTTCTTCAGTGCCATCATCTTCCGCGCCGTCAGGAAGAAACGAGAGGAATCCATCCTTGCCTATATCGAAAAACAGGGCGAGGAGAAGCACTGACGCGTGCCCCGCTTATGCGGCCGGCATTTCCGAGCGAGGGACGGATATCCTCCGACGGCCCAAGGCCGAGCATCGCCGAGCATCACGAACAGCGTGGCCGCGATCTATCTCAGCCATGCGCCAACGCGGGGGCTTGCCATGACCCCGGCAAAGCGGTGAAATGACCCTGGTGATCGAACCGGACTCGCCGATGATGCAATTCCATCGGCGACGGACAGGAGCCTGGATTGAGATCTTCGACATTGTTCAAAATCGGATTCATCGGCATGGCCTGCGCCATCCTGGCCGCCATAACCCCGATCATGCTGGCCGTGCTGGGTCTCTCGGGAGCCGTTGAAACTGTGAGCCGCATCCTCGACGAGAAAACACTTGGTCTGATCCTGATCATCTTCACCCTTGTCATCCTGCGCGGCATCTCGAAGAAGCGGGAAGAATCCATGCTTGAGTACATCAGCAAGCAGGCCAACGAGAAGCCCTAAAAACTAGGGCCTGTTAACACTCATTTCGTTGTTGTCGCTGCTGCCCCAAACCGGGTCAATCAAGGCGCGAGGGATGATGTTTGGTGACTCCAAACGAATTCCGAGCAACGCCGAGTGCCCCGGTTTGGAGCGCAGCCCGCAGGGATTGACCATTTTCCATTCTGCTGCGTTACTGTGCGCTTGCGTGCAACAAGCACGCCACGCTCACAAAGCCTTGCAGAACCGAAAAAATGGACGAATCGACGCCATCGAAATGAGTGTTAACAGGCCCTAATTGGCATTACACGTCCGTCGCTTCGAATAGGGAAGGATTGATATCCTTCGGCGGCGCCAGCCCCAGCATCACGAACAGCGTCGCCGCGATATGGGAGAGCCCGGGCTCCCGCTGCGGGTCACTGCCGCCGCTGGGCTGGCGCAGGGCATAAGGCCGTTTTGCATCCGCGTCGAACAGGATACAGGGCACGGGGTTCAGCGAGTGCTTGGTGGAGGGCTCCTGGCCATGCTTGGTCGCCACCTGCATGACCTCGGCATTGCCATGGTCGGCGGTGATGATGGCGCTACCGCCCGCCGCCTGCAGCGCCTCGACGATGCGTCCGACGGCTGCATCCACGGCCTCGACCGCCTGCACCGCCGGCTCCATGCGCCCGCAGTGACCGACCATATCGGCATTGGCCAGATTGATCAGGCCGAAGCCATAGCGGCCGCTGGCGATCAGTTCCACCGCCTTGTCGGCGATCTTGTCGGCCTGCATGCGAGGACGGTCGGCAAAGTCCACGCCCTTGTCGGACGGGATCAGGATGTAGTCCTCCATGCTGGCATCCAGCGGTTCGCGATAACCCCCGTTGAAGAAAAAGGTCACATGCGGGAATTTCTGCGTTTCGGTCAGGCGGAACTGGCGGATGCCGAGCTCGAGGATGCGTTTGCCGAACGGGGCCCCGACCTTCGTCGGCCCCATCAGCTGCAGCCGCGGCAGGTTGCGATCCTCGTCGTAGACCATCATGCCGGCATAACATAGCGCAGGGCGGCGGCCGCGATCGAAGCCGTCGAAGTCGTCCAGGCAGAAGGCCTCGCTGATCTCGATGGCACGGTCGGCGCGGAAATTGACGTGGATGACGCTGTCGCCATCCTGCATCGGCCCCACCGCCTCCCCATCCTCGTCGACGATGACGAAGCCGGGGATGTCCTGGTCCACGAGCCCGGGAGTGGCGGCCCGGAAGTGGTCGATGGCGGCCTGCATGCTGGTAAAGCGGCGATCGCCGTGGCCATGCACATGCAGCTCCCAACCCTCCTGCACCTTGTCCCAGTTGTTGTCGCGATCCATGGTAACGGCCTCGCGCCCGCCACCGGAGGCGAAGCGATAGTCCCGTCCCGGCTTGGCATTGATGGCGGCGAAGGCCTCTTCCAGCCTCGCCACATAGATCTGTGCCGTCTGGATGCCGACATCGCGACCGTCCAGCAGCGCGTGCATGCGCAGCCGGGCGATGCCCAGATGGTCCGCATGCGCGATCAGTGCCAGGATATGGTCGATATGGGAATGCACATTGCCGTCGGAGAGCAGGCCGAGCAGGTGCAAGGCACCACCGCTCTCCAGACAGTGGTCGGTCACCGTGCAGAGCGCCTCGGAGCGGAAGAAGGAGCCGTCGGCGATGGCCTTGCCGATGCGGGTCGGCCCCTGGTCGAGGATCAGGCCCGCCCCCATCGTCAGATGCCCGACCTCGGAGCCGCCGAGATCGGTGGGCGAGGCCAGGCCGACAAAGGGGCCGTGCGTCAACAGGCGGGTATGCGCGTATTCGCGCCACAGGCGGTCGAAATTCGGCGTGTTCGCCCGGGCAATGGCATCCTCCGGCCCGCCGGAGCCCATGCCCCAGCCATCCATGACGATGAGCAGCACCGGGCGGCGGTCGTGAAAATGGGCTTGCAAGCGATCCATGGCCATCATGTGCACCGAATCCTCCGTTCGGCCCGCATCCTAGCCGAAACGCCGCCGGGATACACCGCCGGCATCGCCTCAGGGGATCAGTGCGGCACGAAGGTGAAGGCGTCGGCGTGGATCTCCTGCATGGCCGCCCCGGCGAGGAATATCTTGCTTTGCAGCTGGCGCACGATCTCCGGATCGCCGCACAGGTAGACGCGCCAGCCGGCCAGATTCGGCAGGGCCTGCATGACGACATCGTCAATGGCACCGACCGCACCCCCGGCCGGGGCTTCCCCGTGCAGCACACAGGGGGTGTAGTGCACGTTTCCATGGGCAGATGCCAGCTCCTGCAAGACCTCAACCATGTACAAGCCGTCGCGGTGCAGGCTGCCGTGGAACAGGTGCATGCCACCGATATGCCCATGTCCGATGGCATCGCGCAGGATGCCGTACAGCGGCGCCAGGCCGGTGCCCGTGCCGATCAGCAACAGCGGCTGATCGGGTTTGCCCGGCACATAGAAGCAATCGCCGGCCGGGCCATGGAATTCGATATCGTCATCCAGCCGCAGCTGCTCGTGCACCCATGAGCTCAGCCGGCCGTTGGGCACATGCCGGATGTGCAACTCCAGCTCCTCGTCGCCGGGCAGGCTGGCCAGCGAATAGCTGCGGGCGACATCCCGATGCATCAGGTTGATGAATTGCCCGGCCTGGTAGCCCACGGGCCTGCTCGGCCTCAGGCGCAGGCGCATGACATTGGCGTTCATGCGCTCCATGGCCGAAACGGTGGCCTGGTGGCGCAAGCCCTCGACATTGGCCTGGCGGATCTCCATATCGCCCTCAGGCTGGCAGACGCAGGCCAGGAAGTAGTTCTGGAGGCGCAGCGTGTCCTTCAGGCCTTTCTGGGCCACCTCGGGGATGTCGCCTGACACCGCATGCATCATGCATGTCTGACAAATGCCGTTCCGGCAGGAGGAAGGAAGGAGGACGCCATGCCGGGTCAGGCAATCCAGTACCGACTCTTTCGGCGAGCAGTCATAGCTCTGTCCTTCATAGACGATCGACGGCATAACGTCCTCCTTCCCGGTCTATCAGCGGTCCAGCACGTCGTTGCGTGTGCCCTCGGCGAGGTTGATGACCGCTACAATGCCCTCCTCGCCGACACCGAGCTCGGCCAGGGTGGAACGCAGATGCGCCAGCACGTGGTCGAAATGGGTGTCGTCGAGCCCCATCTTGACCAAGTGCTTATGTCCCAGGCGCATGTCCTTGCCCGTGTAGCTGTTCGGACCGCCGAACACCATGGTCAGGAAGGCCTTCTGCTTGGCGGCCTGCCTGGCCATGTCCACGCCCTCGAAGAAGCGCTTGATGTAGGCGTCGGCCAGCACGCGGCGGTAGAAAATGTCGACCGCAGCGTCGACGGCCGGCTGCCCACCCAGGCGGTCATACAGCGATTTGCGATCCAGCACGTCGCCCCGCGTGCTCTCGGCGAGGTTGATGACCTCGACGATGCCCGCCTCGCCAACGCCGAGCTCGGCCAGGGTGGAACGCAGGTGCGCCAGCACATGGTCGAAATGGGTATCGTCGAGCCCCATCTTGACCAGGTGTCTGTGTCCCTCACGCATGTCCTTGCCCGTGTAGCTGTTCGGCCCACCGAACACCATGGTCAGGAAGGCCTTCTGCTTGGCGGCCTGCCCAGCCATGTCCACGCCCTCGAAGAAGCGCTTGATATAGGCATCGGCCAGCACGCGGCGGTAGAAGATATTCACCGCGGCATCGATGGCCGGCTGCCCGCCCAGGCGGGCATACAGCGATGTCGGGGTCGGGGCCGGATTGGCATCCCTGTCGGCCTGCTCCCTGACCCACTGGGCGCCAGCACTGAACACACCGACGACGATGGCGACGAGAACGATCAGAAGAACGATATCCAGGATTGCCATGATGCGCCTCCTAGCGGTCCAGCACGTCGTTGCGGGTGGACTCCGCCACGCCGATGACCGTCTTGATCAGCTCCGGACCCACGCCGAGCTCGGCCAGGGTGGAACGCAGGTGCGCCAGAACATGGTCGAAATGCGCATCGTTCAGGCCCATCTCGTGCACCATGCGCTTGTGTCCCTCGCGCATGTCCTTGCCTGTGTAGTTGTTCGGACCACCCGTCACCATGATCAGGAAGGCCTTCTGCTTGGCGGCCTGCCTGGCCATGTCCACGCCCTCGAAGAAGCGCTTGATATAGGCATCGGCCAGCACGCGGCGGTAAAAGATATCCACTGCGGCGTTGATGGCGGCCTCACCGCCCAGTTGCTCATAGACTGTACTCATGGGAATCCTCCTCGGGTGTTTGATGCAGTCACATAAGCTGCATTTGAAATGCAACTTTAGGCAGCGTAGACAAAGATGTCAATGAGATATATGTTATAAACATGCAATTGACGCTCTATACGGATTATTCGCTGCGTGTGCTGGTATATCTGGGTATGCGGCCGGAGCACCAGGCCACGATCAGCGAGATTTCGGAGGCCTACGGCATCTCCCGCAACCACCTGGTCAAGGTCGTACACAATCTCGGCCAGACCGGCTATGTGCACACCACGCGTGGGAAGTCCGGGGGCATTCGGCTGGGCATGCCGGTGCATGAGATCGTCATCGGGCAGGTGGTGCGCAAGACCGAACCGCATATGAACCTGCTCGAATGCTTCGACCAGGAGATGAATACCTGCCCGATCTCCGCCGCCTGCGCCCTGAAGCGGGCGCTCTACCGGGCCAGGCGGGCCTTCATGGAAGTGCTGGACAGCTACACGCTGGCCGATGTGCTCGACAACCGCCAGCAGCTCGCACAGATACTGACACCGCCGGGGCTAACCCCTTGAGGCCACAGTGGGGCCTGTTCACATTGGTTTCGAACGAAGCGATGCGATCTGAGGGTGCCAGGCCCTACTATCCGCGCCCGGCACCGATGCGCCCGAACTGATTCGCATAGAACGCCGGCGACGCGGTCTGGCGCCCCCCGACCAGGGCCCTGATCCGTCGCACGGCCCGGTCATCCAGCGGCGGCGGACGTTCCCCGGCGGCGTAGCGGCCCCGCTCGAGACCCACGAGCCACTCACCGATCTCGCCCCCCTGCAACCCAGGATACATCTCCAGCAGGCCCAGGGGGGAAAGCCGCTCCGGCAGGCCGAGCATGGCCATCAGCCGTACGAATTGCTCCGAGGCATCCGGGGCGGCCAACACCCGCCTGTAGGAGGCACCCCTTTCCTTTCCGCGCCGCAGCCAGGTCCGGATCCGCCGCATTGGTGCCAGCCATAGCGCCAGGGTTAACAGCCATAACAGCGTCGCCATGGCGGCGATCCATTTCCACCAACGTGAGGTGTTGGGAAGCAGGTGCGCGCCGTAACCCGACCGGGACGGATCGGCCTGGAATACGACATGGGCCTCGCTCTGCCGCGCCGGAGAAACCTTCAGGTTGATTGCCGGCGCCACCACCCTGTCGATGCTCCCAAGCTGGGGATCGAAATACGATATCGCGATCGGTGGCAGCGACAGCGCCCCGGGTTTCTGCGGCAGCATCACCTCCCGCCATACCGCCTTGGCCACCATGCCGCTGGGCTTCTTGTCCAGGGATATCTCGGGGGTCTCGGCATAGACCTTGAAGGAGCCGTCGAGCTTCATCTGCGACTTCAGATCCGGCATCTCCTCGCCTGATATGCCCAGGCCCTGGATCGTCACGGTCCAGGTCAGAGGCTCGCCGGCGATGGCCTGCGCCTCGGTGATGCCCGAATGCAGCCTGACCACGCCGACGGGCAGGCTGGCAGCCGCAGGCGGCAAGGCGCGGACCCGGAGTTGCTGTACCGGTCCCTGGGCAACCTTGGTGCGGAATATCTGCTTTTCATCCCCGATGCTGGCTTGGCCGGCCGCCATACGAATGCCCATTACGGTTTCCTGCAGGCTCGCCTTCATCGTCGGTCCTTCGATGCGGAGATTCCCGGCCTGCTTGGGAAAGAGCAGGTAGACATACTGTGCGGTCCTTACCCGGCGCCCGGCGATGATCTGTTCGCCGGGTGTGTTTTCCTCCACGATCTGCACCTGGAAGCCTTGGAAATCGGGTCGGGTGACATGGGGCGAGACCATCGGGTTCGTGCTGTATACCGTGAATCGGTAGACCACCTGCTGGCGCTGCCAGGCGATATTCCTATCCACATGCGTCTCGATCCACAGACGGGCATCGTCGATATTGCCGGGTTGATTGCGCACGCGCACCGTGAAGGTCTGGCTTTTCAGCGTCTGTCCCTGGAAGGTGGCGCTCAGGGAGGGGATGGGCAACACGCCGGTATGCCTGGGCCCGAGCTGGAAGCGCTTCTCCCGCCAGGAACCGGCCACATGGCCACTGCCACTGGGCGTGACGTAGAAGTCCTTGTCCAGGGGACTGGTATCCAGCTTGAAGCCCGCATCGCTTCCCGTCATGCGCACGGAGAGCAGGATCATCTCGTTCTTGCCGATCGTGTCGTGATTCACGGTTGCCACGAGCTCGGCGCCCTGTGCACATACGGGGATCATCAGCAGCACCCATGCGAACAGCCATTTCCTCACCAAGGCTTCCCTCCGTCCGTAGAAGATCCGCGCCCCTTCTCGCCCAGGCGATGGCGCAGAAACACGCTGACGCCTTCCTCGACCAGGCGCAACTGCTGCTCGGCCTCTTTCCGGCTCATGCCCTGGCCGGTTGCCGGCTCCCGGCCCTGGCGATCATCGCCTGCGGACGGTGCATGGCCCGCAGCCGCAGCCGCGCGCGGCGATGGCGCATGTTGTGCACTGTGCGGCGACGCGCCACCCACCCCGGTGCCTTCGTGCTTGGGCGCACCGGCCTTCTGCCGGCCAGCTCCCGGGGAGGCCGACACCTGGTGAGCCTGGCCGGGCATATGCAGCGGCAAGGGCGCATGCTGCTGTGGCTGGGACGGGGCTGCAGCCCGGTTTCCACCCTTCTCCGGCTTGTGCCTGCCGCTGCCGGGCAGGCCGGCCGGGGGTGGTTGTGCGTCCCTCTCCCTGGCGCCAAGCAGGCGATCGACGATCTTCAAATTGCGGCGGGCCTTGGCATGGCCGGGCTCGAGGCCCAGCGCCTTCAGCCAGGCATCACGCGCCGCGGCCAGCTCGCCCTGGGCATAGAGGGCGTTGCCCAGGTTGTACCAGACGCTGGCCATGAAATGAGGACGCTGGTTCATCGGCATCTCCAACTGATCCGAGAAGCCGGTCTTGTGCGGAGCCAGGGCCAGGGCATCCCGGAAGGCCTGTTCGGCCTTGCGCATCCGCCCCAAATGCATCAGCGACGTCCCTTTGCCGTACAAGCCCTCGGCGCTTTGATCCCAGTATTGCAACGCCTGGCTGTCGTGCCCCTGGCGGGAAAGGCGAAAGGCGATCTGGTTGTCACGCACGAACCAGCCGGCCTGGGCCTGGCCGGGCCAGGCCAGCAGCAGGGTCATGGCACCGGCAAAGAGCATGCGCGAGGGGGACATCAAGCCAGCCATTGCTTGAACCGCCTTCGCCACCAAGCGGCCCAGATCAGCATGGCGGGAAACAGCGCCCAGCCATATTCCTCCCGCCAGCGCCCGCGCTCCTTCGCTTCGGTGCGCGTCCGTTTCACCATGCGCTCGATGCCATGATCATAAAGCGCCTGCCAATCGGTATCATCCCAGGTCATGCGGGCGTATACCCCGCCTGCGGCCTGGGCCAGGGCCTTCAGGTGATTCTCATGCAGGCGGCTGAGCACAGCCCGGCCACGCGCGTCATGCACGAACCTTCCATACCCGGCCGGGATCAGGCCGCCATCGGGAGTGCCCACGCCGAGAATGAACATGGGGATGCCCGCACGTCCCAGCCCGGCCGCCGCCGCCAGCGCCTTTGCATGGTCATGATCCCCGCCGTCGCTCATCAGCACCACAGCCCTGCCCCGCCCCCTGGCCGATTGCAATGCTTGGCCTGCCTGACCGAGGCCCGCCGCAATATTGCTGCCCTGGTCCGAGGCCATATCGGGAGTGACCTGATCGGCGAAGCGCGCCACCGCGCTGTAATCCGAGGTCAGCGGCACGATGGTGAAGGCCCGTCCGGCGAACACCACCAGAGCCACCCGGTCTCCGTGCAGCCTGGCGAGCAGGTCCCTGAGCTCCTCCTTGGCCCGCGTCAGGCGAGCGGGCATCACATCCCGGGTATCCATGGAGCGGGAGATGTCCATGACCACCGCGATATCGGCGCCCTCCCGGAACACCGTCTGCTTCTCGTGCAGCCAGCGCGGCCCGGCCAGGGCGACGATGAGCAGGGACATGGCGACCCAGGGTGCGGCCCCCGCCCCGGCCGGCCGGCGGCCAGGGCCCCCGGCCGGGATCCCACCGCGCACCACCAGCGGCCAGAAGCGGGGCTCGGCATATGCATCAAGCCGGCGGGTGGCGCTTGGCCCCGTGCGATACCGCAACCCGGCGGCGACCGCGGCGATCACCGGCAGCAGGTAGAGCCAACCCGGCTGCCGCCAGTTGAACTGTTCGATGGCCAGATAGATCCATTGCGTCAGGGCGTCCATTACGGTAGCGCCGCCAGGCCGCGGCTGCGGACCACCGCGATCGCCAGCACGAGCAGCCCGGCGAGGATAAATCCCGGATACAGCTCGACGGTCTCGAAATAGGAGGTGTGCTTATCCTTGACCCGCTCCAGGCGATTGATCTCATCGGCTACGCGGGCCAGGGCCGTCGAATCCGTCGCCCGAAAATACTCCCCGCCGGTGATGGCGGCGATGTGCTTCAGGCTGCGCCCGTCCAGGTCCGTCGTCTGACTGTCGCTTCCGTTCGAACCGACGCCGATGGTATAGATGCGGATGCCCAAGGCGCGTGCAAGCTCGGCCGCATGATCGGGGGCCATGACGCCGGTATTGTTGCGCCCGTCGGTCAGCAGGATGATGACCTGTCCGCCCCCGGCGCGGCGCACCTCGGCCGCATGCTGCAGGTGCTTGACCGCCAGGGCGATGCCGTCGCCGATCGCCGTACGATCGCCGACCAGCCCGATCTTGGCCCTGTCCAACAGCTTCCTGACCAGGGTGTGATCGTAGGTCAGCGGCGTCTGCACATAGGCCTGCTCCCCAAACAGCACCAGCCCGATGCGATCGGTGGCCCGCTCCTCGATGAACGGCGACAACACCTGCTTGACGGCCCTGAGGCGGCTGATATCGCCACCGGGGCCGGAATAGTCATTGATCACCATGCTGCCGGACAGATCGACGAGCAACATGATGTCCCGGCCGTACCGACTAACGGAAATCTCCCCATTGACCCATTGCGGCTCGGCCATGGCCATGCTCCACAGCACCCAGCACAGGGCCATCAGCGCCATCAGCAGCCGCGGGCTCGTCACCATGCCGGCGGCGAAGGCCTGCTTCAGCCACGGGGCCGCCGGATGCACGAGCATGCGCATCTCCCCATGATGCCGGCGGGACCCGGTCCACAGTAGCCAGGGAAGCAGGACCAGAGACAGCAGGGCCCATGGATGCTGGAAGTGCATGTGCGTGATCCGCGTCAGCGCCTCCATCACAGATGCATCCTGACGCCGTCCCGATCCGGCAGGCACTCGATCCAGTAGCGCGCCGTCGCCATCCATTGCTGCTGCCGGCCGTCGCCCTGCGCCGCCTCAGGCCGGTAGCGCCCCGCCAGCTCCGCCCAGAAGGCGTCCCACTCCCCGCGATCGATACCGAGATCGTCACGGGGCATGAACGGGCGCCAGCCACCGGTGCCATGCACATCGATCAGCGCCGCCCTGAGGATCTCGTTCAGGCGGAAGGCCGCCTCGCGCTCACCCAGCGCCGGACGGCGCCCCAGTTCATCCAGGGCTGCCAAGGCAAAGGTCCGGATATCCGGGGGAATCACCCGGCGACGGCGCCATGCCAGGCGCAGCAGCAACACTCCTCCGCCCCAGATCAGCGCCAGCAACAGCGCCGCTCCCAGGATCCACCAGCCCGGAGGCAGCGGCCACCAGCCCGGGGGCAGCGGCGCATCGGGTGGGGCAATGGCAGGTAGGAGAGCGGCCGCGATCATGCGCCCAGCAGCGTCGCCATCGGGCCGACACAGGCCGCGACATCGTCCGTCGTGGACACGGCCCAGAACGGCGCCCGCGCCAGCGTCAGCCGGCGTGCGAGCTCGTGGCGGTGTTCCTCCCAGCGTTCGGCATAGGCCTCACGGCCGCGGCGGCGGCCGGTATCGATCAGGAATGCCTCATCGGCACCTGATCCAGCCATGCGGGCAAGGCCGACATCCGGCATCGTGCATTCGCGCGGATCAAAGATCTGCACGGCCGCCAGGTGGTGGCGGGATGCCGCCTGCTTGAGCCCCCGCCAGTCCCCGTCCTGCCAGTCCAGAAAATCCGAGATCATCACCACCGTACGCCCCCGCGGCATGGAGGCCAGACGACTCCCCCAGGGCACGGCGCGACCGGCACCGGCGTAGCCGCGGGACAGGAAATCCAGCATCCGCCACATGGCATCCCGCGGCGTGCAAGGGGGAATCTCGATGCCGCCGAGATCGCCGGGCAGCAGCACGCACACGCGGTCCCGCCGGCGCTGCACCGAAAACGCCAGCAGCGCGGCCATGCGCACCGCCTGCGCCAGCTTGGTGGTGCCGGACGAACCGAACAGCATGGAGGAGGAGGTCTGGATGGCCAGCACCATGACCCGCTGATGCTCCTCCCGGTAGACCTTGATATGGGGCTTGCCGGTGCGGGCGGTCACCCGCCAGTCCATGGCGCGGATGTCGTCCCCCGGGGAATAGGCCCGAACCTCCTCGAAGTCCAGGCCGCGTCCGATGAAGTGCGAATGCGATTGATTGGAAAGGCGCTCGCTGGTGCGCCCGCGCTGCAGGGCGCGGATGTGCGAGGCCTGCACCTCCAGCCTGGCCAGCTCCGCCTGGTCGGGTAGAAATTTCTTATGCACGTCCAGACGGGAATCCATGACGTCAGGGGACAGGCACCAACTCCACCAGGCGCTCGATCATCTGCCTTCGATCCCAGCGGGAGGCGATGCCGTGGAAGCTCAGCACCATACGGTGCTGCAGCACGTCGACGGCGATGCTCTGGATATCGTGCGGGCTGACGTAGTCGCGGCCATGGATCGCGGCATGGGCGCGGGCACACAGCGCCAGGGCGATGGTCGCGCGAGGCGAAGCCCCGAGCTCAACCGTGCCTGCAAGCTCTTCGTCGTATTGCCCGGGCTCGCGGGTGGCGGATACCAAGTCCACAATGTAGCCCTTCAATTCAGGCGCCATGAACACCTTGCGGATGCCCTTTCTCAGGGCATACACGCCATCCGGGTGGATCACCGGCAGCAGTGGCGCCTCCTCGATATTCTCCTCGTGCATCTTCAGGATGTGCAGCTCATCGTCCCGGCTGGGATAGTCCAGGCGCACCATCATCAGGAAGCGGTCCATCTGCGCCTCGGGCAGCGGGAACGTACCCTCCTGCTCCACCGGATTCTGGGTGGCGATGACCCAGAACAGCTCCGGCAGCGCATAGGTGGTATTGCCGACGGTGACCTGCCGCTCCTGCATCGCCTCCAAGAGCGCCGACTGCACCTTGGCCGGGGCGCGGTTGATCTCGTCCGCGAGGACGATGGAATGGAAGATGGGGCCACGCACGAACTCGAAGCTGGTGCTCTGCGGCCGGAACACCTCCGTGCCGATCAGGTCCCCGGGAAGCAGGTCCGGCGTGAACTGGATGCGATGGAAATCGACGTCGATGCAGTCGGCGATCGCCTTGACCGCCGTGGTCTTGGCCAGGCCCGGCGCGCCCTCGAGCAGCAGATGCCCGCCGACCAGTAGCCCGATCAGCATGCGGTCGATGACATCGGCCTGTCCGACGACCCGGCGGGCGATGTTCTCCCGCAACGCGGAAAGTACGGAAAGGTCCAGTCCTTCCTGGGGTTCGCGCCGGCCCTGCATGGTTTGCATGCGACCATCTTAAAATGGGCCCAGTATTTGTGCAAACACTCCATGCCCCACCCACCATCCGCTTGGATGTGCCACCGCCACAGGATATGCTTTGCCATCAGGGGCAGGTATGAAACAAAAGGTCATCAACAAATATGTATGGAAGGCCACGATACGGCGCTATCAAATCGCCAGCGCCATCGGGGTGGCGTTGTGCACCTTCTTCTTCTGGCGGCTGTATCACCTGCCCACCGATGCCCTGCCGCCGTTGTGGATGCTATGGGGCACAGGCTTCAGCGGCCTCGTGCTGCTGGGCGGGCTATTCGGCCTGGGCCTGTCGTACTTCCTGCACGCCCTGCACAAGTAGGCCTTACCGCCCATCCCGCCGGCTGGTTCCCCCCCGCGTTCGCGGCTATGATGCACGGCCCAAGGAATCACAGGAGCAATCGCGATCATGAAATGGATGCCGCAGCCTAGACACATCGGACTCGCCGCCCTATGCGCGCTATCCCTCGTATATCTCGCGATGTTTCACTACAACCGCTATGGCATCGATGAGGGGGCGGCGCGCGCGCTGCTGCTGAACTGGGCCATCAGCTCGCAGGTGGTCAGCCCGGTGGCGGTGCTTGGCTTTCCCGACCTGCGGGCGCTGCTGTTCGCGCCGTTGAATTTCCATTGGATCGGTGATCTGAGCGCCGCCAAGGTGCTGACGATGTACCTGACGTTCGCCACGGCGCTGATGCTATACCGCTGGGCGGAGAAGAGCCTGGACGACGAGACCGCGCTGTTTGCCACCGGCCTGTGGCTGATCGCCCCGTTGACCTTCTCCCAGGTCGACAGCATCGGCACCGGCGACTACCTCGTGTTCTGTGCCATCGCCAGCTACTGGCTCAACGAATACCTGCGCGCCTCGACGCGCTCGATCTCGGGCTATTATTTCCTGCTGCTGCTGGTGCTGGCGCTGGCCGCCAGCATGCATCCCGCCGGGCTCGGCATGGTACTGGCCATGGCCTGGACCTGGCTGCGCGATGGTGCGAGCGAGAGCCGCAGGCGCTACACGATGATCGGCGGCCTGGGCACCCTCGTGGCCTTCGTGGTATTCAGCCGCATGGGCTGGCCTGAACTTACGATGCTGCGCAACCCCCTGCCGGCGCTGGCCAGCGTACTTGTCGGCGACCTGATGCCCAGTGGGGTGGCCACGCTCGGCCTTGGCCTGATCGCAGCGGTACTGCTGCTGCTTTCAGCCGTGGCGAGCCTGCGCCGGGAGAACCGGGGCCTGCTGTCGACGATGCTGCTGGCCGGCATCGCCGTCGGCCTGCTGTCCGCCGACCGTGCCTGGGCGGAGCTGGCGCTGGTGCTGATCCTGTACGAGGGCGTACGGGCACTGGTCGTGCTGAATTCGCGCCTGAGCAGCAACAACCTGGCGTTGAAGCGCGGCCTGGTGGCGCTGGCCGTCTTCGCCTTCTCGCTGCTGTTCATGGTCGGCGACAAGGAACGATTCCTGCTCAAGCAGGACCATCAGCTGCAGCCCACGGACGAGGTCATCGCCGAGCTGGCCCAGCTGACGGGCGCCTCCAACAAGCCCATGCTCGTGGCCAGCCAATGGCCGGGGCGCACCATGCTGGCCACCCGCAGCGGGGCGCTGCCGCTACCGCCGGTGCACAAGGATGATCCCGAGGCCTTCCTGCGCCAGATGCGTGGCGTCACCTATATGGCCTTCGACCAGAACGACAATCGCAACAGGATGCTGCGCCGTGAGGTCGCCGAACTGAGCGACCGGGTCAAGACCGTGTCCATCCTCAACGGCGGCGTCATCGTCCAATTTCCGTCAGCGGATAACGACAAGAAGAAATAAGAATGGGGTGCCTTCGCACCCCTCTTTTCGACCGTATCACAATCAACGGGTAGGCCCCTTATTAGGTTTCGACCCGGTTTCGACCGTTGGTTTTAGCCCGATATAGCGCTTCGTCGACACGTTTGATTAAGCTTTCGAGCGTGTCGCCATCGTGGTACTCGGTCACGCCGAAGCTGGCCGTTTGCGTTCCAATAAAATCAAATACATGACCCTCAATTCCGACACGAAGCTTTTCAGCGAGTTGCACGCCACCTTCGATGCTGATTGACGGCATGACGATCAAGAACTCCTCACCGCCCCAGCGTCCCAATATGTCAACTTTCCGGGTATTCCTTTTCAGGATCCGGGCGATCTGCTTGAGTACACTATCTCCCATTTGATGACCGTAAGAGTCGTTGACGTTTTTAAAGTGGTCGATATCGAGAAGAATGATGCAAAGAGGTGTTTCGTAGCGCGCTGCACGCAAGATCTCATTTGATAATTCCTCGTCGAGCTTGCTGCGGTTATAGAGCTTTGTCAGGTAGTCAGAGATGGCCAGTTCCTCTACATGCTTCCTGTCGGTAATATCCTCGCTGATCGCACGGTAACTCGTGTGCTTTCCATTTGTATCCAGGATCATCTCTATCGTGGTATGCGTCCAGCAATAGGTGCCGTCTTTTTTTCGGCTTTTTATCTCACCCTTCCATGCATCGCCGTTGCCAATGGCCGACCACATAGTTTGAAATAGAACAGGGTCCATCTCGAAGTAATTGGCAATGCGGTGATTCTTCCCAATCAACTCCTCTTTGCTGTAACCTGAAATATCGTATAAGGCCTTGCTCGCATAGGTCATGGTCCCTTCCAGGTCAAACGTGCATACAATGACATATCTGTCCAGCATGGCATGTTCTTCCTTCAGCGCTTCCGTACGGTACGCCAAAGCATTACTTACCTCCTCGAGGCTTAGATCAAAATAGGCGATGAGTGCAGTGAGGAAGGCAGATGCGAAAATAACATTGACGACGGAAGTGGCGTGAAATGCTGCGGGTTTCCAAAGCCCCTCGCGGGAGAGCATGTATGCCAAAAAATAGCCGAAAAACAGTACATTTGTTATCAAACCAGCCCTGCGGCCTAACAGAAAAATGGCAACCGGAGGAAAAATTGTGAGCCAGTAAAGCGCGTATTCACGGTTCTGAATAAGATCAATAAATACTGCCAGCATTATAAATAGCAGCAGTAGGATACCGTAGGATGTATTCCTGATGTTGGACGTTTTGTGGAAAAAATAAAGGAGAGAAACAAACGACAGGAAGACGACGAACTCTATCGATGCCAGACTATAATGCTTGGTAACAGTGAAATTGTATGCGGTGAAGAAAAATAGCGTAATGGAACTCAGCAGAATCGCGGTATTAATGATGTATGCACGGCGGAATTGCGCGTCATGAATTGAGAACCTGAAGTCGTTGGTGACAAACCGCTTCCACATGTTCATCTCTCCTGAATAGGCAATCCAGCAATATTTTTATCATTTGATTGCAGGAAAGAGGCCGAGTCTACCTTTGCACCATCGCCCTGCCTCTTCCAATCATTGTAAGAAACCGTCGCGTCATTTGCAGTCGGCAAGCTTCCCCAAGGTATACCACATCTCCATCATCGTTCATGATTACTTGTTCAACCTTGCCATATGGGAATGGATCGGGTCTTGTTTCGCGTATTCTTTGTTTAAATGAAGGCCGTGGCCAGAACCGTTAAAGATCGAGTTTGAAGGTACGGTGTATCATATAACTGCTCGCGGCAATGGTCGTACGAGAATGCGCGGAGCTGGCCGATTGCCGCCATATGATTCCCGAAATCAAGCCTGCAACGCAAAAGAAAAAGGCGGGGGATTTCCCCCGCCTTTTTTCGGCTTTCTAGGTCAACCGCTTGGCGCGGAAGGCCCTTAGCTTACCACTCTTCGCGCGGAATCTCGTACGGATTACCCGGCGTGAACGGCACGGCCACCGTCAGGAATGCAGCGACATCCTTGATGTCCTGATCGCTGAGCTTGGCGGCGACCTTCTCCATCATCTGCATCGGGTCGTTGTGGCGGGTCTTCGCACGCCAGTAACCGAGCTGATTGGTCAGGTACACATAACGCTGACCACCGATCATCGGGAACATGCGGCCGGCGCTGCGGCCGTGGAAGCCATGGCAGCTCTTGCAGGCCGGGATGCCATCCACGCCAAACTCGACGATCATGCGACCGCGCGAACGGTTGCCGACGGCGGTACCGTTGGCTGCCAGCGCACGCAGATCAGAGCCAACGAAGTTGCTCTTCAGGGTATGGACATAAGCAGAAACGTCGCGGCGATCCTGCGGCGTCAAGCCCTTCGCGATGTCGTTCATCGCCTGCAGGGTCAGATCCGTACGCGCGCCGCTTGCAAAGTCATCCAGCTCCTTGACCTCATAGGTGTACACCTGATCGGCCAGGCGCGGCGTTCCCATATCGTCGCTTCCCAGGCCATCATCGCCATGGCAGGACGCGCAGGCAGGAACGGCATCGCCCTTGCCCTGGGTAAAGATTTTCCGCCCGTTGGCAACATTGCCCATCTTCGTCCAACCATCCGGAAGATCACCAGCCTGTGCGGAAACAGAAGTTACCAGCATCACAGCTACCATGGCTGCGGCGCTGATCATTGACGCCAAATATCGCATGAAGTTACCCCCCCTTGACCAATTGTAGTTACTACTGGAAGAAAATATTCCAGTCCCTTTCCCTAGCTAGCCCAGGCCATGCCGGGCTTGAATTCATAATTATTGATTAGTCCTGTTTCTTACCCTTGTTCATACCCGCACGGAGCATGAGCAGACCCCAAGCACAGAAAAACACGACGATAACCAAGTAAAAAGTCCAGATTGTATCGGTCTGAAAGCCAACGGATTGTGCCAGTATGTCCATATCCACTCCTCCTCGCAACGTTACAGTGGCCACATACTTGCGCGTCTATCGACACATTGCAAGCCCTCATTTCGGCGCAAGAAGCGCCCCACTCAGCACCACCAAGATGCGTACAACCAGGATAACTTTCCCCTGCTGCCGGTGCATATCGCGCATGCCGGGCACACCGCGCCAGACCTGCAGGCCGGCGCGAATCTGCATGTAATACATGACGAACAGCATGATATCGAGCCCGATATGCATCCACAGCAGGAAATCGAGGATCATGCCCTTATCGATCAGCAGGTGCATCCAGTGCCTGGTATAGAATAGATAGAAAGGAACACACAGATCGTACACCATGCAGATGGCCATGGCGCCAACGTGCAAGACGCGCGGTCGGTGAAAGTACCAGGCCAGCAACATGAGCAGATAGGTCAGGAAAGAACCGATGACAACCGGTGATGAAAACACGCGCTCCCTCCATGGCCACCAGGAAACGACCGACAATCCACCATTTTGTTGCATCGGGATAGCCGGTCGTTAGTATCGCCGCTCATGCAATCCGAGCATCGCTATCTTGTCAAATTTCTCGTCACATCCGCCGTGGCTTTTTTCATCGGCACGCTGCACGGATTACTGCAGGTGCTCCCACCGATCCGGGCCTGGCTCGATTCCATCGGCAGCCCGTACGGCGGCCCGGGACACATGATCGATCCGCTGGCACACGCCCATATCAATCTGGTCGGCGGCGTCACGCTGCTCGCCATGGCCGTCACCTATTATCTGCTTCCCACCATCCTCGGCCGGCCGATCCATTCCAAGCGCATGGCCGAGCATTCCTTCTGGTGGACGACGATCGGGGTCAGCAGCTTCTACATCCTGCTGATGATCTTCGGCATCTGGGAAGGCATCCTCTGGTCGCACAACCCCGCCGAGGTGCCGGCGGTGCACCGTTATTACGGCCCGCTGATCTCCATTGCCGCCACCGGCCTGGCGCTCGGCTTCTGGATCTACATGGCCAATGTCCTATTGACCATCAAGGATGACCGGCGCGACCGATCATGACCCTGCCCTGCGGCTGTCCGGAGACATACGCTGAGGATTGGGATGGGCAGGATGTTGATCTCGGAGGCTCCCTGGTCCACGACCAGCCGGCTCCCATGCTGCTGCATTTCCCGATCGCCTTCGACCTGTACCGTAAGCGCCAGGTCGAGGATATCGCCCGACTCGGGCTCACCGAGCGCTGGCCGGGGTTCGCGCTAAGCCTATCTGCCACCTTCCGCGGCGGACACCTGCGCCTGCTTGTCGATGAGGAATGTCCGGCCCGGCATGTGCGGCACCTGCCCAGCCCGTTTAGGCTGCGCGTGGCCATGCATCATGGCGATATCGGCAGCGTACGCCCGGTGATCCAGGCCATGCAGACAGCGCTGATCAATGCCGGACGCATGCCGAAGGAAATCTACCTGGCCTACCTGACCTGCCCGTTGTGCGCCGAAGAGCGCGGCGGCCACAAAATCATGGTGCTGCGCCGGTGGATACCGAGCAAGAAGCTTACGGAGCGCCTGGAGAGGCAGCAGAAGCAGCCATAAGCCGCTGCTTCTGCTGTTCGAAATAGGCGATGACGTCCGCCCTATCCTGCGGCATCAGCGGCGGCAGGACCATCGTGGTATTGAGCTTGATATTGCTGGGGCCGCTGAGCCAAGCATTCAGTGCCTTCGCATCCCAGCGCTTGAAGGGCACCCCGGTGATACTGGGAACGCGATCGTAGATACCGAGCAAGCTCGGGCCGAGCTTCTTCTCGGGACGGTTGAGGAAATGGCAGGCTGAGCAGCGCACGCGCACCACGATGGCGCCGCGCGCGACATCGCCGGCGACTTCACCGGCATGCACGCTCAGCGGCAGCGCAAGCACCGCGCACGTCAGGGCCAGGACCAGGCGCCGGCCGCTCATCGATGCGCCAACGTCTTGCCCAGATCGAACACCAGTTGCGTCTCTTTATCGCCATACTGCAAGTGCACGTACAGCTTCGCATGCGCCGGATCGCTGACCACCTCCGCACGCCTGAACACATCGCTGAGGCCGTCCGGCATGGCCTGGATCCAGGGGTCTTGTGGCCCCATGCGATAGCGAACGATCATGCCCTCGGGCAGCTTGTTCTGTGGCCCGATGATGTGTAGCAGGAACTCGTCATGCCCGGCCTCGATCGGGTGTGGCCGGGTTTCCAGACGGACCTGCCAGCTATCCCAATGCTGGGTGATGTAGAAGTTGGCATCGTTGCCACAGGCGCCCAACAACAGGCCCGCGACCAACACCATGAGCAGCGCGCGCCTATTTCTCCGCATGGCTCTGCAGATAGGCCAGCACCTGCTGGCGCTCGCTGTCGGTCAATGCCGGCAGCCTCGCCTCCACGCGATGCAGATCCATACGCGAGATGACCGACGGCCACTCCGCCTTGGAATGCAGCCTCGGGGACGGCGGCGCATGGCACACCGAACAGTACTTGCCCAGCACGCCGTGGTGGCTCTGGACATCCGCCACATGCGCAGGCTGCTCGGATGTTCCGGAACCGCTGCAACCGGCCAGCAGCGCGCAGCAAACCAGCGCCTTACTTGTCTTCATGCTTCTCGTGATCCTCGTTCGCCTCGTCATTATCGAGCCGTCCTCCCATATTGGAGCCGTACATGCGCACCATGATCAGCACAAATACGCTCATCACGCTCAGGTAGATGATGGCGGCGACGACGCCTAAGCCCCATCCATGCCAGTTGTAATGCATGCCGGCCCGCCGCCCGAAGAACGGGAAGCTGAGGCTGATGGCCACGAAGGCCACGGCCACGATCACCCAGATGAACCATTTCGGCACCTGCTTCTGGGAGGTCGGGATCGAGTTCACCATCTCCCAGTCCTCCAGCCCCCGCTTGAGCTTGCGCTCCTCATCGGAATCGTAGCCGTAGTGATCCTTGTCTTGCTTGCCCCAGTGGCTATCCACCGGGTTCGCCACATGTTCTTCTTCCTTCGGCATTTCCTTGATCATCCGGCGTCTCCCACCGCATAGTACTCGACCGGGAAGGATTGGCTCCATCCATCGCCACTGCGCACGTCCACGATGAACCGGTGCAGGCCCAGGCCGATGCTAACCCGATCCAGGTGCAGTTGCACATCCCGCATGCCGGCGGAAACGAAATGCACGTCATGGGCAGCCAGGGTGTATTGGCCCGGCTTCAGTCCCCTGACCACGATATGCAGATCCGCCGGCTGGTAGCGCTTGTTCGCCAGGTGCACCTCATAGGTGTTCAGACCAGTACCCAAGGCGCCCATATTGCCCACACTCATATGATAGGGCTGGTAATTCATCAGACCGAAGGCGAGCAGGGCGGCGCCCACCGCCATGCCCGGCAACACGCCGCGCAGCCGGCCCATGATGGTGGCCTTGTTCGCGGATACCTGGCCACCCTTGGGGAACTCGAAGCTCAGCAGGCCTTCCGCGCCCTTGCGCTCATGCAGCTTGTCGCAGGCCACGATGCATTCACCGCAGGCCGTGCAACCGGAATAGAGCTCGGTATCCCGGGGATCGAGGTCGACGGAGCAGGCCGTCAAGCAGTAGCCGCACTTGATGCAATCGTCCGAGCGCGCGGCATCGTAGCCGATGCGCAGGGTCTCGGACGTCTTGAAGGAGTGCTGCCAGATGCGGTAGATGCAGAAATAGCGACACATCAGGTGCCGGATCAGCGCCGCATCGATCAACAGCACCACCACGAACACGAAGTATATCCAGTAGATCGACGGCGGTATCTGGGCATCGGCAGTGAAGGTGACGAAATGCCAGACGGCCTTCGCCGGGTAGAAATAAAAGAGCGGGATCAGGCCCAGCAGCATCGATCCGCCCGTGAAGGCCAGGCCCAGCTTGATCCAGTTGCCGACCCCCTGCTTGCGCACGGCCACCTTTACCGCGGAGCCGTCGATGCCGAGATCTGCGCGCCGGCCGAGCAGACGGCGCATCAAATTCGTGCCCAGCTCCGACAGAAAGCCCTGGGGGCAGAACCAGCCGCAGAACACGGCGCCGAAATACGAATAGGTGATGACCAGGGAGCTGGCCAGGAACACCCACAGGCCGATGATGATGGGAAAGTCGGAAAACCAGACCTGGTACTTGCCGATGATGAAGGCGCCGGTGGCGACGTCGATGCGGAACAGCCCCAGCATCGGCACGAACACCAAGAGCAGCAGGAAGGTGATCTGCGTGAACCGCCGCCACCGATGCAAGCGCACGGATCTGCGCGTGCCCTTGCCCGCCGTCTCATAGGGAGGCGTGTCGATGGCTTCTTGCCGCATGCTGAACCTCCTTGGTCTCGCCGCCCGTCAGGGCGCCAGCGCCGTGCCGCAGGCATCGCCCGCGATCACATCAGTGCGCGCTCTCCATGGCATGATCATTTTTATGCTGAGCCGCCAGCACCTCAGGGTCAAGGGGAATCAGGGCCTGCAGCCGCGCATACAGCTGCGAGGCCTGCTGGGCATCGCCACGTCTCAATGCCAGGCGCCAGAGCGCGCGCAGGGCGGTCACGTCATCCGGCCGAATCTCCAGGATGCGGCTCCATCCCCTCTCGGCCTGTGCATCATCCGGGTGCATCTGCTTCAGCCGATTGGCCATGGCATCGGCCACCGCGAATCCCACCCAACGATCATGAGGGTTGGCTTCGAAGGCAAGGCGCATGAAGTCGGGCACATTGGCGTTACGCCCGGAGAACATCCCCTGCCAGACATGCATCATGGCATCGGTGGCCAGCGAGGCCGACATCACGCCCTGTGCGTCCGCCTTCCCGACATGCCAGCGATCGAGCACGGAGCGCGGCTTCGCCCTGTGGCGCATCAGCCACCCGAGGATACGGGCTACGTCCAGATCTCCCTCCACCCGGGCCTTCGCCAGGCGGAACTCCACCACCGGGGACCATTCGTCCTGCACGGGGGCATCGAGAGCAGGGATGGGCCCGAGATCCCTTCCCAGCCAGGTCTGCCAGCCCTCTCCGCCGGTCAGGGCCTGATCATAGCGGGCAGCCCAGGCCTTGATGGCGTCGGCACTCGGCATGGGCCCGCGGAATCCGACCATGGCCAGGTGAAAGCCGTCCAGCACCAGGATATTATGCGGGAACACCCGGCGGAACGTGGCCAGCACCACCTCCAGGCTGGGCAGGTCGAACTGGTTCAACGCCAGCCACTGCGCATAGACGCCGTTCGCGCTCAGGCAGGCGCGCACCCGCTGGAACTGCTGCAGCGACAAGAGCAGGCCGCGTCCGGCCAGGTCCGGATGGAACAGATCACCGACAATGACGTCGAAGCGGCGGGAATCGGCCATCAGAAAGCGCCTGGCATCGTCGTGACGGATATCCAGCCACTTTGGGGCATCCCCGTTGAAACGGCCGAACCAGCGCCCGGAGGCCCGGATGGCCCCGGGGGACAGTTCCACGGCCACCGCGGAGAGCCCGGCGATATGGTGTGCCACCGAGGCGGTGATGCCGGTGCCCAGCCCCAGGAACAGCACGGAGCGGGCGTCCGGATGCAGCAGCAGCGGCAACCGACCCTGGTTCTGCTGCACGGCCACGGCGGTCGGATCTGTGGAGGCGTCGACGCGCTGAAGATCGTCGAGCAGCAGGCGCACGCCGTTCGGCCTGGCCACGACCTGGGTCGTCGTCACCGCATCCTCGTAGCGGGAAAGGTCATGGGTGTTGCCGTAGGCCGCAGGCAGCATGGTCGACACGGCAGGGGCATGCCAGACGAAGGCGACGGCCGGGATCATCAGCACCAGCATGGCGCGGGCGCGCCCGATACTGCACCAGTAGGCGCCACAGGCGGCCAACAGCAAGGCGGCGATGCCCACCACGGCGCTGCTGCCCAGCCAAGGCAACAGCAGCCACCCCGCCACACCGGCGCCGAGCGCAGCGCCCAGGCTGTTGGCACCATACAGCCAAGCGGCCGCACCCTGGTCGGCCTGGCGCCGTACGATCAGCGGCAGCCATGCCCCCAGGGCCAGCGTGGCCAGGAAGGTCAGGGCGAACATGGCCGCGCCTTGGGTCGCCAGCGAGCCGGCCAGCGTCGAGAAGCGCGCACTCTCCATCCACGACGAAACGGGGGGCAGCAGCGCCAGCGGCAGCAGCGCCGACAGGCCTGCAATCAACGGCAACACGTTCAGCACCGCAGCACCCACCCGCCGGGCCAGCAGACTGCCGATGGCGATGCCGAGCAGCACGACGGCGAGGATGACGCCGAGCACGTACTCGGTGCGCATGAAGATCATGCCGTAGATGCGCGTCCACCCGACCTCGAGCATCAGGGCGCCGGCCCCGATACCCGCATAGGCCACAAGCTCCGTACAGGGCGGGCGCTGCGCCGGGGGGCATGCCGCCTCGGCGTCCGCCTCATGCCAGCGGGCGGACAGCACGAGGGCGAACAGGCCGACCATGAGGCCGACCGCAGCGATCAGGCGCAGGGCCAGTGCCCAGCCGAGGGTCGGCAGCAGCACCAGCGGCGCCAGCGCCCCCAGCACCCCACCCAGGGTGTTCAGGCCATAAATGCGGCCAACGCCGATGCCCGTCCCATTCAAGGCCCGCAGCACGAAGGGAAAGGTCATGCCCAGCGCCGTGGCCGGGATCAATAGCAACAGCAAGCTGGCGATGACGTGAAAGCTCATCCAGCCGGTGATGCCCATGCTGCCGGCCATGGTCTCGAATCCGCGCTCGAGCAGTGCCGCGAAGCTGGGAAAGGCCAGGGACATCAGCGCCGCGAAGATCTCGCAGGCCGCGAAGCCGCGCAGGGCGGCGCGCGGGGACAGACGCAGGCGGGCGCCGGCGCCACTGCCGAGACCCAGCCCGGCCATGAAGGCGATCAACGTCACCACCATGCCGAAGTTGCTGGCCCCGCTCAGCGTCGACACCAGCCGCATCCACAGCACCTCGTAGGCTAGGGCCGTGAACCCGGATATGCCGTACAGCAGCAACATCACCATGGGCAGCGTCGTCCGGGTCGCGTGATCGGGGCTGGAATGCGCTTCAGGGGCGATGGCGATGCCCCCGCCCCGCGCGCAACGGCTTCGTCAAAACGGATAGAACCAGATGATGGAGGTTACGGCATGCGCGATCGCCAGGGTAACGGAGAAGCCCGCGCTCAGCATATGCCACAAAAACCAGGGCTTACCGTCCAGCACCATGCCCAGGCCGAACGTCACGGTCAGCAGCAGGCCGATCAACAGCCCGATGCCCATGAAGAACAGGATTTCATGCTTCTTCTTCAGTTCGACCTTCAGGATTCCCACCTCGTCCTGATGCAGCGCATTGAACTGCTGCATGGCCGACAGGTCCCGCTGCATGCCGATATCATTCTTCTGCTGGGCACCATTCGCGGCCAGCGATGGCTGGGAGAAGGCAAAAAGCAGCGGAAAAAGGAACAGCAGCAGATAGCGAGGCTTCATTCACGCCCTCCGTCTTTCACTGCCTCGCCTTCCTTTTCGCTCATCGCCGCCTTCTCTTCCTTGATCTCCGAGATCCGGTGCCAGGTGGCGAAGATCATGAAGAAGAATGGCATCATCACCAACACCAGGATGAACAGGAAAATATGCCAGATCGAAGAGAAGGAGACATGCAGATAACTGTATTCGCCGAGCACGTCCATGGACGCCAACGCATCCTTCGGCAGCGCGCAGATCAGCAGCGCCAGCAGGGATGCGAAACGCACCACCGGGCTATTGATGAGCTTTTGCATTTGCAACCTCCTTTGTATTCGCACCCGCCGCCGCCGGATATACGCACCGGAAGCCGATGAAGTCGCTCGCGTCCCCTTCCATCGCATAGTTGCGATGGTAGGTCGTCGTCGAGAACGGATCGCTCTTCCAGGAACCGCCGCGGATCGCCTTGTAATGCTCCACGGTCCCGAGCTCCTTGTCCTGCTTGGCGATGAACATGGAGGTGGGGGCGCTGCTGCCCGGATAGGGCGTGAAGTCGTTCTTCACCCACTCGCTGACATTGCCTGCCATATCCACAGCCCCGTACGGGCTTGCATTGGCCTCATGCGCGAACACGGAGGATGTCGCACCGACATTGTTGTAGGTGTTCAAAAGCTTTGGGGACATGCTGTTTCCCCACGGCCAGCGCCGGCCATCCGTGCCGCGCGCCGCCTTCTCCCATTGAGCCTCGGTGGGCAGCGTGCCGCCCGCCCAGGTGCAATAGTCCATGGCGTCCTGCCAGTACACATTGACGACCGGATGCAGCTTGTAGCCTGCGGGTATGCCGCCATTGGGCCAGGACGAAGGAGCCTTGTGCGCGACCTCGGCGATGAATAGCGCATACTGCGCATTGACCACTGGATACTTGTCGATGCGGAAGGCCTTGACGCTAACGGTATGCTGCGGCTTGTCCTGGACATCGCTTTCCGGACGGTTCGAACCCATGAGGAAGGGGCCGCCAGGCACGCTCGCCTTAGCAGCGAGTCGGTTCCAAACGTTATCATGCAGCAGGCCCTCGGCGGCAGCGACGTTATAGATGGAGACATTGTCTTTCTCGCGCGTGGCCGAATCCACGAACTCGCCTGCGGCCTGGATGTGATCGGTGACCTCGATGGCGCTCAAGGCGTTATATCCGGCATGGTGGCGCATCTGGGCCACCCGTCCCTTGGCCAGAAAAATCGTATGGAACACGCCGGCCAGGAAGGCCCCGGCCACGCAGGTGATCAGTACCGACGAAATATAACGCCGCCGCCGTGTCTTCGCCTCTCCCGAAATATTGCTGGCATCCCAGCCCGCCTGTCTTGCCATTATTCCTCCTCGATCGTGTCGGCCGCATCCCGACCCCATCCATAGATGCGCTTATTGGCTACTTCACCCACCACGCCGCCAATGGCGGAAGACTCGATGGACAGGATTACGAAGAAACCCCACCACCCCAATGGCATCAATGCGCTTCCGGCCGGAAGGTGGGAGGAATGCAGCGAATTATAATAATCCAACCACAATACGGGCAGGGGTGGAAAATACGCCAGGATCTTGCCGCCCAGCCCATAGATCGAGGAGATGGTGAACCCCGAGATCGCCGGCAGCACGAAGATGGAGAGGGCCCATGTGAAATCGAAGTAGCCGATACCGGTGAACAATTCGACGCGCACGCCCAGCAAGCGCAGCCCGAAATGTATTACGGCGGCGCCAACGACAAAGGCAATGCTACCGCGAAGGATGCATGCCGGCGTCCACCATGGGATGACCAGTGAGTTTTTCATACTCAACCTCCCTCACCTTTTTGAGATACCAGTCCTTGACCTTCAGGCTCGCCATATAGCTTGCCAGAAGGCGCCTATCGTTCTCAGGAAGGTCGGCATAGGACGGCATGCGGTATTTCGGCTTCATGCGGGATGGCAGCATCTGCTGCGGATCTTTCGCGCTGAAGTATTTGTAGAGCCAGGCCTCGTTGCGCAGCGAGCCGATACCGTCCAGGGGGGGAGAAGGCACGAATTGTACCATGGACTGCGTCGCCCATAGCGTATGGCAATTCCGGCAGCCCTGTTCGCGGATGATATCGGTTGCCTTCCTGGCGACCTCATGGCTAGCGGTCGAGTAGAACGGGATTCCAGGATCCTGGCTGACCGGGTGATGTTCAAGATGGATGACATTCCTGGCGCCGAAGAAAAGCACCAAGGCGGCCGTCAGCAGCAGGATTCCTTTCTCGCCACGTCGCATGTCAGATCATCCCTGATGCTTATGCTTGCCCTGATGCCTGCTTAGATACTCTTGGCGTTGCTTCTCGAGCACCTCTTCGCGGAGCTTGATCTGCTCGGCGATGACCTTGCGGCTCTTCTCGTATTCCTTGGGGTCCATGCGTTCCTTGTCGCTTTCATCGAACATCACGTACTTGATGTCCTCGTCAAACTGGTGGTTCTTATAGGCCCAGCGCATGGCGATCATGGCCGCTACGACAATCAGCACCCCGGAGATCAGCCAGATATAGATCGTCCAACCCTCGCCGAGGTTGTTCATAAAACTGTCAATCGCGTTCATGATGTCTCCTTACAAGAGGTAACCGTTGAGAAGCTGGACGATCGCCGTAAGCATGCCCAGCCCGACGCCAAGGAGAATGGTCGAGAGCATGATGTACTCGCCCTTCTTCATTTTTGCCTTGCCTTTGCGCATGTAGATAACGACAGCAGCCGCATAAAGGACCATGCCGAATACTAGGAAGCTGAAAATCCCATAGCGCCATTGCGGCCCAACCATGTCATCAATGCCGTATGCATGGGCATCGAGAGGAGACATCAGCAGGGTAAAACAAAGGAATAGGGAGCCAGCCAGTGATGAACGGCTTGTTCGTTTCATGGGTTAATTACATCACGTTGGTTTTTTTTATGCAAGGTTTGCGCATGCCTTTCCGGCCAGCGGGCGGCAAGGTATTGCGTGCTGCGTTCCACCAGGCAATGCCAGGAAAGGCGTGCCGATCGTCGGGCCAGATCGCAGCGATTGCAATGCGCTCGCCCAGCGGTTATGGTGTGACGATCATTTGATTCTTAAGGAGGGGTACACATGGGTGGCATGGTCCCAGACAGCTTTTACAATTCGCAGCTCTTCGCATTCCTGTTTGCCTTCTGCGTCTTCGTGGTGGGCGTCGTTCTGATGAACGTCGTCCTGGCTCCAGCGATCAATCGCATGAAAGACTTGGATTCGCGCGCAAACTAAGCGACGGAATTCCCGTTCGACAAAGGCGCGCCGCAAGGCGCGCCTTTTTTGGTTCATCGCGGATTAGCGGGATGAGGGTATAGAGAAGCGGCGTCCTGTTTAGATTGTTTGTACCACCAAGCAATCAGGACAAGGACACCGCTACCATGAGAGACGCTAGTTTTGTACCCTGGGGATGGGAAGGCTTCATTCCTGAATCGAGCCTTTTGCTATCATCCGATACCCTGCTGATCCGCCTTGCCGCGAGCGCACCACCCCGCTGCGATGGCTGTGGAGCAAGCTGTTGCCGTATCCACGACTGCCAATTACGTCGGGTCACCTGTTTGAATACCGTGTCTGGCTTGAGGTTCCGGTACGCAGGGTCATTTGCCAGGCCCGTGGCGTAGGACGGGAACGTATCGATTGGCTGCCACCGCATGCGCGCCTGACCGAGCGTTTGTGCCGGCATGCAGAGGTGCTTCTGCAACTGATACCAATCAAGCATGCGAGCCATCTGACGGGGTTGCACTGGCATACGCTCAAACAGATGCGACAAGGCGCGGCTTACACGCACGCTGCCGCAACCAGAACCGTCATTGCTCCGCTATCTGGCCATGGACGAGTTTGCCCTGTTCAAGGGCCATCGCTATGCCACCGTGGTCATCAATGCCGAGAATCTGCAGGTCATATGGGTCGGCGAAGGGCGTTCACGCCGCGATATCCGCCCCTTCTTCGCATGGCTGGGAGACCATGCCCAGAAAATCGGGGCGATCGTCATGGATATGAACAGCGCCATGGACCTGGAGGTGAAGGCCACTGCCCTCAGGCCAGGGTTGTCTACGACCTGTTCCACGTCATCGCAAAGTTCGGGCGCGAGGTCATCGACCGCGTTCGTGTCGACGAGGCCAATCGCCTCAGGGAGAGCAAACCGAGAAGGCAGGTCATCAAGCAAAGCCGTTGGCTACCGCTCAGAAACCGGGACAATCTCCAGGATCACCAACGCATAAGACTCGATGAACTGCTAGATGCCTATCGTTCTCTGATGCTGGTCTATCTGATGAAGGATCAGCTCAAGTCCCCTTGATATGCGCCTTCCGAGAAGAGGCCAGACGACGAATGGTACGAACAAGCCATGGAAAGCGGCGTCGAACCCCTTGTACGCTTCGCCAAACGGCTGAAACCCTATCTCGATGGCACATCGTCTCAAGTGCAACATACCGACCCAACACAAGCGCGCTCGAAGGCATCAACAACCGCATCAAGGTCATCAAACAAATGGCCTACGAATTCCGAGACAACGAATACTTCTTCCTCAAAATCAAACACGCTTTTTCCGGAATTCCGCGATGAACCTTTTTTCCTGGAGCACATAGGATCGCCCCTCTCCTACCCAATCATCGACACCCGACCTTGGCAGGGAACCGGAGCGCAAGCCATGGCGCGCTCTTGGCACAGAGACCATCAAGATTCCCTATACCGTCATCGCCGTGATAGACGTCCTCGAACCATGAAACGCAGGCATAGTACTGCCCACCCCGATATCACCACCGTGATCAGACAATGTAGGCATAAAAAAAGCGCGGCGCCCCTGTGAGGGCGCCGCGCCTGTATCCATCCCTCTCGCCCAGGCGATCAGAACTTCCTGCGCCTCGGGTCCGGCGTATCCCTCTGCCACTTGTCGATCCAGAACGAATACAGAACCGGACACAACAGTGCAATCAAGCTCACACCAGAAACAACCAGGGTCGGATTATCAAGATCAATCATAAAATCTCTCCTCCTTTAAGCCGATCAGTGAGCTTTCGTGTGATCAGGCTGCCAGGAAATCGTGTTAAGACCCTTGATCATGAAGAACACTGCGCTACAGAACTACGCCACATACCAGACATCGATGGTGTAACCCATATCCCACCAGGGCTGCTTACGCAGGGTCGTACCATCCGGCCCCGGGTTACCCTCGAAGTTCTGCTTCACGACGTCCGGACCAATGATGGAGTACTGACTGAGGTCGGCACCCTCATCACGCAGCTTGACGATCTGCGGCGCGATGAACTTGAGCTGATCCATCGTCATGATGTGTTCCTTACGCTGGAACGTATACGGCGAATCAAAGTGCTCCAGCTGGTCCTCGATGGACTTCATGGCCAACTTGTCCGCCTGCTGCGGCGTCAGATCCTTATTGTTCAAGATCTGAGTCACCTGTGGCGAGTTCAGAAGATCGACGTAATCGGCGAAGATCTGAGCCGTCGGACGCTGCCCCCACAGTGGGAAGGTCAGCAGGAACGCGGTGACAATGATCAGCGCCAGCAGCACGCCGATCGGCGCCGGCGCCGGTCCCAGCACGCGCAAGGTTCCTGACCGGTCCAGGCGCGCAATCGACGCCGCAACCTGCGTCGCGATTTTCTCGACCGCGCCCCCGTCACTCCCCTCCAGCCGCACCATCGCGAGGCGGCTGAACGGGGGATAATTGAGTTCGCGGCGCAACTCCAG
>OFHG01000094.1_pt1 | contig 40798 bp, 38 predicted proteins | sample 1521931 | NCBI WGS metagenome assembly OFHG01 (sample SAMEA2468438, study PRJEB22500) | soil metagenome | biome: Glassland; feature: Farmland; material: Clay | place: Australia | collected 2013-01-31 | depth 0.55 m
GACTAGTCTATTCGTCGGACAGAATTAAGTGTAACCCGACAATGATTCTAACAAAGCGGGTCCACAGCGACGCGCCGAAGGCGGCGCGTGACCCGCGTCGTTGATGATGCCTTCACGAAGTTGAGCTGAACTCATTTAATATCTTCTCCCTACACGTCTCTGATATGCCCGATGAAACTCATCTGCGATGTATGATTCTTGCGAAGGACCACGGAGATTTACCTCTAGCCTGATCCGCTCATCAGGTAGTCTTATAACATGGATAGTAACGGCTGTTTGACCTGCTTGGCCCTCAATCATGCCATAGGCTTCATCAGCCGAAGTTATCCGAATGCCGACATCTTCTGCAGCTTGTTGGGCGTTCTCCCATGCAATCTCGTAAGAATTTACGCGGTAGACTGGGGGAGCGGGGACCGGTCTATATACACACGACTGGAGCAAAAAGACAGAGAACACTATTATGATGAAAAGTCCCCCTAAGTCATGCTGCCGACCGGCTGAGCTCAAAATGGACTTAAATATGCGTTTCGCATGCCTATTCATTTTCAGTAATTCCCTCCATAAGAATAGTTTAGCACAGTTTCCCTCTTCCGATTCAAACCGGCTGCTCCTTCTATGGCATTTCGGCACATAAGGTCATAAGAATGGATACTTCCATCACGAACTATCGTTCCAATACCTATCGGGAAAGTTGATGAATTTAATGTAAAACAATTGATAACTGATAGAGGGCGGGGGTAGAATCGCTGCATGCCACATCAAGCGCGGTTCGATGCTGCTCTGCATCACATCATGGTGCGGGGGGGGGCAATAAGAAAGATGTTTTTCTTACTAGAACCTGTACTGCCACAGCACTTGGAGATTTTTGATATTGTCTATCGGATTGAGACTGAGCCTGTCAAGCGATGGAACAAGACTCCATACAGTCTTATCACCGCCTTTGTGCAGTGTAATTGCAGAAGTCTCTCCAAAGCATTCGTTCAGCGAGCCGGCAGGCATATCCTCGCGTTCCAGAACGATGGGCATATTTCTGAAGCTTGTGAAATAGCCGGTGAAACACTCGCTGTTGCCGGATGTTTTTATTGTTGGATGTATCGTCTTATCAACAGTATCAGACCACAAGCTCGGGTCATTCGTTGTAGCGAGAGAAGCAGAAGCGCAGAACATGACGAGAAAAAACGCCGCTAGACACCTTCTAAGACCATTGAATAACACCACGGATTCCACCCCCAATAATGATATATAATAAAGGGTGGCGTCGATATTTTATGTGATTTAAATCACACGTGATCCGAACAACGAAAGGATTATGAAGCACAGAATGAAACTTAACCGGGTGTACTTTTTTGTCCCTATCGTTGATGACCAGTGACTCACTTTCTCATTGGAGGTATTCATGCGTATCTCAAGCTTGATTGCCGTGGTGACCTCCTACAAAACTCAAGGAAAACGAGGCCGGCAAGATGCGCAGTGAACCGCTTTTTTACATAAAGCAAGAGTCGAAAAAGAATATCGAATTTGATGTGTCAGCGCATTCCTTCCGAAAAGACGAGCTAAAGGTGGCGTTGCAGATGCTGAGGTATCAAAAGACGATGGCGGATATTGAGAATCATGGTAAGTAAGACTTTTAATCAGCGTCCATAACGACGCGCCATGTGGCGCGTGACCGGCGTATTTGGACAGGCCGACGTTCATCGAAAAAGGTCTTCGCAAGATTCCTGTAGCCTTTCCTGCGTAACCCCTGATCGCCTTCCATGCAAACGCGCCGAGTTTGATCGGTTTCCCTACGTTTCTTCAACCTGAGCCACTGTTTCCAGTAGCGCATCCGAATACGCCAGGCGGTCGTTCGCCCTTCCGCCCTTGCCATTGGCTCGTACTTATGATAGCATCGGTTCTCGTACAGGGGACTTCCGCCCTATAAGTTCACGCCCGTGCCGGGCGCACACAAGAAAATCGACCAGTTGAGAAGTCTGTAACGCGATCCACGCTTTGTCATTGACGGAAGGAAATATATGAGGACCAGTGAAACTCACAGAATAAGAAATGCAGTCTTGGTTGCGTTGTTCCTTCTTGGCGGCGGGACACTTGCAATCATGTACATGAATAAAAGCATATTACGCGACTGGAATAGTGTTGTCGCGGGGCCTGGCTCTACGGGGGTTTTCCGGCGACTTGCCGAGACTCCCGTCTTCTCGTTTTTACCAAGATGGTTTCTCAAGAGAGCGGCGGTGTCAATCTTGCGAGAACGCAACGCCGGTGTATTGAAGAGTGCGTTTGAGGTGTTCGATCCATCACTGAGATCCTTCCTGACATCAGTGCCGATAATCCTGGATTCCTCGGCAAATACCGCGAAATCGTATCCTGCAAAAGGCTACATTGGAGTCAGTCCGGACTGGGACAATACCGTGCTTCAATCACCATTCAGGGCGACTTACGAACAAAGGGGAATGAAGCCGGAGGATCCTGTGTTCATGCAGCGCTTCAAGACGGATTTGTTGATACACGAATTCTTGCACATACTCCAGGTCCACCAGGGAATTGACGGTCGTTTATTTTACGAGGCAGTTGCGCGATGGTATGTCGACCCGCGGTACGGCAGACCGTCTCCGAACGGCCTGGTCCATGCTGATGCGACGAAGGACAGGAGACCGGACACACTCTCGATCAATAGGGTTAAATATATCGTATGGGATGAGTTGTACAATTATCGAGGATTACGCGATGTGCCCCAGGATGAGAGCTGGAAGAATATGCAATATGGGGAAAGGTACCGGTCGGCCAAAAAGGGAGTCGAGGAGTTCGCCTACATCGGGCAGGAAATACTCGCCGACGGGAGTGCTTCCGAGAATTACATTAAGACAGGTCAGTGGTGCGAAAAGGACTGGGAGAGCAAGAGGATGAGGTTGTTGGAGGTCTCTCCGGAAATTATTGCATTTTTCAGGGGCGTGTTCCATCCTGAATTGACACCTTAGCAAATGCCGAACCAGGCGTCCTGTCTTCCCTACCCCTTCACGCAGGCAAGAGGCTTGACCCGCGCGACCTTTCTTGCAAGGCCCGCATGATGCGCCGCCTCGACCACCTCGGTCACGTCCTTGTACGACTCCGGCGCTTCCTCCGCAATCCCCGAGTAGGAGTGTCCCCGGATGAGTACGCCGCTTTCCTCCAGGGCATTGATGACCTCCCTGCCGTGCCACCTCTTTTTCGCCTGGGTCCGCGACATGGCCCTGCCCGCTCCGTGGCAGGCCGAGCCGAAGGCCTGCTTCATGCCCTCCTCGGTGCCGACCAGAACATATGACGACGTCCCCATGGTCCCGCCGATCAGGACCGGCTGGCCCACGTGCCGGTACTCCGGCGGGAGGTCGATCTGCCCCGGCCCGAAGGCCCGCGTCGCGCCCTTGCGGTGCACGTAGAGCCGTTTCTTTTTCCCGTTGACGACATGCGTCTCTACTTTGCAGGTATTGTGGCTGATGTCGTAGAGCATCTTGATATGCCCTTCGGGGTACACCTCGGTGAAGATCTCGCGCACAAGATGGGTGATGATCTGCCGGTTGGCCAAGGCGCAGTTGATGCCGGCGGACATGGCGCCGAGATAGCGCTGCCCCTCCGGAGAGTTTATCGGGGCGGAGGCAAGTTCCCGGTCCTTGATGTTGATGTTGTATTTCTGCGCCGCGTACGCGAGGTTCTTCAAGGCATCGGTGCCGATCTGGTGGCCCAGCCCGCGCGAGCCGCAGTGCACCGAGATCACCACGTCGTCTTTTTTGAGGCCCATGGCCAGGGCGGCCTTTTCATCGTAGAGCTCGGCCACGACCTGCACTTCGAGATAATGGTTGCCGGAACCGAGCGTGCCCATTTCGCGGTACTGACGCTTTTTGGCCGTGTCCGAGACATGCTCCGGCTCCGCGCCTTCCACCCTCCCCTGCTCTTCTATATAGTCAAGATCGTCCTTCAGCCCGTACCCTTTCTTGACCGCCCAGACCGCGCCGCCGGTGAGCATCTCGTCGATCTGGCCGGGAGTGAGCTTGATGAGCCCTTCCGAGCCCACGCCTGCGGGCACCCGGCTGAAGAACCGGTCCACGAGCGTTTTGAGCCGCGGCATGACCTCTTCCCGTGTCATGCCCGTTTTCATGGTCCGCACGCCGCAGGAAATGTCGAACCCCACCCCGCCCATGGAGATGACGCCGTCCTCGTCGGGGTCGAAGGCCGCCACGCCGCCGATCGGGAACCCGTAGCCCCAGTGCGCGTCCGGCATCGCGATCGAGGCGAGCTGTATGCCGGGCAGCATGGCAACGTTCGTCACCTGTTCGCGGACCTTCTCATCCATATCCTGGACAAGTTTTTCGCTCGCGAAGATCCTGCCGGGAACAAGCATGGCCCCCTGCTGCGGGATCTCCCAGAGGTAGTCGGTTATTTTATTGAGGGTCTTGATATCCATGGTATTACAAACGGTTTTGCAGTTTAAGGGCCACAATCACGGTGAGCCTGCACACCTTCCCCCGCACACTTGGTAAGAGCGTCATGACGAGGTGTTATTCCGCAATTTAAACATCCACCACGCACTGCGCCGTATACCTGCCGTCCTGTTCCTTCACGCTCAGCAGGTGATACGTGGCGCCTTTCACCTCCACGTGCGCTTCGTGCCGGGCGCGGTCGAGGTGCTCGCCCCGGGCTACGCCGGTGAGGGTCGTATTTTCTATCATCACTTCGAATTTTGAAAAGACCATGCGTTCGATATCGGAGAGAGCAAGAAGAGCGTTCAGCCATTCAACGAGAAGCAGCTCGCGGTCCGGGGCCGATACGGTGACGGCCCTCGTTTCCTTCGGATTGACTTTGCCGGTATTCACGATGACGGAGTAAAGAGCAATTGCGGCGTTCTCGAATGCCTCTTCGAGGGAACTGCCGAACCCGCGTATGCCGATGTCCGCTTCATGTTCAAAAGTCTCGTAGTGACGATGCGACGGTTTTTCTGCTGCGTCCCTCGTCCCTCGTCCCTCATCGCTCATAGCTCTATTCCCACACTCCATCAACCTTCGTACCGCAGTATCCGCACTTCCCCTCTTTCACCCTGTTTTCGAGTACGCTGAACCCTATCCGTTTAACCAGTGTTTTTTTGCATCCCGGGCACAAAGTATCCTCGCCTTCTCCGGGGATGTTCCCTTCATAAACGTACCGGAGGCCCGTGTCAAGCCCGATCTGCCGCGCGCGGGCAAGCGTGGCGGCCGGCGTAACCGGCTGGTCGATCAATTTGTAGGTCGGATGAAAACGGGACACATGCCACGGGACCTCCTCGCCCACGGATTTGATGAACTCGGCGATCTTTGCCAGCTCGGCGTCGGAATCATTGTGGCCGGGGATGACGAGGGTCGTGACCTCTATCCATATCCCGAGCTCTTTGTAGCGCCTGATCGCATCGAGCACGGGCTGGAGCCGGGCGCCGCAGACCTTCTTGTAAAAATCTTCGGTAAATCCCTTGAGGTCGATGTTCGCGGCATGAAGATAAGGCCTGATCTTCCCGAGCGCTTCGGGCGTGATGTACCCGTTGGTCACGAACACGTTCTTGAGCCCCGCTTCCGAGGCCAGTCGCGCCGTATCGTAGGCAAGCTCGAAGTAGATCGTGGGCTCGGTGTAGGTATACGAGATGCTGGCGCAGCCATGCCTTCGGGCGGCGTCAACGATCGTTTCCGGCGGAACGTTCTCTCCCAGGACCACACCGCCATGGTCGCGGGGAAGCTGCGATATGTCGGCGTTCTGACAGTGTAAACAGCGGAAGTTGCAGCCGGGAGTGGCGATGGAATAGGAATGACTGCCGGGTTGAAAATGAAAGAGAGGTTTCTTTTCTATTGGATCGACGTTCTGCGCGAGGACTTTATCGTACACCAGGCTGTAGAGAACCCCGTCCCTGTTTTCCCGTACGGCGCAGATGCCTCGTTTTCCGTTGGAAATAAGACACCGATGGCTGCACAGGCCGCAGAGGACCTTGCCGCCCTCTTTAGCCTCCTGGAACATTGCCTGTTTCAATGATCTGCACCTCGTCTGCGGTCGGCCGGTTTCGCGGCCCTCCGCAGAACCGTACGATTGAGAGGGATCGGCCCCGCTCAGGGAGTGCCGCTTTGTCCGAGCTTTTCGCCCTTGAACTTGTGCTCCACGGCTTCAGCCTGGATCCTGGTCTTGCAGGCGGTACAGATGATGTCGGGAGACGGTTTCCCGCACACGATACAGCGGCGGTCCGGTCCGATCTGGACGCCCTCTGCCTGAAAGATCATCTCGAGAAATTCGCTCTCCGTTACGTGGCCGTCCATATGCAGGTTCACGCCGAAAATGGTCTTGGGAAGGGTCTTGATCGCATGCTTCCTGATAAGGTCGGGGAAATCGCTCGCTATGATAATGTCGGCGACGATCAGATCACTCCCGAAGGCAAGGCCGATCGCGGTCTCCGCCACGGGCCTGCACAACGGGCAGTCGCTTTCCACGAAGACCCGGATGCCCACTTCACGCTCCAGATGGCTGAGCGCGCGGCGGATGTTCTCGGGGAACCAGATCTTGCCGTCCGAGACCGAGAGGACGGTGTCCAGGAGAATCTGCAGGAAAACGTCTTCCAGGAGCCCATAAAACCTCACCATGCGGCCGTCGCTTGCCTGCACGACGACAGCGGGAACGTACTTTATGCCGTATTGCTCCGCTTTGTCCCGATCCATGACCTGGTCGTACATTTCGAGGGCGATCTTGGGCGACCGCGCCTTGATGGCGCGGACCAGGCCCAGCGCCTCAGGGCACGTTTCACAGCCCGTATCGCGTGTAAACAGTATCAGGCGGACGGGATTTTTCATGTGCGTCAGGCTGTGTTGCATGGCATTCAGCAGGTTTTCGTCGATCATAAGAGAGGCTCCATCGTGGTTAATGTTTAAATCTATATTTTAGTATACCAAATTTATTGAATAACCGGCATAAAATCACCCCGCACAAGAAAAAACTTGACCGTGCAGGCCGAATTGCTATAATGCCGCTACGAAGACCAAAATAAATCCGGGGAGGGTAAAGCCATGAAATGGATCATTGTCTCCATTCTTTCACTCAGCTTCATGTTTCCGTTGATCGCTTCGGCGGAAAAAGTGGGCGGCGGCGATCTCACGTTCACGCCGAAAGGCGCCGGCCCGGTGGTATTCAGCCATGAAAAACACGTGACTGAAAAAGGCCTCAAGTGCACGGGCTGCCACTACCAGATTTTTCAGATGGCGCAGGGATCGTACAAAATGAACATGTCAAAAATAACCAAGGGAGACTTTTGCGGCAAATGCCACAACGGCCAAAAGTCCTTCGACGTGAAAGACCAGAAGAACTGCGTCAGATGTCATAAAAAATAGCAGGCACTCACCGGAATTGGTCTCGGAAGATAGACAGCTTCATTTTCCTCAAGACGCCCGTAAGATCGCGTCGGCTACTTCCTGTGCCCGTACCACCATCATGTCATGTCCCGCGTCGATCTCAACAGGCTTCACCCCGAGCCGGCCGGCGAACCTTTTCGTCAGTTCAGGCGGCAGGGCTTTATCCCGCAATCCCAGAATATACGTCCTCGGCGTTTTCAGGCCGGAGAAGCGCTTTAATGAAATTTTCTCGAAAAAGGCAGCAAGGGGCTGGGGTGTGAGCTGCTTGAGGTAGAAATCCTTGTCAGCGCCCTCCAGGTCCGTAAAGTAGTTTGGCCTCAAGGCGTCCAGGGGGCCGAACAGCTCCGTTGCCTTCCCTTTCAGCTTTCGGAGCGACTCCTGCCGTTCTTTCGTCAGCAGGTCGATCAGCGCGTCGCCGTCTTGCGGAACCACCGCTGCGAGGTAGACAAGATGGCGAATACGTTCCGGCATTTCCTCCGCCACTTTGCTTATGATGATCCCGGACATGCTGTGTCCTACGAGAATAAAGTCAGTGAGATTCCGCCTCTTAATATAAGACAGGACATCGTCGATATAGACGCTCATGTTCACGCCCGTTCTCTCGGACGCCCGTTTCCCGTGACCCGGCAGGTCGTAGGCGATCGCCCTGTCGCCGCCTTTTTCCAAAAGCGGTGCAAGCTTGTCCCAGAGCCAGGATCCCCGCATGGCGCCGTGGAGCAAAAGATAGGTTTTCATAACTCAAGACCCCGAGTTATCAATTTCACCTGCTGATGGGTACAGGCAGCCTATTAAAAATGGTGCAGATTACTGGACGTATCCACAACCAAAGCGGCGCTGTAATATATGAATTCCCTCTCTTTGAAGACTGGCGAACGCCGGCGAGGCGCTACCGGGTCATCCACGAACGGGAACGTACGGTGAGCACCGCGGCCGGAAAGATCCAGAACAGAGTAAAGAATGAAAAATAGGAGTAAAATATTCCGTAAACGAAATCCCAGGAGCGTTCACTGTGCAGGTAATAGAGCGTATGGAGAGATGATATAAACCCGATCGCAAACAACAAGCGAAGGATCGCATGCGGATCCTGGATGGATATGACGAAAAAGATAACCAGAATGAAGTAGTTGACGGGATAACGAAGGTTGGTTATCAGAAAATCCATGAACGCGATCAAACGGGCGAGGAGAGGACGTTTCCAGACGATACGCGAAAAGCGAATTTCCTCCTTGACATAGCTCCGGTTCCAGCGGAGATACATCTTTGAGAGCTTTGCATACGTATGGGGAACAGTTGTGTGCACGACGGCTGTCTGCTGATAGACGGTATCGTACCCTTGGGAGAGGATGAAGTTCGTCAGGGAACGGTCCTCGCCGTAGGTGCACGGTTCACCGAGAAAGGTCTGGTTGATCCATGCGTCGAGCACGTCCCGAACGACGCCGGTGCGGTATGCCGACAGCGCACCGGGACAGCAATAAACCGTGCCGTACGTCGACTGCGCGGCGCGCAGGAAATCGAACGAGAGAACAAAACGAACATGCAGCATGCGCGGGATGATACCCTGGTCGCGATTATAAACGAGGACCTTGCCTGCGACGGCCCCGATTGACGGGTTCCGGAAAGGTCCCGCGATCGCAAGGAGCGTCTGGGACTCGATTACGCTGTCCGAATCGATGGTGACAACAACCTCGCCGCGGGCCCGGCGGAAGCCTGTTTCCAGAGCGGCGCGCTTGCCCCTGTTTTTCAGAAAGCGAATCGGTGTTACCAACTGAGGATGACGGCCAGCAGCGGCTCGAACGTAGTCCCAGGTGTCATCCGTGCTGCCGTCGTCAACGACGATTATTTCAAGTCGTCCGGAGGGGTAGACTGCGGCGGCTACCGAGTTAATTGCCTTCTCCACCATGGGCCCTTCATTGTAAGCCGGAATGATCACGGTGAGCGAGGGCGCATGATCGGGGTCCGCCGGATCGCTCGGGCGATAGAGAAACCACAGCAGGGTCCTGAAGGCGAGCAGCGCGATGCCCATGGCAGCCCACAGCATGCTCGGCCTGAGGAGCAGCGCTGCCAGGTGCGAACTTTTCGAGGAGTGGAAGAGGGGCTGAAAGACCCTGCCGGTGAAACTCGCATAAAAAATAATCAGGAGGCCGATAAGGATGAGAAAGCGGAGCAGCCATTGCCAGGAGGTAGGGGCGAATTGTGTTCGACCGGGGAAATAGGACGGCGCCATGCATTTTGATTCCTGCGTCAACATTTAACTGTTTTCCTCTTTATGAGGGGGGTCACACTTAGGGAGTATAACCGCCTTTAAAACTGCGAAATAAAACGTAATTAAGACACTTTTATGAATGCGGATCAAGATACCACTTACGCGGAGGGTAGTCAACAATTAGATTCTGAAGAGGAGAAACTGAAGTAATGAATTGAAAAACGCGAATTCGCACCCTGCTTATTGTTCCTTGATCTTGTACTTCTTTAATTTGTACCTCAGCACCCGCTCGCTGACGCCGAGCTTTTCCGCGGCGCGGGTCTGAATGCCGCCGGCCTCTTTGAGCGCTTCGAGGATCAGGCCGCGTTCCACGGTGTCAAGCGTCTCGTTCAGAGAGCCTTTTAACCGTTGTCCGGGCAGCGCATCCTCTGCCATTGCCGTTTGAACATGGATCGGAAGATCTGCTGCCGTTATAATGCCTTTCCGGGAAAGAACTACGGCGCGCTCGACAATGTTTTCGAGTTCCCGTACATTCCCGGGATAGGAATAACGTATGAGAAGATCCCGGGCTTCGGCGGAGATACCGGTTATCTCTTTTTTATTCTCAGTACGATACTTCTCGATAAAATGGCCCAAAAGCCCGGGGACATCTTCTTTTCTTTCCCGGAGCGGCGGGATCACGATGGACACCACGTTCAGCCGGTAATACAGGTCTTCTCTAAACGCGCCTTCCCTGATCGCCTTCTCGATATCCCGGTTCGTTGCCGTAATAACGCGCACATCGGTCCTGATGGTCTGGTTCCCGCCAAGCCGCTCGAACTCCCGTTCCTGGAGGACCCGAAGGAGCTTTACCTGCATGCCCGGCGTGAGTTCCCCGATCTCATCGAGAAAAAGCGTTCCTTTGTCCGCAGCCTCGAACCTGCCGATCCTCTTCGCGGCCGCGCCGGTGAAGGCGCCCTTTTCATGCCCGAAGAGCTCGCTCTCGAGCAGCGTCTCGGGCAATGCCGCGCAATTTACCTTGATAAGCGGGAAACCGGCGCGAGGACTGTGATAATGGATCGCTTTAGCCACCAGTTCCTTGCCTGTGCCGCTCTCGCCCCGTAACAGTACCGTAGCATTGCTCGATGCGACGCGGCCGGCCAGGTTCAAGACCTCCTCCATGGCGCTGCTGGCGCTCACGATCTCGTCGAACTTATACCGTTCTTTCAGCTGCTCTTTCAGTTCGATATTTTCGCGGATCAGATCCTGGCGTTCCGAAATCCTGTCAATCAACACGGCAAGCTGGTCGAGGTCAACCGGTTTGGGGAGGTAATCATAGGCGCCTGCCTTGATGGCCTTGACTGCGGTCTCGATGGTGCCGAAGGCGGTCATGATGATGACGGCCATATCGGGATTGATCTTGCGCGCTTCATCCGACGTCCGGAGCGCGTCCACGCCGGGAATGTTGCAATCCGTGAGGAATACGTCGTATCGGTCGCGCCGGATCGCCTCGACGGCCTTGTCCACGCTGGCCACCGTAAGGACGTCATAACCTTTTTGAACGAGGTAATTCTCTATTCTCCGGCGCTCCGCTTCTTCATCGTCCATGATCAGAATACGTGCTTCCTGCATAGTCCTATTTTGTCCCTCGCCTCTCGTTCTTCATCGCTTTCATGATCTTATCGTACAAAGCGAACACAATCCCTTCCCGAAGGCCCCAATCACTGACGAGCAGCGTCGTAAATCCGAAGCGCTCCATGATCTCCTGAGTTACGACGGCGCCGGCAAGGATAATGTCTTCACGGCCGTACTCGAGGCCGGGAATATCTCTTCGTTCTTTGAGCGTGCGCTTTTCGAGCAATCGTACCATCCCGTCGACGGCGCTCCGGGTCAGTGCCCACCGGTTGATCCGTTCGGGGTCGTACACGGCAAGTTTCTGGTCCATGGCGGCAAGCGTCGTTATCGTTCCCGCGGTTCCCGCGAAAACACAGTTCGGGCCGGAGCGTAGCAGACCGCTGTGCCGTTCCAGCTCTTCTCTGATCGATTGTCGAAGCCGGTCCAGTTCGTCTTCGGACGGCGGATCGTGATGGAGGAACCGCTCCGTGAGATACACGGCCCCGAGCGGGAGGCTCACTACAACGGGTTCTCCGCCGGGATGCGTGAGGATGATCTCGGTGCTGCCACCCCCGATGTCTATAACAAGCGTCGAGCAAGGAGGATTATTTTTGCCCGCCTGGGTTTTTCCCAGCGCACGCGAGACCCCCAGGAGCGTAAGACGGGCCTCTTCCTCCCCCGGTATGACGCGGATGTCGAAGCCGGTTCGCTTCTTTACCTCTGAAATAAATTCGCTTGAATTTGATGCTTTTCGAAGAGCGCTGGTCCCCACAGCGTCGATATGGCAGACAGCATGCTGTTTGATGCGTGCGTTGAAATCGGAGAGGGCATTTATCGACCGTTCCTGTGCATCGCGGGAAAGCACCCCGGTGCGGTCAAGGTCTTGTCCTAGTCGCGTAACTCGTCTGTCGGAGCCGATTTCACGGCAGGAAGCCGGGCCGATCTCTGCAATCAGGAGCCGCAAGGTATTTGTTCCGATATCGATCCCTGCGAGGATCACGCGAGCAGCATTTCCTTGAGCCGGGGGCTGTATACCTTCACGCGCATGGCGAACAGTGTCGTAATCGCGAGCAGCATTCTGGATGCGGTCCTGGGGTCCAGGTCCATGAGCTCTTGAAAATCTTTTCTCGTGATCAGGAGAAGTTCAACGGCAGTCTCGGAGCGGGCGGTCACCATTCTGCACCCTTCCTGGAGCAGGGCAAGCTCTCCGAAAAACTCACCGGGCCCTACCTTCAAAAGAGACCTCTCTTCTCTTTCGCCATCCGTGACGCTGATCCTGACCGTGCCGCTTTTGACGATATAGAGCGCTTCGGCGGGCATTTTTTCCGTAAAAATGGTCGTGTTCGACTTTATCAGGCGCTCCTGGAACAGCTCTGAGGCGAGTCGGAGCTCTTCCGCGCTGCTGCCCTTAAAAAGCATTGTTTTTTGTAACAGTTCTAAATTATCTTCCATGTTTTCCGTCGCGTATCATGACGCTGACATTCCATCTCATGGGTAGAACATTTTACTTAAAAATTATTATAGGCCGACAAGTTTTATTTGTCAAGAATTTGTATTTATCTCTCGCAATGACGGTCGGGGGGATTTTTACGAGACTATCACGTTTGTATCATTCGGCTTCAGGGGCGGCCATGATCGTATTCCGCTCTTTCAGCGTTACCAGCCCCGGCTTCGCCCCCTTTGGTTTTTTTACCTTTCCTGCGGGCGTGTACGTTACGGCAACCTTGCCGGCCGCTCTTCCTTTGCTGTAAAAGGCGGCCAAAGATGCGGCCTTGGCGAATACTGCCGGAGGGACGTCCCTGGCTTCCGGATTTTTGATCAGCACATGAGAGCCGGGCATGCCTTCGGCGTGAAGCCAGAGGTCGTCGGGCCGGGCAATTTTCGTCGTAAGGAAATCGTTTCCAGCCGCGCTTTTGCCTACGAGGATGTCCCAGCCCTCGTACTCGATCTTTCTGAAGAAGGCCGGCGCGGGCTTGGACCGCTGTTTGCCTTTCCCCTTCGCTTCTTCGACAAGATATCCGTTCGCCATAAGGTCGGATTGGATCCGGTCGAGTGCATCACTATCGTCCGCCTGCTCCAGGCCGGTTAAAAAATACTTCAAGCGCACCGCTTCATCTCCGGCTTGCCTCAACCGCCTTGCAATGATCTCTCTTCCTGCTTTTGCTTTTTTGTATTTCTTAAAATAGAGCTCCGCGTTGCCTGCCGGTGATCGTTTAGGATCCAATCGAAGAAGTACGGCTTCTCCATTATAGTCTCTCAGCTCAACCCGTTCCCTGCCCCGTTCCAGACGAGGCAGATTTGCCAGAATGAGATCGCCTGCTTTTTTGTAATTCTCGGCTTGTCCGGCAATTTCCAGGTCAACGGACAAGGCTTCAATTCTCCGTTCAGTTTTTACGAGTGTTTTTTTTACGAGAGAGCGGAGTCGCGTGCGGAGGGACTCAAAACTTCTGTCTCGAAGAAGCCGTTCGAAGGAAATTTCAGCTTCCCGGTTCGCACCGGCGGGGCCTTCGCGCTTCCCCTCCATTGTGTGGTCACAGCTCATGCCGGCGGGAGTAATCGGTGAATGCGATCGCGACGGTTTCTTTTCCGGCAAGACATACCGTATGCCCGGCGCCAGCGGGCGTTTCACGGAGGCCCCGAACGGTATGGGGTAATAGACGGAGAGGATCTTCAGGGAATCATCGGTAATCACGAGGTTGGCCGACGGGCCGGTGAGCTCGAACAGGAGCCGGTATGTTGTTCCCTGTCTTGAAAAACATATTTCCGCGACGCGGTCCTGATTCAGCAGGGAAACCTGCGTTATCCCTGCCCCCGCTACGTGGCTTCTCAGATACAGGATAAACCCGCGGGGAGAAGCGGCGGCAGCGGGTTTTTCGGTCACCAGATGCATGCGGGGCATGGACCGGTCCGGCGAGAGCAGAAGATAATAGTGTTTGCGGTTCCGCATGAGCATTAAATACAGAGCTCTTCCGGTCCCCTCGTAAACGCGCTCCACGCGCGCGCCGGTGATAAGCTGGGAGAGCTCCTCTATGACAGAATAAAGTATTTGAAAGTTCATGGAATAATATTCCGTTTTGTGTATCGACATGACCTGGATTCGGGGCGTGCCGACGCGTATCTTACGGCACCTGCAGAATTTTGTGCGCCTGGGGAATGACGCGAACATCCCCGATGACGCCGAGCGCGGCGTTTTGAAATCCGATGAGCAATGCCGGTTCAGGCGCGAGAGGACCCGAAGCAGGCTGAAGGATGAACGCAAGAGAAGCATCGTGCCCGGCAATTATCCTCGCCGAGGCCAGGATATCCTGCAGCACGGTGCCGGAGGTCACGACGGCCTTTACGAAGAGAGTTCTCCCTCTCGCTGCCGAGAGAAATCGCCGGTGCTCGTCCCAGAACGGCCGCTGGCCCGTGGCTGAGGGAAGCTTAAAATCCATGCTCACCGTGTCGATCATCGCCCGAAGTTCCTCCATTGCATGATACCGCAGACCGTTGGTTTCGAGATAGATGCGGAACCTGCTCTGAATTTCGGGGAGCCACGCGGCCAGAAAATCAAGGTGCAGTAATGGCTCTCCCCCGGTGAGGCTGATGATAGGCCGCGAGGGCCCGGGGATTATCAGGCGCGAACAGAACTCAGTGAGTTGACGCGGCGAAAGAGCAGCAGGAACACGATCATGTTCAAAAGAACCGGGTGACTTCTGTGCGCGGCAAAAACCGTTGTCAGGCCGACCGTTCAGTCCCCCGGCGGCTGCGGGGGTATCGCAGTATTGGCACTGCATATCGCAGCCGATGAACCTGACAAAAATGTGCCGTTGACCGGTCCAGGGTCCCTCGCCCTGAATGGATGCAAAAATTTCTTCGATGGGAGCTGTTTTCATACACCGATAATACCGAAGAGCCAAATGAATTACAAGAGATTACCGCGCGATGCCAGAAACAGCCTTGATACGATAGAACCGGGCATTAAGATTATTCAATCGATGCCGAGAAATACCACCTGCGAAAGCCGGCGCCCATACAGCAGCCTGTTGCCTCTTGACAAAGGAACTCTAATCGGTTACCTTAATATTTAAGTAGGAGGAAATAATGCTGCATAGATTTATCCTTATTTTACTGGTAGTTAGCGCAGTAACCATCCTGCCTTTTCAACAGCTTTATGCGTTGGATCAAGCTCCACCGCAGCAGGATGCAGCAGGAGTTCCTTCCCAGTTGAAACCTCCATCAGAAGACGTGGCCCAGCTTGATGAAGTCATTGATGATTCGTCAGACATAAAACCCTACGACATTCCCATGATCCTGAACGACAGCGTCGAGAACCATCTTGAGTATTTCAAGACGCGCGGGCGGGACGTGTTCCAACTCTGGCTCGACCGTTCCGCACAATATATTCCCGTTATGAAGGACATTTTCAGGGAGAAGAACCTCCCCGAAGACCTCGTCTATGTAGCCATGATCGAGAGCGGATTCAACCCCTACGCAGTGTCCTGGGCGCGCGCAGTGGGCCCCTGGCAGTTCATGCCCGCCACCGGGAAACTCTATGGCCTTAAAATAGACTGGTGGATAGATGAACGTAAGGACCCCGTCAAGTCCACCTACGCTGCGGCCGAACACCTGAGAGATCTCTACAACCTGTTCGGCTCATGGCCGCTGGCCCTCGCCTCGTACAACGCCGGCGCCGGCAAGGTGCAGCGCGCCGTGCTCAGGACGCGCTCGGATGATTTCTGGGATCTGAAGGCCTCCCGGTACATCCGGAAGGAAACCAAAAACTACGTGCCCAGGTACATGGCCGCGACCATTATCGCCAAGAACCCCGAGGCATACGGGTTTATTGCATCTAAATACGAGCCGTACAAATACGACGAAGTCGTGGTCGAGGAAAGCACCGACCTTCGCCTGGTCGCCCGCTGCGCTGACTGCGCCTACGAAGTTATCAAGGAGCTGAACCCGGAGCTTCGGCGCTGGGTGACACCGCCTGAGTTTGCCAAGTATACCGTAAGGATCCCGGCGGGCAAAAAAGATTTATTCCTGGCCAATTACGCCGCTATTCCGCCGGAGCAGAAGATCAAATGGGAACGCCACGAGGTCAGAAAAGGCGAGACGCTTGCCGGCCTCGCCAAACAGTATAACACGACCCCCGTGGCGATCCGCGACATCAACGGGCTCAAGAAGAACAGGATCAAACCGGGCAAACATGTTCTTATTCCGGTCGACACCAGCGGTAAAAATCAGGACATGAGCTATCTTACGCCGGGACAGGGCAATAAACAGCAGCAGATCCTCTACCGGGTACGCCGCGGAGAAACGCTTTCAAAGATTGCGAGAAGACACAATGTGACCGTTGCAGACATCAGGGGGTGGAACAAGTGGCTCGGCAGGTCGGTCCGCGCGGGCCAGAAGATCAAGCTCGTGGTAGACGTGGACGAGATATAATGTGATGCGGGATGCTCAAACAGCAAAAAAGCCGGGAAACACTTCCCGGCCTTTTTTATTGCTGCTGTGAGCGGTCAGCCGCAGGAGATCAAATCCGAAGCCACGGGCTACGCCTGCCCGTTGATGACCCTGTACACTTCATCGCTCAGTTCTTTGACCCTATAGGGCTTCGCCACAACGCCGTTGAATCCGTGTTCTCTGAAATTCGCCATGATCGGATCATTTGAATAGCCGCTCGAGACGATTACCTTGATACCCGGATCTATTTCACGGAGCTTCTTTAATGTTTCTTTTCCTCCCATGCCTCCGGGCACCGTCAGATCCATGATTACCAGATCAAAAAGGCGTCCCTCATCCCTGGCCTGACGATATCGCTCTATAGTTTCCCCGCCCTCTGCGGCGAACGTAACGTTGTATCCAAGTCTCTTGAGAACATTGCCCGTTGTCTCTCTGACCTCTGTTTCGTCATCCATCACCAGAATGGCGCCGGTCCCCTGACGGGGTGCACTTTCTTCGACCGCTTTCAACAGCTTCGTTTCCCGCAATGCGGGCAGATATACATGAAAGGTCGTCCCCTTGCCCAGTACGGATTCGACCGTTATATGGCCGCCGTGCTTTTTTATAATGGAATAGGTCGTGGCAAGGCCAAGGCCGCTGCCCTTCTGCTTGGTCGTGAAATACGGGTCGAAGATCTTCGCCAGATGCTCTTTCGGGACGCCGACTCCGCAGTCTTCAACGGAGATACAGACATAGCCTTCTTCTCTCGGTGGAAGACCGCCGGGTGGACGATCTGCGATAGTACGGCAGCGTATCGCAATAGTTCCGCCTTCCGGCATGGCATGATCGGCATTGATGACAAGATTATGAATGACCTGGCTCATCTGACCTTCATCGACATTGACGAGTCTGAGGTCCGCGGCAATGGAAAAATCGTATATCACCCTTGATCCCCGCAGGGCGAAGCTTGCCGATTCTCTGACCAGCTCGCCGATATCCGTCGGCTTCTTGACCGGCGCGCCGCCCCGCGAGAAGGTCAGCAGCTGGCGGGTCAGGTCCTGGGCCCTGAGCGAAGCTTTCTCGGCGCCGACGAGCTGTTTGTACGCATGATGTTCGGAGTCGATATCGAGCATGGCAAGCCCGATATTGCCGAGGATGGAAGACAGAAGGTTGTTGAAATCGTGGGCAATGCCGCCGGCAAGAATGCTGACGGATTCCAGCTTCTGGGCCCTGAGGAGCTCGTCCTCCATTTTCTCGCGGTCCGCGATCTCTTTGCGCAATTTCTCATTCGTCCTGGTCAGTTCTGTCGTGCGCTCCTCGACCAGCTTGACGAGCTGCTCGCGGTGGCGATTCATTATTTCTTCGCTTTGCCTGCGTTCGGTTATGTCCCGGATGATTCCCACCATCGCTATGGGCATCCCCATCCCGTCCCTCACGAGCGCGGTGGAAAGCCAGATGGGGAACGTCCTGCCGTCCTTATGCACTACCATGAGCTCGCCGTTCCATCTGCCGGCTTCCTTAATGGCCGGAAAAATGACCTGTCCGGCGAATTCCTTGTCCGCGTTCATTTCGTTGACGTTTTTCCCGAGCAGTTCGTCAGGAGAGAACCCGTAGATCTCCCTTACTGCCTTGTTGGAATAGACAACGGTGCCGTTCAGGTCCACGATCTGGATGCCGTCCATGGCCTCCTCGACGGCCTCGGAAAACAATTTCAGTTTTTCACCGGCTTGTTTACGTTCCGTAATATCCCGAACTGTTTCTATGCCGGCAATGGTCTTGCCGGTGAAATCGATGAGCGGCGATGAATTTATTTCCATGATTCGGGTTTCGCCGTTCCGTGCTGCGGTCTTTTCCAGGGTGTGGATGCCGCCGTCTTTGAACGATTTGTCAACCGGGCAGCCGGGGCAAATGGAATCGCTACCGGAATACGCCTCGTAACAGCATTGGCCGGTCTTGTCTCCCCCCATCATCTTTTTGTGGACATGGTTCTGATATATGACACGGAAGTTCCTGTCCACGATACTGAGGCCGTCGCCGATTGCCGCGAGGATGGATTCCGAACGGGCTTTCTCATCCTCGATCTTCGTCATCGCCTTTTTTAACTCTTCTTCCGCCTGCTTGCGCTGCGTAATGTCTCTCGCAATACCCTGCGTCCCGGCGAACTTTCCTTTTTTGTCCCGGACGATCCGTACATTATGCAGAACGGTCAATTCTTTTCCGCTTTTGGTTATGTACCGGTTTTCGAAATTGAGCACGTCCGTATTCAAGTCGGCCAGCTCTTTGCGCTTTTCCAATGTCCTTTGCCGGTCGTCGGGGTGGATCAGCGATATCATCGGATGTCCGATCACTTCTTCAGGCGAACGCTCGAGTATTCGAAAGGCCGCGTCGTTCATGAATGTTTGTTTGCCGTCCTTATCCGAAGTGTAAATGATGTCGGATGACAGCTCGACGAGATTTTCGTAGCGCGCCTCCACCTCCCGATGTTTTGTCAGAATACGCGAGATAACGAAGCCGAAGACGGGCAAAATGAAAAACGTGAAACAACGGAAATAGAGCTCTTGGGCGGACAAATCGAACAGGGATTGTATGACTGCTTTACGCGTGAAGAAGATGCCGTCGACAACCGCATCCACGATCCAGAACAGAAGGCCGGCGGCAATTGATAGCGCTATGATCTTATGTTCTTTTTTCATCTTCACAGATCACCAGAATATATCCGCGCAGAAGGCTTGTGGCGCATTTTTTAATACATCTATCGAGGGGAGCATAGCTTAAACCCGTGATCGTAATTGAGGCTTCCTGCAGTCCCGCCCGGGCTGAACAGGGAACCACCATTCTTAAGGTTGATACGTTATCGTATTCGCTCGCTGACCTCGAAACGAAATATAGGCTTGTATAAGTATTATGAAGGCTTGTACAGACATCTGCGGGGAATGCGCTCGCCCCAGAATTGATACTTCCAGCAGGTTGCAGAGAACTCGAATCTCAAGTGAAGAGATAAACGTATTTGCTCGCTATCGCTCACTCAAGAATTCATGCCGGCAGGGACAATACTATCAAGACGATTTTTTCTTTGCGCAGTTCCTCCCGTCGTTTCCATCTTCCGCTTGCAACTATTTAGCCGCATTCGACGAGGCCGGCATCTGTATCGGCGAAATCTTCTGCGTTTTGCCCATGGCCTCCATGGCCCATGCTGTGCCGGCCAGCTTGTCGGCGATCAACTTATATTGCTGTTGAGCACCCGCTACATTGCCCGCAGCTTCGTACAGTCTGGCAAGCTCCAGAGTGGAAGCGCCGGGGCCGATGAGGGACTCAGACTGCTCAAAGGCTTTGACGGCATCAGCCTGTTTACCGAGTGCAATATTGACGTACCCCATGCGCTCGTAAACGAGGCCGAGCAGAAATCCATCGCTTCCGTATTTTGCGACGAAGGCCTTATATGCCGTAAGCGCCTCGTCATTCCGGCCGAGGTTCGCCAGGCAATTCCCGATGTAGTACTGGGCGATTGCACCGCTTTTGGTCGACGGATACTGCTTTTGCACGTTGCGGAAAAGATCGAGCGCCTTGGCGTAGTCCGCGCTGACGCCCTGCATGGGACTGTAATAACCGTATGCGGACGCCTCCAGCGGCGCCGCCTTCTGCTCCTGCAGAGAACGCATGATCCGGAATCCCGCCGCGAGAATTAATACTGCGGCAAGCGCCGATATTATGATGGTAACATTCTTTCTGTGTGCGGCCATGAATTCAGACACGTTGTGCGCAAGGGTCCGAATCTCCTGTTCAGGTTGTTTCTTTGCGGCATAACCTCTTTTCTTAATCCTCGGCATTGCACTCCCCCCTGTCGAATTTTAAAATTAATGACCACGACCGGAACCAGAACGGAATTTGTTATCTCTTCAAAACATTCGCAGCTTTTTCCGCCAAAGCACGGGAATTTTTCAGGACCTCGGCGGCTCTTTCAGTGCTCAATCCCGCTCCCAGCAGGACGGCCCGGGCAAAATCGTCGGTAATCAGGTCTCCCGGCTCGTGGCTATCGGTGTCGATCACGAGTTTTGCGCCCACTTCGCCCGCGAGCCGCGCAACGTGGCCATTCGAGAGGCTGTGTCCCTTACGGGACGTGATCTCCAGATACACCTTGTTTTTGACGGCGAGTCCGGCATCTTCCCTCGTAATGAGTCCGGGATGCGCAAGAATGTCCACCCGCGCCTCGATGGCGGCCCGGTTCGTACCCGGGTGCACTGGCTCCACGAGCGTCTCCCCATGCGCCACCACGATGGCGGCCCCAAGAGAGCGCGCCCGCTCCGTGAGCTCCGTAAAGGTCTCCGGCGGGACGTGCGTCAGCTCGATGCCCGGCAGCGCCGTGATCTTCCAGCGGCGGCTCAGCTCCTTGCAAACTGCGGCCACCCGCGGGATGATGAAATCCAGGTTCGAGGCATCGGCATGGTCGGTGATCGCGATCACCTCGTAGCCTTTCATCACTGCGCGCCGAACGAGTTCCGACGGCACGAGCACGCCGTCGCTGAACAATGAATGGGTATGAAGATCGATCATGGCTTCACCTTCTGTGTGTTTTTCATTTTCCCCTGAAAGCTCCCCTGCCGTTCCATAAAAGCGTCGAGGTCGCGCAAGAGCTCGCTTCGTGTCTTGTTCCAGACCGGAGCGACGAGTATCTCATCCGGAGCGGCCGCGAACAGGCGTTGAAGCACAATATGCGGCGACAGCCGCTCAAGGAAATCGGCAAGCATTTCGATATACTCATGGTACCCGAAGGTCGCAAACGGCTTCTCGGCATAAAGGTCCGCAAGCTTCGTGTCCTTCACGACCTGGAGCTGGTGTATCTTGAGGAACTCGATCGGTAAATTCGAGATTTCGCCTGCCGTGCCGAGCATCTGCTCCCGTGTCTCCGTGGGGAAACCGAGGATGATATGAGCTCCGATGTGGATGCCTCTCCCCGCGGTGAGGGCAACGGCGCTTTGAAAGCATGCATAGTCATGGCCCCGGTTGATGAATTCCAGCGTTTTGTCGTACACCGACTGGAGTCCGTATTCCACGAGAATGAATGCATCCCTGGCCAGTGATTCGAGGAGCGCGATTTTTTCTTCATCCACGCAATCGGGCCGGGTGCCGATGGCGAGCCCCACGACGCCGGGGTTGTCGAGCGCATCGCGGTAGAGCCGTTCGAGAATATCGACCGACGCATAAGTATTGGTGTAGGGTTGAAAGTAAACGATGAACTTCTCCGCGCCGTAGCGGGAGCGGAGATAGGGAATGCCTTTTTCGATCTGGACGCGCAAGGATACCGAGCTCGTGCAGGCAGCGGGCCTGAAACTGTCATTGTTGCAGTAAATGCAGCCCCCCGTGGCAACGCTGCCGTCCCGGTTGGGGCACGTGAACCCTGCATCGACGTTCACCTTATAGACCGGGGCGTGGTACAAATCCTTCATATACTGCCCGAAGGCGTTGTAGCGCCGCGCCGTCTGCCTGACCGGTATTTCCGAAGTTTTCATGAAAATATTCGTTTCCTGTTCGACCAAAAAAGAGAACGTTGTCAGGGTAATATACCAAAGGAAAAGGAAAAAATCCAGAAAGGAATTTGGGGCCAAGACACCCGGCAAGCCGTCCTGATCTGGCCCGGCAGGCCGGATGTTTATAAATCCGCGTATTTCCGCACTGCTTCGACCGTGACCAACAAGCCGCCGAGAAGCAGAATGATCAGGAATATTTGCGGCGATCCGAAGCTTTTCGACATGGTCAGCTGGATGACGGCCGCCACGGAAAGGGCCGCCGCAATTATGATCTCTGCGGCTACGAGCCTCTTCGGCTCGATCCCTTTGAAATCAATGGTCTGTATCGCAAGGAGCAGCAGCCCAAGAAAGAAATTAGTCAGGCTGATATCCTTGGATGTCATCGTGCTCACCAGGATGAGCAGTATCCCCAGGTTAATCATGATGTTCTTGATCAACTGCGTTTTTTTCTCTGTCATTCGTTGTCTCCCTTCATGGTGTCGATAATTATAGTCGCTGCGAAACTGGCCCAGTATACCTGCCGGCGCTGACATCGTCAACTCTATTCTTGGAAGCGGCCGCGCGCATCATTCCGCAATCCGCGCCACCTGCTCAAGGAACTCTTTTGCTACGGGCAGTAATTGTTCTATGTCCTCCCTGGTGGCGTTCCTGCCGCCCTCGCATGCGCACGCAGGCCTAAGTTCGAAAGCCCGGTGAATCGCGTCGTTGAATCGTTGGCCGAACAGGCCAGACTCAACGAATTCGCGCTCAAAGAGTGAAATCGCGATGCTCTGCGTCGGCGTCGCGATATTTCTCGCCTGGAGCAGACCGAGTACGGGATAGAGGAACGCATAATACAGGCTGTTCATCACAAAGTTGAGGTCCGCCCCTTCGTCGAGCAGCTCACCGGCTTCGGCGAGGGATTCCCGCGCCTGCGCAAGTCTTTCCCGCACTGATTCTTTCATGCCCCTCGTCTCCGCACGCTATCTTGTCCATACCGCCGTTCTGCCAAACAGGGGGATGCCGACGAACCCCCTCAGCCTCAACCGGTTTGGAGAAACCAAGGTCATCTTACCGCGGTACGTCTTACCGCTCTTCGGGTCGTAAACGGTGCCGCCGCTCCATATATCGCCGCCGGCGCGGATGAAGCCGCGCATGATCACGAGTCCGATGATCGGCGTTTTTCGGAGCGCCGGGTCAGGGTTGTTGCGGTCGAGCCTCGGAGTCCCCGGCACGCCTTCCCTGGAACCGGCTGGATAATTCGGCTCCTTGCTCCATATGATCTTGCCGCAGTATCGGTCGTCGCATTTATAGATTTCGATCTTCGCGTCCTTCTCCTCGTTGTTCCAGTCACCGAGGATATCGTCCGCGCCTGCAGAAGCTAAAGCTGTCATCAACAGCATAGCACCCGCAAACGCCAAGACGACGACGTTTTTCATAATCCTCCTCATTTCATGAGCGACTTGACTGCCTTCATGTTCCTCGGGTCATCTTCTTCCGTTTCTTTCGGCGTCTCCATTATCTTGGGAATGTCTTTAAAGACGGGATGATGCAGCAATGCATTAAATCCATCGAGCCCGATCTTGCCTTCGCCGATGTGCCAGTGACGGTCCACATGCGAGCCGAAATCGCGGAGGCTGTCGTTCAGGTGCATGCCCTTTAACCGGTTGAGCCCCACCGTCGCATCGATCTTTTGCGCCAGTGCGTCCACATCTTTTTTTGTCCGGATATCGTAACCGGCAGCGAAGCCGTGACAGGTATCGTAGCATATGCCGATGGCTGAAGAATTCCTGAGCCGCGAAATAATTTCCCGTATCTGTTCGAAGGTATAGCCCACATCACCCGCCTCGCCCGCCGTGTTCTCGAGGAGGATCGTGGCCCGCGGGGGATGGAGCTTCCTGGCCATGTTCAAGGCGTCGGACACCCGGTCGATCATCCACCCTGCGTCCCTGCCACTTGCAGAGCCGAGGTGCGTCACCATATATTCCGCGCCGAGGGTCTCGGTGCGCTCGAGGTCGATCACGAACTGCTCTATGGACCGCTCGTAAAGATCGGGACGGGGGGAAGCGAGGTTGATGAGGTAATTCGTATGCACGAAGACCGGGCCGATGTCCCATTTTTCGCGCAGTTTCTTGAATTCGGCGATGTCGTCCTGATTCAGCGGCTTTACGGTCCACCCGCGGGGGTTCCGGCTGAAGATCTGCATGCAGGTACAGCCGAGTTCGAAGGCCCGCTGGACAGAGAGGGAAAAGCCGCCGGAGATGGAAACGTGAAAACCGAGTCGCATAATAACCTGCTTTCAGTCACCGGGGAGCACACCCTGCAGGCGTTCGCAATACTTAGACCCATTGTTGCACCATCTCGCTGAAAATCGCGAGACGGGAATCAAGGGCCTCATAAACGCTGTGCGCAGGCGGATTGACACGGATAAAAGCGTTAACTCTTTTTTACCATCTTATTAAATTCGTCTTCAGTAATAATCTTGGCCCCAAGCTGCTTCGCTTTCTCCAGCTTACTTCCCGCTTCCTCACCAGCCAGCACATAACTCGTTTTCTTCGATACTGATCCCGCCGCATGGCCTCCGAGACGCTCAATTATTTCCTCAATTTCCTGTCTCGGGCGTGAGAGCGTACCGGTAACGACGATAGTAAGGCCATCGAGCGGCCCCCGTTCTCTCTTCGTGCCGACTTCGTAGTCGGGGTTCGAGATCATTATTCCCAGTTTTTTGAGGCTATCAAGCGCTTGAAGGTTCTCCTTCTCATTGAAGAACCCCGATATGGATTCAGCGAGTTTATCGCCCATCTGCTTGATCTCGATGATACGTTCCGGCTTCACGTGGTACAAATCTTCGAGGGTCCTGAAATTCTTCGCCAGTTGTTTTGCAGCGTACTCGCCAACGTGCAGAATTCCCAGGGCGAAGAGGAAACGAGAGAGCGTCGCCGTTCTGCTCTTATCGATGGCATCTATCAGGTTCTGAGCAGACTTTTCAGCGAACCGGGGAAGTTTTAGCAGTTGCTCCTTTTTAAGCTTATAGAGATCGACGAAATGTTTAATAAGGCCCTGATTATAAAGCAGCTCGACGTTTTTTTCGCCGAGGTGCTCTATGTCCATTGCCCCGCGCGACGCATAATGGATGATCTTCTCCAGTACTTGAGCCTCGCAGTTCAGACCGATGCACCGGTATGCGACCTCGCCCTCTTCCCGGACCACGTGGGACCCGCAGACCGGACAGGTTGTAGGCGGAGGGAATTTTTTCTCGTTGCCGGTCCTCTTCTCCTTGATGACCGCCACGATGTGCGGTATCACGTCCCCTGCCCGCTCAACGACCACCGTATCGCCGATGCGGATGTCCTTGCGCTCGATCTCGTCCCAATTGTGGAGCGTGGAGCGCGAAACCGTGACCCCGCCGATGCGGACCGGTTTGAGCATGGCAACCGGGGTGATGGCGCCCGTCCTGCCCACGTTCGCGATGATGTTTTCTATCTGCGTCGTGCCCTGGTGCGCCGGAAATTTGTAGGCGACGGCCCAGCGCGGCTCGCGGGTCTTGTAACCAAGCTGTTTCTGAAGATTGAAATCATTGACCTTGATGACCGCTCCGTCGGTTTCGAAAGGGAACTTCGGCCGCTGATCTTCTATTTTTTTTATGGACTCGACGACTTTATCGACGCCCTTTACCAGATCGAACACAAAGGGAACCGGAAAATGGGCTTTCCTGAGCCAGGCGATGAAGTCAGTCTGGCTCTTAAACTCTATCCCCTTCATTGCGCCGACGCCATAACACGCCATATGGAGCTTCCGTTTTTCCGTAATTGATGAATCGAGCTGGCGTATCGATCCTGCCGCCGCATTCCGGGGATTGGCGAATAGAGATTCTTCGCTTTTTTCGCGCTCTTTATTCAGCTTCTCGAATTCGTCAATGTCCATGAACACTTCTCCCCGAATGTCAATCGCATCGGGGATGTTCACGCCTTCGATTTTAAGCGGTATGGCCTTGATGGTTTTGACGTTCGTCGTGACATCCTCGCCCTCGTACCCGTCCCCACGCGTTGATGCCCGTATGAGGCGCCCCTTTTCGTAGGTCAACTCCATGGCAAGACCGTCGTATTTCGGTTCGACCGTGTACTCTACGTCGGCGTCCGACTTTAAAAACCGTTTCACTCGCTCGCCGAATTCGCGTACCTCGTCGTGAGAAAAAGCGTTGTCGAGCGACAGCATGGGTTCAGTATGTTTAACTTTCTCGAATTTGTCGAGTGGCGGCGCACCAACGCGCCGGGTGGGTGAATCAGGAAGGACATAATGATGCTTTTCCTCGAGTTCCTTCAGTCTGCGAAACATCCGATCGTATTCCTCATCGGAGATGACCGGCGCATCGAGAACATAGTAGTGGTAATTGTGCTCATTCAGTTCCTTGACGAGTTTTTCGATTTCTTTTTTAGTGTCGGCAGGTATTTTTTCCATGATGGATTGTCCGTGCAGATCTTCAATATTTAATCGTAACAGCGTACTCCAAACTCCGAGCTGGAAACTCCGAACTATTTTTCAGCCATCCCCTTTCTCCTCCAGCTGATAATCCTTGATCTTCGTGAGGAGCGTCTTGTAGCTCACCTGGAGGACCTCGGCGGCGCGGGTTTTATTGCCGCCGGTCTGTTTGAGCACCTGTTTGATCCTGCGCGATTCGGCGATGCGGGTTGCTGCCTCGGCAACGGCAGGCAGCGGACCGTCCATGGGCACGTGCTCCGCAAGGGCATCAAGGATGCTCGATTCGCTGATGCCGAGGTCCTGGGCGCGTATCATGCTTCCTTCGGCGTAGATGACCGCCCGTTCGATCACGTTCTCGAGTTCCCGGATATTGCCTTTCCAGGGCGATTTCATGAGAACGTCCATGGCTTCATCCGAGATCGTGAGCGGCCCTTTCCGTACTTCGGCGCAATACTTGTTCAGGAAATGCTGCGCCAGCGGCGGGATATCGTCACGCCGTTCCCGGAGCGGCGGGATCGTGATGGGAAATACATTCAAGCGGTAGAACAGGTCCTCACGGAAGAGCTTGGCCGACACGGCGCTTTCTATGTCCTTGTTCGTCGCCGCCAGAACGCGAACGTCGATCTTGATGGGCTTGCCGCCGCCCACGCGCTCGATCACCTGTTCCTGAAGCACGCGGAGGAGCTTTGCCTGGAGCGCCAGATCCATGTCGCCTATCTCGTCCAGGAACACCGTTCCCTTGTCCGCGATCTCGAGTTTGCCCAGCTTTCTCGCATCAGCGCCGGTGAAGGCGCCGCGCTCATACCCGAAGAGCTCGCTCTCAAGCAGTTCTCGCGGAATCGCCGCTGAATTGATCGCCACAAAAGGCCCGTCCTTGCGCTGGCTCAGGTAATGGATGGCCCGCGCGAAGAGCTCCTTGCCCGTGCCGCTTTCACCGTGGATCATTACCGTGGCGTTCGTGGGGGCCACCTTCTGCATCTTTGCGGTGATCTCCTGCAGCGGGACGCTTTTGCCGATGATCTTCGGCAGACCGAGCTTGTCGGCGAACTCTTCCTTGAGCAAAATGTTTTCCGCGGCGATGCGTGTGGCGTCCAGCGCCCGTTTGATGAGCACGAGCAGGTGGTCCGTGTCGAACGGTTTGGTGAGAAAATCGTAGGCCCCCTGCTTCACGGCCTTGACCGCGGTCTCGATGGTGCCGAAAGCGGTCATGACGATGACCGGCAGGAGTGGATTGTCCTCTTTCACGGCCTTAAGCACCTCGAACCCGTCTTTCTTCGGGAGCTTAAGGTCCGTGAGCACCAGCGCTATCCGCTCGTCGGTAAGCCTCTTGATCCCCTCGGCGCCGTCTCTGGCAAGAATCACCCGGTAGCTCTCCGCCTCGAGTGTCTGCTTGAGCATGTCAAGCATGCTTTCTTTGTCTTCTATAACGAGTATGGTATCAGTCATGAAGATTATCTTAACGAGAGCGTCACCGTAAACGTGGTCCCCGTCCCTTCCCCGCTTACCACGTCAATGCGGCCTCCATGGGAAAGAATGATCTTGTGCACGAGCGCAAGTCCGAGCCCCACGCCGCGGTCCTTGGTCGTGAAGAAGGGAAGGAATATTTTTTTTAGCTGCTCCGCAGGGATGCCCGTGCCGGTGTCATGAATCATGATCTTCAGGTCCCGGTCGAGCCGGGTCTCGATGGTAAGCGTGCCGGTTTCGGGCATGGCCTCGACGGCGTTTTGGAACAGGTTGGTGAAGGCCTGCCGCATGAGCACCTCGTCGACGGAGACCGTACTATCAGCGACACGCGTGACGGTCGCGATGCGCGACTCGGAGCCCGTAGCCTGAAGCACGTTTGCGACGCAGCCCTCGATCATTTCTCTGATATTTACCTTGACACGGTTGAGCGATGCCGGCCGCGCAAAGGTCAGAAGATCGCCGATGATACGGTTCATCCCATTGATCTCGTTTGCGATGTCGCGGATGATGGCCTGACCCGCAGCATCTATCTTTTTCGCCAGCAGTTTAAGATAACCGCTGATCACGGCCATGGGATTTCGGAGCTCATGGGCGACGCCTGCCGACATCTCGCCGAGGGCGATTAAACGCTCCCGCAGCTCCATTTGCTCCTGCAGGCGCTTGACCTCGGTAAGATCGGAAAAGGAAAGGATGACGCCGAGCGCCTCGCCCCGCCGGTCGGTCAGAATGGCCGTGTTGAACCCGAGCCAGATCTTTCCCGACGGCCGGTCGAGCATCGCTTCCATCCGTGCTGACGGGACTTTTCTTTCCATGGTCTCATATAATGCGCTGCTTACAGCGCCGCCGTCGAACAACTCGCGGCAGTTCTTGCCGGCAGCCTGCTCCCGCTGCATGACGAGTATTTCTTCAGCGGCCCTATTTATCGTGGTCAGGAAGCAGTCCCTGTCAAAGGTCATTACTCCGCTCGTGACGCATTGAAGGATGTTTTCGTTATAGCTCTCGAAGTTCTCCGCGCGCTGTTCCGCGAGGGATTTGAGCCGCTGGAGCTCTTTTTCTTTTTCCTTGAGCTGTTTCGTTACATCATGGAAGGCATTGATGATGAAGGCCGTGTCCGGGGTCTTTTCCCGTTCTTCCTTGTGGATGCCGAGCTCGCGTCGGTAACGCCGCACCATGCCCCAGAAAAGGGCGGCCCCGAACAAGACGATAAATAAACCGAAAACCAGTATGAAGAAGGGATGCATGTTCATATGCGCATCAGGCCCAGGTACCATGAGATGATATCGGGACCGTAAAATGTCGTCGCGACCGCGCCCAAGGCGAGAAATGGACCGAAAGGGATCACGTTATCCATCTTGTGTCGTTTGAGCATAATGAGTCCCAGGCCGACAACGGAACCGACAAAAGCGCCGAGCATGATGGTCAGGAGCGCCCCTTTCCATCCGAGGAATGAGCCGACCATGCCCATGAGCTTCACATCGCCGCCGCCCATGGCCTCGACATGACGGAGCTTCTCCCATATCCATCCGATCGCAAGAAGCGGCAAAGCCCCGCCGAGCAGGCCGATGACGGAGTTCAGAAAATTAACGAGAAGCGGCCATGCGTGAGGCATGAAATGACCGAGATTGAACGGCAGCGGCACGTTGAGTGTCGACATGAAGAACGGGCCGATCATCACGCCAAGAAGCATCCCGGGAAAGGTGATGACATCAGGGATAATCTGAAAATCGAAATCGATGAACGTTATGACGATAAGCGAGGAACAGAATGCCATCACCAGAAACGCTTCGCCGCCGATCCCGAATTCGCTCACGATCCAGACGTAGAAAAGCCCGTTCGCCAATTCCACGAACGGATATCGCCATGAGATGGGTTCACCGCACGATCGACATTTGCCGCGGAGGAGCAGAAAACTGACGATCGGGATATTATCGTAAAACTTTATGCTCGACTTGCATCGGGGGCAATGCGAGGGCGGGTTGACGATTGAACGGTCGCGCGGGAGCCGTACGATGCAGACATTCAGAAAGCTGCCCACGAGGAGACCGAAGATGAAGACGACGGCATAGATCATTTTTTTGTCTCCTCATTTTTTGCCGCAGGTTTAAACGCCGCCTGCTCATTCTCGATCTCACCGTACAACTCTTCCCTCTCTTTTTTGCGGGCCCCGATCTCGGTCATGGCCGCAGCGATCTCCTCGTCTTGAACAAGCTGCTCTGCGGTCTTCGGCAGAGCGTCCCCATTCGTAAGGTTTACGACCCTGCGGCCGATGACGCGGTATTGTTCGTTGATCAGGGACTGGACCTCGTCAAGCCTGATCCGCAGACGCGCGATCGTTATCTCGACCTTCACCCGCTCTGAAATAATTACTGCGGCAGCGGAAATTTTTTGCGCCCCTTTCTGCATATTGAACACTGCTTTTTCCCAGATAGTCATCTATACAACCTCGTTAAGGATTCTTTTTGCCACGGATATGCACGGATGCGCACGACTGGAACCGCTCCACAATGGGTAAAGATGTAAAGCATGTGATTTACTTTATCAGAATACCGCGAAAATATCAACCTACGCTTATGAGGCCAAGCCTCCCCTTCCACTTGCGCCTGAGAAGTTCCCTGAGCGACTGATGGCGTTCGAGTTCCGGGTCCTGTTGAACAAGTTCAAAGGCCTCCTCCCGGGCTTTTTCAAGCAAGTCCGCGTCACGAATAATGTTCGCCGCCCGCAGGTCAGGCAGCCCCGATTGGCGCGTGCCGAAGAACTCTCCCGGCCCGCGCAGCCTGAGGTCTTCCTCGGCGATCCTGAATCCGTCGTTCGTGCGCACGAAGACATTCAGCCGTTCCCGCGCCTCTTCGGCGAACATCCGGGGACCCATAAGGATGCAGTATGATTGGTGGCCGGCCCTGCCGACTCGTCCGCGGAGTTGATGAAGCTGGGCAAGGCCGAACCGCTCGGGGTGTTCGATCACCATGACCGTGGCGTTCGGCACGTCCACGCCGACCTCGATCACCGTCGTGGAGACGAGCATGCGGGTTTCCCCGGACTTGAAAGAGGCCATGACCGCTTCTTTTTCGTCCCCTTTCATTCTGCCGTGCAAGAGCCTGACTTTCCAATTCGGGAACACGTCTTTTTGAAGATGCTCCGCCATCTCCGTGGCGGCCTTGAGGTCGCTCTTCTCGGTCTCTTCCACCAGGGGATAGACCACGTACACCTGCCGCTCTTTCCTGAGTTCGCTTTCAATAAACCGGTATGCCTCCCCGCGACGGGACTCGAAATAAAGTTTGGTGATGACCGCGTTCCTGCCGGGTGGAATCTCATCGATCACGGAAACGTCCAGGTCGCCGTATACGGTAAGCGCGAGCGTGCGGGGGATCGGCGTTGCGGTCATGACAAGCACGTCGGGCTCGTATCCCTTCGAGGTGAGTGTCGATCGTTGCATCACGCCGAAGCGGTGTTGTTCGTCGATGACGGCGAGGCCCAGTCTCTTGAACTTTACGTTGAGTTCGATCAACGCGTGGGTGCCGACCACGATCTGCGCCGCGCCTGACTCGATCTCGGCAAGAAGCGCTTCCTTCTCCTTCTTTTTCATGCGGCCCGTGAGCGACCGCACCACAAGGCCGAGCCGTGAAGCCATGGCTGAAATATTTTTGTAGTGCTGGTCCGCAAGAATTTCCGTGGGCGCCATGATGCAGGCCTGATATTCATTTTCCACGGCAATCAGCGAAGCTATCATTGCAACAATGGTTTTACCGCAGCCCACATCTCCCTGTACCAGACGGTTCATGGGACGATCGGCGATCATGTCCTTCTTGATCTCCGCTATCACCCGCTCCTGAGCGCCCGTCAGCGTGTAGGGCAGATTCTTTCTCAATTCCGTTTCGAGCTGGCCGACCGGCTTGAATGAGATTCCTTTCTTTGCGGTGATCACGCCCCTTTTTTTGAGGGCCAGTCCAAGTTCGAGCGAGAAGAGCTCCTCGAAGCTCAAGCGCCTGTGCGCTTCGCTCATGCCGCGGTTTAGAACAACAATGTCTTTTTCTCTGGATGGGAAATGGACTTCGGACAACGCCTCGGAAGACGGCATGAGGCGATATTTGCGCGTCAGGAAATCGGGAAGCTGGTCCTGCACGGACGCTGCGCAGGAATCAACGATGACCTTCATCATGCTCCTGAGATAGCGCACGGACAGGCCGGCCGTGGTCCGGTAGATAGGGACGGTTCTGCCCGTATGAATCAGGTTGTCCGCCTCTTCCTCATCCATAACCTCGTAATCCGGGTTGTCGATCTGCGGCAAACCACTTTTATAGGGATTGGATTTTACAATACCCGAGAGGATCACTTTTTGCCCGGGCCTGAACGTCTTTTTCATGAAGGGCTGGTTGAACCATGAGCCGACAAGCATACCGCTCCTGTCCGTCATCACAAGTTCAAAAACCTTCACGTGCAGCCGCTTGGTCTGGACCACGTCGGCGGAAACCACTTCGCCCGATACGGTCTCGTACGAGCCATAGGTGAGGCGGCCGATCTTTTTAAGATTGCCGCGGTCCTCGTAGCGCCAGGGGAGATAGAAAAGCGCGTCTTCGACCGTGAAGATGCCGAGTTTTTTGAGCAGCTCCGCCCGCTTGGGGCCGATACCCTTACAGTACTGAATGGGGGTGTCGAGCTTGAGGGGCGCGGCGGATGCTTCATGCACCCTCTCCCCGTGAGGAAGAGGACCGGCCCGCCCCTGATGAGGCAAAGCCTCTTTCAAGGGATGAGGGAGAATTTTCGGCGATGCACTGTGAACTGACGGACCCGGTCTCCCAGGTTCAAGAGAGTCAATTAAGGACGACGCTGCGACGATGCGCTCCTTCTTCTCATCGGGCGGCAAGCTGTCGAATCCAACGAAGAGTTTCTCAAGCTCTGTCATCGTCGGTGCGTCATCTGAGACGCGTTTCAGCTCATCCACCTGCGCGCGCATGAACGGCTCCATGGCGGCCAGGCTCTTGAGATGGGCAAAATTGTCCCGGCTGGCGAAGGCGAGGGGTTTTCTGATCCGATCGAGGGTGGTCTTGAGGTCGTCCATAGGCAATGCCTCGGACAATATTAGATTATTTTGAAGGCTTTGTCGAGGAAAAGTGACTGGAAAAGCGGGAGAGGCTCAAATCCCGAGGTCGCGTTTCGTCTTATCCACGAGTTCGATAATCATCCGCTCCGCCGCCTCAAAGCCGGCGGACGCCACGTCGATGCACAGGTGATAGTTCCTCGCATCGTACCGGTCGGTACCGGTCATGGTCTTGAGGAACGTTTCCCGCCGGCGGTCCGACTCCTCTATCTCTTCCCTCGCCTGTTCCGCCGAGATCTCGTGAAATTTCCGGAGCCGCTTGACGCGGAAATCCCTTGGCGCATGGATGAACACGTTCACGACGTTCGGCCGTCCGCGAAGAATGAAATATCCTCCGCGGCCGACGATGACGGCATTATATTTTTCCGCAATCGCCGCAATGATCTTTGATTCCGTTTCAAAAAGTTCCTGATCGTAGACAGGCCTCCGGGAGGGAGGGACATAAGCAGCCTCGGGAGTTCCGAAGACAAAGCTCTTCATGAGGCTTTCGATGAAGCCGGTGCGGCGCTCATCCACCGTGGAAAGCTCGGAAATATCGACACCGAGTTCCCTGGCAGCCGTGTGCAGGACTTCACGCTCGACATATTTGTAGCCGAGCTTCCGGGCGAGCAGATGGCCGATATAAGCGCCGCCGCTTGCAATCTGGCGCGAGATGGTGACGATTGTTGTCTGTTCCTCCCGCATGATGCCCTCCCTCTACTCCGCAATGATCTCTTCCATCCCCTCGCGCTTTTTGTTCGATTTTAGCAGAAAGATGAAAGGCATGGAAATAATGAACAGTACGGTCACCAGCAGAAACATATGATTGTATGCCATCATGCCGGCCTGGCGCGAGAGTTCGCCGTCCAGGAGCCTTAACGCCAATTGTTTGCCGGTCGCCGGGTCCGCGCCCTGCGCCTGCATGCCTCCGGACACGGATTGCAGCCACGCCGAAGTGGCAGAGCTGTAATCGGTCACCTTCTCCGCGAGGAGCGCATGGTAGGTGGTCATGGATTTCGTGAGCTGCGATGCGGCTACCGCGATGCCGATGCTGCCGAATACCTGCCGAACGACATTGTAGAGACCGGCGGCCGACGTGAGTTTGCTTTTTTCAATTGTTGAGAGCGCAGCCGTGCTCAATGCCACGAAAATCAGTCCGAACCCGACTCCCTGCAACAGCTGGGGGGAAAACACATCGAAATATCCTATGCTGAGAGACAAGCGCGACAACTGGTAAAAAGACACGGCAGTTACAATAAGCCCGCTCCCGATCAGCATCCGCGGCCCCAGCCGATTATATAACTTCCCGCCCAACGGCATGGCAATGGCCATGGCAAGGCTTCTCGGCATCTGGATAAGCCCGGAGTCCAACGCCGGGTAACCGAGGAGCTGTTGCAGGAACATGGGCAACAGGAAGAGGCTGCCCATGAGCCCCATGCCGAGGAAGCCTCCGATGAGCGAGCCCGAGGCAAAGTTCACGTCCTTCAGGATCCTGAGGTCAACAGCGGGCCTGTTGCAGGTGAGTTCGCGCCAGATGAAGAGGATGATCCCGGCGATTGAAGCGATCGTGAGGTAGCGGATCATAGTAGACTCGAACCACGCCTCCTGCTCGCCTTTTTCGAGCATGATCTGGAGCGCGCCGAGGCCGACCATCATGTAGGAAAGACCGAGAAGATCGATCTTGCCTTTTTCCCGCACAAGGTAGGGCGGGTCCTTGATGAAGCGCATGACCATGAGCACATTGATGATCCCGATCGGAACGTTGATGTAGAAGATCCAGGGCCAGGAATAATGGTCCGTAAGCCAGCCGCCGAGGGTCGGCCCAAAGGCGGGACCAAGGACGACTCCAAAGCCGTAAAGTCCCATGGCCATGCCCTGTTCTTCCGGTGGAAAGGTCTCGCGCAGGATCGCCTGGGAAACGGGAATCAAGACGCCGCCGCCCATGCCCTGAATCACACGGAAGACGACCATGGATGTCAGGTCCCAGGCCATGCCGCAGAGCATGGAGCTGATCGTGAAGCTGACGATGCTGATGAGTAAGAATTTCTTCCTGCCATACCGCGCGGAGAGCATGCCCACTATCGGCATAATGATCACGTTCGAGAGGATGTATCCCGTGGCGACCCAGGTGATCTCCTCGATGGTGGCGCTTAAGCTGCCGCGCATATACGGCAGTGCAACGTTCACGATACTTGAATCGAGGGCGCTCATGATCGTGCCGATCATCACAGTGAGAGTAATGATCCATTTATCGGATTTCGACGGTCCCATGAAGCGATCCGCCTAACTTTTCTTCTCGGACGTGGCTACCGAGGGATAGACCGAGAGTCCCGGCCACAGAGGTCGGCTTGAATCGGGCTTCGAGTCGATCAGGATCTTGACCGGCACGCGCTGGACGACCTTCACGAAATTGCCCGTTGCATTCTGGGGAGGAAGCAGGCTGAACGCCGCGCCCGTGCCGGGCTGAAAACTGTCGACGTGACCTTTGAAGACAACTCCAGGATAGGCATCGACGGTGACGTCCACGGCCTGTCCCGGCCTCATGTGAGCGATCTGGGTTTCCTTGTAATTCGCGACGATCCAAAGATCGCTGTCATCCACTATCGCCAGGAGCGGCTGGCCTGGCTGGACATACTTTCCCTCCTCCACGTTCTTCTTCGCGATCCTGCCGCTGATCGGCGCCGTTACCACGGTTCTGCTGAGGTCCAGCTTCGCAAGTTTCTCTGATGCATCCGCTTCTTTAATCCGGTAGCTCTGGGTCGTGAGCTGCGCGTTCAACGCCTCGAGCGCCGCCTCTGTTTCGGCCATGGCCGCACGGGCGGCCTCTCTGCGGGACGCCATGGACTTGGCCCGCGACTCCGCCCGGTCGAACTGGCTCTGGGAAATAACCTCTTCTTTTCGCAAATCCGTTGCCCGTTTCAGGTCCTTTTCCGCGAGTGAGGCGTCGTTGTCGGCCGCGTCAATATCGGCCTTTGCCCGGGCAAGGGACATGGTTTTTGCCTTGATGGACGCGCGAAGTTCCTCCTTCTCAGCCGCGAGCCTGCCGAGCGAGCTTTCCCTTGACTGGACCACGCGTGAAAAATCCTCCTGGAACACTTCGAGCAGAACGTCCCCCTTCTTCACATACTGGTTGTCAGCGACGAGGACCCTCGTGACCTGACCTTTCACTTCCGAACTGATCGGCACGACCACGCCCTCGACGAAAGCGTCATCCGTGCTTTCGTGGGACAGGGCATAGGATATTTTATGAAACGCATATACCGAGCATAGTGCCAGGACAACGACAACCGCGGCCCTGATTCCCCATGTTCTCGCCCGGATCTGGTAACCCGGGACGGATTCATTTTCTATTGCAATGCGACTTTCCATACTGGTTCGTACTCCTCCTGCCTGTGTATTGCCTTGCGGCGCGTTCCGGCGTCTCTTATATACGTTTGCGCACTATGCGAGCTTTGCGTAAAACGCCGTTGACGATGGTTATTTTATTATCGGTCTATTCATACCGAAGCGCATCGATCGGGTTCAGGAGCGAGGCCTTGTAGGCGGGATAAAAACCGAAGAAGATCCCGATGAATCCCGAGAAACTGAAGGCCAGCAGGATGGAAAGAACCGACACGGCCGTGGGCCAGCCTGATACGGATGACAGGATCACCGCCGTGGAGACCCCGATGACAATGCCGAGGACCCCCCCGATCAAGGACAACGTGAGTGCTTCGATGATGAACTGAAGCCTGATGTCCCAGGTTTTGGCTCCGATGGCCATGCGGATCCCGATCTCGCGCGTGCGCTCGGTAACGGAAACGAGCATGATGTTCATGATTCCAATCCCGCCGACAAGCAGCGAGACCGACGCGATTGCGCCGAGCAGCAGGGTCATGACCCGCGTCGACTGTTCCGCGGCCTGCATGATCTGGGTGAGGTTCCGCACGGTGAAATCGTTGTCCTGCTTCGGTCCGATGTGGTGCCGCTGCCTCAGCAGTTCCGTGATCTGTGTCTCTGCCGGCGCAAGGTCTTCGGTGCTCTTGGCCTTGATCATGATGATCCTCACCATTCCCGGAAACTGGGTCCCGAAGAGCTTCTTCTGGGCAGTCGTCACCGGGACGTAAATAGCGTCGTCCTGGTCCTGGCCCTGGGGCGACTGTCCCTTGGGCGCGAGGACGCCGATCACGGTAAAGGGCACATTCTTGATCCTGATGGTCTGGCCCACGGGGTTCTGGTCCCCGAAGAGATTGTCCACCACGGTCTGGCCGAGCAGGGCGACCTTTGTCGCGCTCTTGACGTCCTGCTCGGTGAAGGGCCGGCCGGAAGACAAACGCCAGTCACGCACCTCCAGCATGCCTGGGGTCGTGCCGGTCACGCCTGTGGACCAGTTCATGTGTCCGTAAACGATTTGCGCCACGCCTCCCAGGACCGGTCCCACATCCGACACTGCGGAGCATTCCTTAAAGATGGCCTCTGCGTCTGCGAGAGAGAGTGTGGGCTGCGAGCCTGCGCCCATCCTCACCCCTCCGGCGGTCGTGGACCCCGGGAGAATAATGAGGAGGTTGCTTCCTATGCTTGATATCTGCTCGGAGATCTTCCTGCTTGCACCGGTCCCCACGGCCACCATGGCGATCACGGCGCCGACGCCGATGATGATGCCCAGCATGGTGAGGGAAGAGCGCATTTTGTTCACCCAGAGCGCCCGGAAGGATATTTTTATGGTAGAAGGTATGTTGATCATATAAACCTATTTTCGATTTCCGATTGCAGGTTTCAGATTGAGAATAAAATCGTCATTCACCTGTCAAATTCGGCAATCCAAAATCGCCAATTTGAAATCATCCCTTTTTCACCGGCTCATCGCTCACAATGCGGCCGTCGAGGAACCTGATGATCCTTTTGCCGTAAGCAGCGATGTCAGGCTCATGGGTCACGAGGATGACCGTAATGCCCGATTCCCGGTTCAGCTTCACAAAGAGGTCCATGATCTCGACGCTCGTTTTCGTGTCGAGGTTGCCCGTCGGTTCGTCTGCCAGGATAATTGGCGCCTCGTTCACGAGCGCCCTTGCGATAGCGACCCGCTGCTGCTGGCCGCCCGAGAGCTGGTTCGGATGGTGGTCTTCCCTGCCCTCGAGCCCGACGCTTTTGAGCGCCGCCATGGCCCGCTCGCGGCGTTCCCGCGCCGGATGTCCGTCATAGAGCATGGGGAGTTCCACGTTCTCGATGGCGGAAGTTCTCGAAAGCAGGTTGAATCCCTGGAACACAAAGCCGATCTTTTTATTTCGTATCTCGGCCAGTTCGTCGCGGGAAAGCCTGCCGACATCGACCCCTTCCATGAGATGGGTGCCGCCCGTGGGCTGGTCGAGGCAGCCGAGAATATTCATGAACGTGGATTTGCCCGAGCCCGATGGTCCCATGATAGCGACAAACTCCCCTTTATCAATTGTCGTGGAAACCGATTTCAACACTTCCAGATCGATATCGCCGAGATGATAAACCTTGGCGATACCCCGTGCCTCGATAAGCGCCATGTTAGAACATCCTCGGCCCTGAAGGTCTGGAGGACCCCTGATTTTTCCGCAATAACTCTATGATCGTCTGCTGCCCTTCCTTTACGTCGCCCGAAACGACCTCGGTATAGTTCCCGTCGCTGATGCCCGGCGTAATGCCGACGCGTTTCGGCTTGTTGTTTTCAAGGACCCATACGGCCGGTCCCTTTTTTTCTTTTGCGCCGGCGGAACCGGCGCCCGCGGACTTGTCGGAGAAACGAAACCGAAGCGCCGCGTTCGTGATCCTGAGCACGTCGTGTCTTGTCTGTATGACGATGGAGACATTGGCGGTCATTCCCGGCATGAGCTTAAGCTCCCGGTTATTTACCTGAATTACGACGTCGTAGGTCACGACGTTCTGCACGGTTATCGGGGCCTGCCTGATCTGCCACACCTTACCCTCGAAGGTGGTATCGGGATAGGCATCCACGGTGAAATCCACTTCCTGGCCGTCTTTTACGCCTCCGATATCGGATTCCGCCACGTTCGTGTCGATCTGCATCTTCGTGAGGTCCTGGGCGATCGTAAACAGTGTGGGCGTCTGGAAGCTTGCGGCAACGGTCTGTCCCACATCGACGTTCCGGGATATCACGACGCCGTTGACCGGGGAGACGATCTTCGTGTACGCAAGGTTCTGTTTGGCGTAATCGAGCGAAGCCTTTGCCTGCTCGATAAGAGCCTTGGCCGAGGCCACCTGGGCCTTGTCGGTCTGGTAGTTCGTCTCCGCAGCGTCCAGGTCGCTCTGAGCAATCAGATTTTTCGACAACAGTTCTTTGTTCCGTTCAAACGTCTTTTTATCATTTGCGAGCGAAGTCTGCGCCTTCTCAAGATTTGCCTGGGCCGAAAGCAGGTTCGCCTGCGCCTGCTGCACTTGGGATTCGAATGTCGAGGGGTCGATCTGCGCAATGATCTGCCCTTTTTTTACACGGGAATTAAAATCCACATAGAGCGTTTTTATCGTCCCTGAAACCTGCGTGCCGACCTGGACCGTCGTTACCGCGTTGACCGTGCCCGTTGCCGTCACCGTCTGCTGGATATCGCCCTTTGTCACGGGGTCGGTCCTGAATTCGGCGACGCTCGCCTTCTTCCCGAAGATAAGGACGGCAATGATACCAAGAGCTACTACGACAGCAGCCGCACCGATAAGAATTACTTTTTTCTGCATAAACCCCTCGTCACGTTTTCGGTATCTATCAAGTATCATCGCGTCCTCTTGTCCCTATCGTATTCCAACGCTCTCTCTGGTGCGAAAGATGCTGAGCCTGCCGAAGCGATGCTGGAACGTATCCATGTAAGTATAAATAACAGGAGTAATATAGAGGGTCAGCAACTGCGAAAAGACCAGACCTCCGACCACGGCCATCCCGAGCGGCCGACGCGCTTCCGCGCCCGCGCCGAACCCGACCGCGATGGGAAGCGTCCCCATGAGAGCGGACATGGTCGTCATCATGATCGGGCGGAACCGGATGAGCGCGCCCTCATAGATCGCATCCATCGGTTTTTTGCCTTCTTTCCGTTCGGCTTCAAGCGCGAAGTCGATCATCATGATGGCGTTCTTTTTCACGATCCCGATAAGCATTATGACACCCACGAAACCGTAAATGTTTAATTCCTTGCCGAAGATGAGGAGGGTCAGCAGGGCGCCCACCCCGGCCGCGGGAAGGCCGGACAGGATCGTCAGGGGATGAATAAAGCTCTCGTACAGAATGCCGAGGACGATATAGATGACGAGGATTGCTATGACCAGGAGAACGAACAGCCCCTGCGTCGATGAGTGAAAGGCCTGGGCAGCGGCCTGAAAACTGGTCGTCATGTCGGCCGGCCGGGCCCGGGCGGCGATCGGGGGGCCGGCGGCACTGGGCCGCGTGTTCCACGCCTCGGATTGATGAGGCCTAAACTCCGGGCAAGGTGCCCGGCAACAAGGGGGAGACGGAAATGAAACGCAGAGATTTCCTTGCCGGGACGGCTGCCACGGGCACCGTTCTGGCGTCGGGGCTGGCAACGCAGGCCTCCGCGGCCGAGCCGCTCAAGGTGGGCTTCATCTACCTCGGCGTGCCGGGCGATGGCGGCTGGACCTACGAGCATGAGCAGGCCCGGCTGAAGATGGTGAAGCACTTCGGCAACAAGATCGAGACGAAGGTCATCCA